>Ga0105252_10000271_pt1 | contig 41511 bp, 35 predicted proteins | sample EasRivMeERMZT100_FD_89675 | JGI IMG/M metagenome (GOLD analysis project Ga0105252, IMG submission 89675) | Soil microbial communities from meander-bound floodplain in the East River, Colorado, USA - East River MetaG ERMZT100 | ecosystem: Environmental > Terrestrial > Soil > Floodplain | place... | reverse complement strand
GGTCTCCTGCGGGTCCGCGGCCGGAGTGGCTGCGGGTTTGCGCATATGCAATTTGTTCTTGGCCCGCTCGGCACCGTGCTCGAGCATGACCGGTAACGCGTCGGCCGCGTCGCGCAGCTTGTCGCGAATGGCCGCTTCATCCGCCGTGCTGGCGCGTTTCAATACGTGGTCGATCACATCTCTACGCCCGCTCGCAGCGCGTTCCTCATCGCGCGGGTGGCCCACGCCGAAGCGCAGCCGCCAGAACTTGGTACCGACGTGCTCGATGATGCTGCCGACACCGTTGTGGCCCGCGCCGCTGCCGTCGAACCTCAGTTGCGCGCGCCCCACCGGCAGATCGAGCTCGTCGTACGCCACGAGCACGTTTTCGGACGGAATCTTGTAGTAGCTGATCGCGGCGCTCACCGACTGCCCGCTCAAGTTCATGTAGGTGGTCGGCTTCAACAAGCGGATGCGGTGCCCGGCGATCTTGATCTCGGCGCTCTCGCCCTGCAGCTTGCGGTCGCGAGAGAAGTTGCCGCCATGCTCACTCGCGAGCAAGTCGACGAACCAGAACCCCGCGTTGTGGCGGGTGGTTGCGTATTCGGCTCCGGGGTTGCCGAGGCCGACGATCAAATCGATCTGCGTGCCCATTGCCGTAGTCCCAGAATGCAAAGGCCGCCGAAGCGGCGGCCTTGCATGCGCCTAAACCGTTGGCGCTCAGCCTATTTGCCTTTGCCCTTGGCCTCGCCCTTGGCCGGCTCGCCTTTGGCTTCGCCGCCGGCTTCGCCCTCGGCCTTCGCCGGCTCCGCCTGAGCGGTGGCAGGCACTTCGCCCGGCGCCGCGGCGGTCTCGACCGGGATGTCGATTTCCTCGGCGCGCGGCGGGTTGACCGCAACGACTGGGTGGTCGTGGCCATGCGCCAGCGCCACGAGCGACACGCCCTCGGGCAGCTTGATGTCGGACAAGTGGAAAATCTGGTTGAGCTCGAGGGGTGTGACGTCGAGCTCGAGGTACTCCGGCAAGTAGCGCGGCAAGCAGCGCACTTCGACGTCGGTGAGCATGTGCTCGACCACGCCGCCTTGGTCTTTGACGCCCTTCGCGCTGGCTTCGTTGAGGAAGTGAATCGGCACGTTCAACGTGATTTCGACGTCCTCGCGGATGCGCAAGAAGTCCATGTGCATGATCAGCGGCTTCGCGGGGTGACGTTCCACCGCTTTGACGATGACCTGCTGGGACTTCTTTCCGATCTTCAGCGTGAGGATGCTCGTGTAGAACGCTTCGCGGCCCATTTGGTTTCTGAGCGTGTTGTGGTCGAGCACCAGGGATTCGGGGGCTTCACCGCCGCCGTACATGATGGCGGGGACTTTGCCGGCCCGACGCAGGCGGCGGCTATCGGTGCGGCCGAGCTGCGCGCGCGGCTCTCCGGCCAGTTCGAATGCGGCTTTCACGGATTAGTACCTCCAAGGAAGCCGCGAATCATAGCAGGGGCGGCTAGTCGAGGTACAGTGAGCTGACGGAGTCCGATTCATTGATCCGCCTCAGGGTCTCGGCCAGGAGCTCGGCCACGCTCAACTGGCGGATCTTCGGACAGGCCTTGGCGGCCTCGTTCAAGGGGATCGTGTCGGTCACCACGATCTCATCGAGCTCCGAGACCTTGATCCGCTCGACCGCAGGACCGGAGAGCACGGGGTGGGTGATGTAGGCCACGACCTTGATGGCGCCGCGCTGCTTCAAGACCGAGGCGGCTTGGCAGAGCGTGCCGGCCGTGTCGACCATGTCGTCGATCAGCACGCAGGTCTTGTCGGCCACCTCGCCGATGACGTTCATGACCTCGGCTTGGTTCGGTTGCGGCCGCCGCTTGTCGATGATCGCGAGGCCGGCATCGTCGAGCCGTTTGGCGAGAGCCCGGGCTCGCTCCACGCCACCTACGTCGGGCGATACCACGACCATGTCGCGGTACTTTTGCTTCCAGGCGTCGCCGAGCAGCACAGGGGAGGCGTAGACGTTGTCGACGGGGATATCGAAAAACCCCTGGATCTGGTCGGCATGGACGTCGACGAACAGCACGCGGTCGATGCCGGCCGTGGCGATGAGATTGGCGGCGAGCTTAGCGGTGATTGGCACTCGCGCCGCCCGACGGCGGCGGTCTTGGCGACCGTAGCCGAAGTAGGGGATCACGGCCGTGACGCGAGCCACCGAGGCGCGCTGGCAGGCGTCCGCCATGATCAGAAGCTCCATGAGGTTCTCGTTCACTGGCGGGCAGGTGGGCTGCACGATGAAGACGTCGCGGCCGCGGACGTTCTCCATGATTTCGACGCTGATCTCGCCATCGCTGAATCGACCGACGGTGATGCGGCCGAGCGATAGTCCGAGATGGTATGCGATGTCTCGCGCCAGGGCTGGGTGAGCGTTGCCGGAGAAAACGGTCGTCGAGATCTGGTCCAAGGCGGGCCGCTCCTAGTGAATGGCGCGAGTGGCTGGGGCGGTAGGGATCGAACCTACGTATGACGGGATCAAAACCCGTTGCCTTACCGCTTGGCTACGCCCCAGCCTGTATTGTGCTGGGGCGAAGGCAGTCGGTTCAAGGAGCAGGAGTGACGACTGCGGTGCGCCAGTCGTCTATCGTGAGCCGCAACTTCAGCTCGCCGTGCGCGAGGTCGATTCTGCGCGGCACGAGCAAACCGTTCGCGGTGCCGGGGAGTGGCGCGAGCTGATACGTCGGGTAAGCGATGCGCCAGAGCCGCTGTTCGAACGCCGCGAGCGTGCCGTCCAAACCGACTTCCGTGTCGGCACGGAAGGTTTGGTCGGGCAAGCCGAGCAGCCAGGAGTGCAAGCTGCCAACCGGCAGCCACCAGCCGAGCAGTGCGGAGAGCTCCGTTTCTGGGTCGGTCAGCGTACGCGTCTCGCCGCGGGCCGTGTACGTGAGGGCGGTCGCAGTCCCGGTCACCTGCAACACGCCGGCGCCGAGCGGTCCACGCACCGCGAGATCGAGCACGTCGTCGTCCTGGCGCCAGTTGAAACTGCCTTGAAAACCGCGATCGCCGGTATCGACTGCGAGTCGACCGCGGATCTCCCACGCGGCGACACTCTCGATTGCGCTGCGGCGCTCCTCATAGCTGAGTCCGTCCGTGCCCACGGGCAGGTGGGCGCATGCGGGCAACATCAGCACCGCGATGGCGGGCCAGAGCCAACGTATCATCGATCGAGCCGCTCGCTCACGTCCTGCAAGTGGCGGCTGTCGGGATTCTGCTCGAGGGACGTGCGTAGCAGCTCGAGGGCGCTCTCCCGTTCGCCGAGTTGCCAGCGAACTTCGACCACGTGCGAGGCGATCTCAGGTTCCGGTTCGAGGCGGTACGCACGTTCCAGATAGTCGAGCGCCTGGGCGTACTCGCCGAGCTTGAAAAGCACCCAGCCCATGCTGTCGATGATCGCGGCGCTGTCGGGATTCATGGCGAGCGCGCGTTGAATGTAGTCGCGCGCTTCTTCATGGCGGTCGAACTGATCGGTCAGTAGATAGCCTAAGGCGTTGAGAAATGCAGGATCGTCCGGGTAGTCGTCTACCAGGCCTTCGAGCACTTGCACTGCTTTCCGGTTGCGGTCGGTGTCCTCGTAGAGCAGCGCCAACGAGTAGCGCAACGCTCTGTTGTCCGTATAGCGCTCGAGCCCTTCGTTGAGCAGCGCTTCCGCGTCGTCGAGCGCGCCCCGATTCACGGCGTCTTCCCCGAGGATCACGTAAAGCTGGACGTGTGCGTTATGCAGCGCAGGGTCGTCCGGTGTGGCCGCGAGCGCTTCGTCGAATAGGCGCATGGCCTCGTCCGGTTGCTGCATCTGCAGCAGTAGCTGGCTCTGTGCGACGAGCATGTCCGAGGCGAAACGCGGATTCGCTTCGCCAAAATCACGCAAGTGACGCACGGCGCCCTCGCGATTGTCTTGCTCGAACATGATGCGCGCAGTGCGCAGTTGCGCTTCCACTGCATGCGTGCCTTCGGTTACGCGCGCGTAGGAACGTGTGGCTTGTAGCAGGTCGCGTTCGGTTTCGGCGAGGCGGCCCAGGTAGTAAAACGCTTCACTGCGGTACCGCGAGTCGCCGCGCAGGTCGTTGAAGTAACGCTTGGCGTCGTCGACCCGCTGCTCGGTCATGGCCAGGAACGCGAGTGCGCGCGTGGCCTCCGGCAGCCCCGGGTTATCGGCCAGTATGTCGTTGAGGCGCGTTTCCGCCTCGCGCGGTTTGCCAGCCGAGAGCAGCAACTCAGCGTACTGCAGCTGCACCTCGACTTCTGTGTGTTGCTCGGCGAGGCGCGCGGCTATCGCGAGACTCTCTTCGGAGCGGCCGGCGACGAGCAACGTACGTGCATACAGCAGCTGCGCTTCGAGCCAATCGGGGTCGGACTCGCTGGCAGCGGCCGCGTTGGTCAGTGCGAGGTCGAACTCGCCCGAGCGCAACGCGAGCCGGGCCAGCGCGTATTGGCCGGCCGGAACGTTGGGAAAGGTGTTGTTCAAGGCCCGCATGATGGCCGTGGCTGCGGTCGCGTAAGGCTCCTCGGCGAGCGCTTCGAGCACCAGAGCAAAGCCCGTGGACTCGTCGCCGACGGCGCGAATGAATTTCTCGAACTCGGCGACGGCGCGCGGCAGTCGGTTGGAGCGCGTCTCGAAGACACCGGCGAACCATGCAGGCCGTTCGTCCTCCGGCGCTAGCTCGCGCCAGCGGGACGTGGCCTCGAGCCCGGCGTCCGTGAGCTCGAGCTGGTGGGCGATGCGCGTCGCTCGCTCCGCCAGCGCGGGGTCGTCCGAGAGGCGCGCGGCTTCGAGGAACTCGCTGGCCGCCGCGGGGAATTCCTGCCGCTCGATCGCGATCTCACCGAGCAACGAGTGCGAGTCGACCTCGATTTGCCGATCGGCGCCGCCGCTGGTGGGTGTCGTCGCACATGCCGCAAGCCACATCGCGAGCAACAACAAGGAAACGCGCTTCATGGGGTCAATATACCGCAAACCTTGCTTGTGCATGTTCGGGGATTCTCCGACAATTTGCCGATGGATGAACTACGTACGACGATTTCGGCATGGCTGGACCCCCAGCTCGTGGGCGAGGTTCTCATCGCCTGGGGCGGCCGTCTGTTCGCCGCGCTCGCCATCTTCATCGTCGGTCGCATCATTGCTCGGATGCTCACTCGCGCTTTCGGTCACGCCATGCAGCGCCTCGGCTTGGACGAGACGCTGACACGCTTCTTCGGCAATCTCATTTATATGGTCTTGGTCGTGTTCGTCCTGCTCACGGCGATCGCGACGCTCGGCGTTCCGACCACGAACTTCCTCGCCATCGTCGGTGCAGCCGGACTCGCGATCGGTTTGGCTCTCAAGGATTCGCTCAGTAATTTTTCGTCGGGCGTGATGCTCGTATTCTTTCGGCCGTTCAAGGTCGGCGACCACATCGACGCGGCGGGCGTGGGTGGTGTGGTCGAGAGCATCGGCATCTTCAACGTCATTCTGAAGACACCCGATAATCGTGTGATCACGGTGCCGAACAGCTTGATCTACGGCGGTACCCTCATCAACTACAACTCCGAGGCTACGCGCCGAATCGATCTAACGGTGGCGATCGGTTACGACGCGGACATCCCGCAAGCGAAATCGCTGATCGTGGCCATCGTGGCCGCCGAAGCGCGTATCGCTAAGGAGCCCGCGCCGGAAGTCGCCGTGCAGGACATTCTGCAAACCGCCGTGACGCTTGCGGTCCGCGTGTGGGTCACCACTGGCGACTATGGCAACGTGCGCGGCGATCTGCTCGAGCGCATCAAGCGGGCGCTCGATAAGCACGGTCTGTCGATTCCCGCCGAGCAGCGAGCGCTGCAACACGCCCCGTTGCCGGCAAGCAAGTGAAGGAGTCGCTGCGCACTAAGCTCCTTGAGCTAGTCGAGCGCTACGAAGAAGTCGCTCGGCTGCTCAGCGATGCCGCTACGATCTCCGACAAAGAGCGCTTCCGTGCGTTATCGAAGGAGTACGCGCGGCTTGGCGAGGTGGCGCACGACTTCAATGCGCATCAACAGCTCGAGCGAGACATAGAGGCGGCCGAGGAGTTGCGTTCGAGCGACGATCCGGAGCTGCGCACGCTCGCCGACGATGAGCTGCGCGAGCTCGTGGGGCGGCGGGTTGAGCTCGAGCGGCAACTGTTGCTGCACCTCGTGCCAAAAGACCCCGATGACGACGCGAATCTGTTCCTCGAAGTTCGAGCCGGCACGGGGGGCGACGAGGCGGCGATCTTCGCCGGCGACTTATTCAGAATGTACAGTCGTTATGCCGAGCGTCAGCGTTGGAGCGTGGAGATCTTGAGCGCGAATCCCGGCGAGCACGGTGGTTATCGGGAAGTAATCTCGCGCGTCGCGGGCAAGGGTGCGTATTCGAAGCTCAAGTTTGAATCCGGTGTGCACCGCGTGCAGCGCGTGCCGGAAACCGAGGCGCAGGGACGCATCCATACCTCGACTTGCACCGTGGCCGTGTTCCCCGAGCCCGAAGAGCTGGAAGAGATCGCGATCAACAAGGCGGACCTGAAAGTCGACACCTATCGCGCGTCGGGCGCCGGCGGTCAGCACGTCAACAAAACCGATTCGGCCATCCGCATCACGCACTTGCCCACGGGCCTTGTCGTCGAGTGCCAAGACGAGCGTTCGCAGCACAAGAACCGCGCGCGGGCGATGTCGTTGCTGGCGGCGCGGCTGCGTAGCGCCGAGGAAGAGAAGCGGCATGCGGAGACGGCCGAGAAGCGTCGTGGTCTCGTCGGCACGGGCGACCGTTCGGAGCGCATCAGAACCTACAATTTTCCGCAGGGTCGGCTCACCGATCACCGTATCAATCTCACGCTCTACAAAGTCGAAGACATCGTCAATGGCGATCTCGATGACGTGATCGGGCCGCTCGCGAACGAATACCGCGCCGACCAGCTCGGGGCGCTCGGCTTGGGTTGACGCCGATGAGCGCGCACCGCTGGTCCGGCGATTCCACGGTGTCCGTGCACGCAGAGTCGACCGCGGCGCTCCTTGCCTCGACCGCGGGCGTGATCGCGAGCGCGAGCGACACGCCGCAGCTCGACGCCGAGGTGCTGCTGGCGTTCGTCACGGGGCGTGCGCGTAGCTCGCTGCTGGCATTCCCGGAGCGGCCCTTGACCGCGGTCGAGGCGCAGCGCCTTGCCGGGCTGGCGGCGCGCCGCGCGGCCGGGGAGCCGGTCGCTTATCTAACCGGCGCCCGCGAGTTCTTCTCCCTCGCCCTGGCCGTGACTCCCGCGGTGTTGATTCCGCGGGCCGAGACGGAGTTGCTCGTGGAGGAAGCGCTGGCGCGCTGTGCCGGACTGCCGCGGCCGGCCGTGCTCGACGTCGGCACGGGCAGCGGCGCGATCGCGCTCGCCGTGAAACACGAGCGGTCCGCAGCCACCGTCACGGGGCTCGACGTGAGCGAAAGCGCACTCGCCGTGGCACGTGCCAATGCTGCTGGTCTTAAGCTCGACGTGCGCTGGTTGCGGTCTTCTTGGTTCGAAGCGCTGGCCGACGAGCGGTTCGACGTCATCGTGAGCAATCCACCGTACGTGGCCAGTGCCGACGTGGTGGGCCCACTAGCTTTCGAGCCGCGGTTAGCGCTCGACGGCGGCGGCGATGGCTACGCGGCGTATCGCGAGATCCTCTCTGCGGCGCCGGCGCACCTTGCGCCCGACGGCGCACTGCTGCTCGAGCACGGGCATGCGCAGCGTGCGACACTCGCGGCGTTGGCGAAGGCCGGCGGTTGGCGCGTCGCCGGTGTTCGTGACGACCTCGCGGCGCGGGAGCGCGTGATGGTGCTGACGCGGAGCACGGCGCCGTGACCAAGCGTTACGCTCGGCAGATCGCGCTCGCGGATGTGGGTGCCGAAGGTCAAGCCCGACTCGGTCGAGCGAGCGTGCTCGTCGTGGGCTTGGGTGGGCTCGGCTGTCCCGCCGCGCTATTCCTCGCGACGAGCGGAATGGGTCGGCTCGTGCTCAACGATTTCGACCGGGTCGATGAAACCAATCTGCCGCGGCAGATCCTCTATGGCCCGACCGACGTGGGCGCGCTCAAAGTCGAGGCGGCCAAGGCGCGTCTTCTGGCGCTGAATCCCGAGGTGCAGATCAGCTGCGTTGCCGAGCGCCTCGAGCCCGCAGCGCTCGAAGCGGCGGTGGCGTCCGTGGACATCGTGCTCGATGGTAGTGACAACTTCACGACGCGTTTCGCCGTGAATCGTGCGTGCGTCGCGCACCGCAAGCCGCTCGTCTCGGGTGCGGCCGTGCGGATCGAAGGCCAGATCGCCGTGTTCCCGAATAGCGGTGACGGGCCGTGCTATGCGTGCCTCTACAACGACGAGGACGAGTGGCTCGGCGACTGTCAGGGCAACGGGGTTCTCGCGCCGGTGCCTGGCGTCATCGGTACGTTGATGGCAGAGGAGGCGCTCAAGCTGGTGCTCGGCTGGGAGTCCGCCCTGCACAATCGGCTGCTGCTCTGGGACGCGAAGCGCGGCGAGTGGCAGAACGTGGCGCTGCGTCGCGACCCCGACTGCGAGGTGTGCGGCTCGCGGCGTTAGTGCACCGCCGACGAGCTCTGCGGTGTGCCTCGTAGGATGGCTTGCACCTGCGCGTCGTCATAACGAAACGCACGGTTGCAGAATTCACAGGTCAGCTCCACGTGGCCTTGCTCGGCGAGCAAGGTCTTGAGCTCATCTTCGCCGAGCATGCGCACGACGCCGGCCAAGCGCTCAGGCGTACAGCGGCAGTCGTGGGCGACGGACTTCGCGCCGAAGAGCCGAATCGCATGACCGACGAACAGCTTCGGTAGCAGCTCTTCGGCGGCAAGACCCGTGAGCTCTTCGGCCGTCACCGTCGCGGCACACGCCGCTGCGGCTTCGAACTCCGCGACAGCTCGCTCCTCGCCGTGGCCGGGCAGCACTTGGAGCAATAACCCTGCCACACGCTGTTCGTTGCTCTTCAAGATCAAGCGCGTTTCGAGTTGCTCCGACTGTGCGAAGTACGCTTCGAGGCACTCGTCGAGCTTCGAGCTGGTAAGGGGCACGATGCCCTGGAAAAAGCCGTTGGGCTTGCCGGTGTCGACGTTGACCACCAGCCGGCCGCTGCCAAGCAGCGGCACGGCTAGCGGCGCGGGTCTGAACGACGCCATGCCGCGGACGCGCAAGCCATCCGTACATTGAATGAGCAGCAGCTTGAGCGGCCCTTCACTCTGCAGTTGCAGCGATACGCTTGGCGCAGCCTTAAGGCCATTCGCGAGCAGCACGGCGGCCGCTACGCCTTCGCCGAGCAGCGCGCGCACGGCTGGTGTGTAGTCGTGCGCGGCCATGACCTGTCGCCAGGTTTCTTCGAGCCGCACGAGTGAGCCGCGGATGCCGCAGTTCTCGAGGATGAAACCCTGTACCTCGTTCATGGCACGAGTTGCTTGCGTAGCGCCTCGTTGACTTGCTGCGGATTGGCCTTGCCGCGAGAAGCCTTCATGACTTGGCCCACGAGGAAACCGAGCACCTGATCTTTGCCGGCGCGGAACTGCTCGACCTGCGCCGGATTAGCTGCTATGACGTCGGCCACGAGCTTGTCGATGCTCGCCGCGTCGGAGATCTGCACGAGGCCGCGCTTCTCGATGATCGCATCCACGCTGCCTTCGCCATTCCACAGGGCCTCGAACACTTCCTTGGCGATCTTGCCCGAGATCGTTCCGGCCTCGATCTTGTCGAGCAGCGCGGCAAGCGCTGCGGGCGGCACATGCGTGGCGTCGATCTCGAGGCTGGCACGATTGAGCGCTGCCGTGAGCTCGCCCATCACCCAGTTGGCGGCCACCTTCGGCGTGGCACGCGTGCCACTAGCGACCGCTTCGAAATAGTCCGCCAGGCGTCGCTCCGCCGTGAGCACGCCCGCGTCGTAGGCGGGCAGGTCGTAGTCGTGCATGAAGCGCGCGTGTTTGGCGTCGGGCAACTCCGGTAGCGCGGCGCGGATCGCGTCGATGAGCTGCGGGTCGACGACGATCGGCAAGAGGTCCGGGTCGGGGAAGTAGCGGTAGTCGTTGGCTTCTTCCTTGCTGCGCATCGGCCGCGTTTCGTCGCGGTCGGGATCGTAGAGGCGGGTTTCCTGCGTGACCTTGCCGCCGCCTTCGATGAGCTCGATCTGGCGCGCGGCTTCGATCTCGATGGCCTTCTCGACGAAGCGGAACGAGTTCAAGTTCTTGAGCTCGCAGCGCGTGCCGAGCTTGGCGTCGCCTTGCCGGCGCACCGACACGTTGGCGTCGCAGCGGAACGAGCCTTCCTGCATGTTGCCGTCGCAGATTTCGAGATAGCGCACGAGGGCGTGGATCTTGCGCATGTACGCCCCGGCTTCGGCCGCCGAGCGCAGGTCGGGAGCGGAGACGATCTCGAGCAAGGCCGTGCCGGCGCGGTTCAGATCGATACCCGACATGCCCGCAAAGTCCTCGTGCAACGACTTGCCGGCGTCTTCCTCGAGATGGGCGCGAACGATGCCGACGCTGCGCGTGCTGCCGTCGTCGAGCACGACGTCGGTGCGGCCGCCATGCACGATCGGCAGCTCGTACTGGCTGATCTGGTAGCCCTTCGGCAGGTCGGGGTAGAAGTAGTTCTTGCGCGCGAACACCGAGCGCTGCGCGATCGTGCAGCCGGTGGCAAGGCCGAACTTGACGGCCATCGTCACGGCTTCGCCGTTCAACACGGGCAACACGCCGGGGTAGCCCAAATCGACGAGGCTCGCTTGGCTATTCGGCGTCGCGCCGTACTTCGTGGAAGCGCCGGAAAAAATCTTGGATCTAGTCGCAAGCTGCGCGTGAATTTCGAGACCGATGACGATTTCCCACTGCATGGCGCGACCGTTATGCGTAAGTGGCCGGCACGCGTTGGTGCCAGTCCGTCGCTCGTTGGAAATGATGCGCGGCCTTGAGCACACGCGCTTCGGCGAGCGGTGGGGCCACGAGCTGCATGCCGACCGGCAAGTTGCGGACGAAGCCGCACGGCAACGACATCGCGGGCAAGCCGGCGAGGTTCGCGCCGATCGTGTAGATGTCGTTCAAGTACATCTCGATCGGATCGCTCGTCTTTTGGCCTAGCCCAAAAGCCGGCGATGGCGTCGTCGGTCCGGCGATGAGATCGACTTCGGCGAACGCGCGCGCGAAATCCTGGCTCACGAGCTGGCGCACCTTTTGCGCTTGCAGGTAGTACGCGTCGAAGTAGCCGGCCGACAACACGTAGGTCCCGGTGAGGATGCGGCGTTTCACCTCGGCGCCGAAGCCTTCACCGCGGTTACGCATATAGAAAGTCAGGAGATCCTCGTGGCCCTCGCGCGCGGCGCGATGGCCGAAGCGCACGCCGTCGAAACGCGACAGATTTGACGACGCCTCCGCGGGCGCTACCACGTAGTACGCCGGCACCGAAAGATGAATATGCTCGAGTTCGATGCTCTTCAATCTCGCGCCGAGCTTCTCGAACTGCGCCAGAGCCGCGCGCAGCGCCGCGGCGTTGTCGGCATCGAGGCCCGAGTCGAAGAAGCTCTCCGGCACGCCGATCGTGATGTTGTCCCACGGCTCGTTGACGATCTGCGAGTAGCGGGGCACTGGTTCGTCGAGCGACGTGGAGTCGCGTTCGTCGAATCCTGCGATCGCCTCGAGCAGCATCGCCGCGTCTTCGGCCGTTTGCGTCAGCACGCCGGCCTGATCGAGGCTCGACGCGAACGCGATCATGCCGTAGCGCGACACGCGTCCGTAGGTGGGCTTGATGCCCGTGATGCCCGTGAGCGCGGCGGGTTGGCGGATCGAGCCGCCCGTGTCGGTGCCGGTAGAGGCCGGCGCAAGTCTAGCGGCAACCGCGGCCGCCGAGCCGCCCGAGGAGCCGCCCGGCACGAGTGCGAGATTCCAAGGATTGTGCACGGGGCCGTAGAAGCTCGTCTCGTTCGACGAGCCCATGGCGAACTCGTCCATGTTGGTCTTGCCGAGCATGACCGCTCCCGCGCTCTGCAGGCGCTCGACGACCGTTGCGTCGTAGGGGGCGATGAAGTTGTCGAGCATGCGCGAGCCGCACGAGGTCTTGACCCCGGACGTGCAGAAGATGTCCTTGTGCGCGAGCGGGATGCCGGTGAGCAGAGTGGCCGTGCCGTTCGCGAGACGCCGGTCGGCTGCCGCCGCCTGCGCCAGCGCTTGCTCCGCCGTGACCGTAATGAACGCGTTCAGTGCCGGGTCGAACCGGCCGATGCGTTCGAGGAAGTGGCTCGTAAGCTCGGTGGCGGAGACGCGTCGGGCCCTAAGGTCGCTCGCTAACTGTGCAAGAGTCCGTATGTGCATGCGGAGTTGGATGCTCGATATATCGGTCGCCGCCCACGCCGGCCGTTGACGTGGGGCTCGTCGGCGTCGTGCTGTGGTTACTCGATGACCTTCGGAACGAGATATAGATCACGTTCTACCAGCGGCGCATTGCGTTGATAGAGCTCGTGCTGGTCCACATCGGTAACGGCGTCGGCCCGCAGCCGCTGCGGCCGGTCCAAGGGGTGGGCCATCGGGTTCACGCCCACGGTGTCGACGGCCTGAAGCTGATCCACCATGGCGACGATGCTCGATAATTTGGCCGATACGTCGGCGATTTCTGCGGGCGTGATTTCCAGGCGTGCCAGCCTGCAAAGGCGGCGAATGTCTTCTGCGCTGAGCACTGGTATCTCGAGTCGATTCGGATAACGAAGAACGTTCAGTGAACCCCTTCTCATTAGACTATACCCTTCGCTTGTGGATTGTCCTACCCGTTGCTAAAGTCCGCAGTTGATTCCTAGCGGCCTTGGGCCTCAATGTTAAAGAGCTTTCTCGGGTATTTCTCCTCCGATCTATCCATTGACCTCGGTACGGCTAACACCCTGATCTATGTCAGGGGCCGCGGCATCGTTTTGAACGAACCTTCGGTGGTCGCCATCCGGGAGGAGCCCGGTCGCGGCGGCAAAGTGCTGGAGGCCGTAGGCCAGGAGGCGAAGAATATGCTCGGGCGCACGCCCGGTCATATTACCGCCATTCGGCCGATGAAGGACGGCGTCATTGCCGACTTCGCCGTGACCGAGAAAATGCTGCAGTACTTCATCAAGAAGGCACACGGTTCGCGGTATTTCCGGCCGAGCCCGCGCGTGCTGGTGTGCGTGCCCTATGGATCCACGCAAGTGGAGCGGCGCGCCATTCGCGAGTCGGCCGAGGGTGCCGGTGCGCGCAAGGTGTATCTCGTGGAGGAGCCCATGGCTGCGGCCATCGGTGCCGGCATGCCCGTGCATGAGGCGCGTGGCTCGATGGTGCTCGACATCGGCGGCGGCACGTCCGAGGTGGCCGTGATCTCGTTGAACGGTATCGTCTACGCGGCTTCGGTGCGCATCGGCGGTGACCGCTTCGACGACGCGATCACGAACTACGTGCGCCGCAACTACGGCATTCTGATCGGCGAGGCCACGGCAGAGCGCATCAAGCACGAGATTGGCTCTGCGTATCCGGGCCAGGACGTGCGCGAGATCTCCGTGAAAGGGCGCAACCTCTCCGAAGGTGTGCCGCGGAGCTTCACGCTGAACAGCAATGAGATTCTCGAGGCTCTGCAGGAGCCTCTCCAAGGTATCGTCGGCGCGGTGAAGGTCGCGCTCGAGCAGACGCCCCCCGAGCTTGGTGCCGACGTGGCGGAACGAGGGATCGTTCTTACGGGCGGCGGCGCATTGCTCACCGATATCGACAAGCTCCTGACCGAGGAGACCGGGCTGCCGGTCGTGATCGCCGATGAGCCCCTGACCTGCGTCGCCCGTGGTGGCGGCCGAGTGCTAGAGCTCCTAGACGAGTACGGCCCATCGACCTTCTCGGTGGAGTGATCTACCGCTGGTAATAGCGCGTAGGAGCGAGACGCATGAGTGCTCCAGGAAGAAACACCCCTGGCTTCGGCCGAAGCGGGTTCTCCGTGGGCGCTCGTTTCGTGCTGCTCGCCGTGGTGTGTGTCGCGCTCATGCTGCTCGATCAACGTAATCAGCACTTGCAGCAAGTCCGCGGAGCGCTCTCGGTCGTGGTTTATCCGCTGCGCGTGCTCGTCGATCTGCCGTTCAGCACGTGGCAGTCGGTGCGCAGCTCGTTCGCACAGCGTGAAACACTGATCGCCGAGAACGAGCAACTCAAGCGCGAGCGTCTCGAAGCCGAATTTCGTTTGCAGCGTCTGGAGTCGCTCGAGACGGAGAACGCGCGGCTGCGCGAGCTCCTCGACTCGACTGCGCGTGTCGGCAGTCGAGCGTTGATTGCCGAGATCCTGGCCGTGGACCTTGATCCTTACCGGCAGCGCTTCGATCTGAACCGCGGTCTCGTCGACGGTGTTTTCGTCGGTCAGGCACTCATCGACGCGCAAGGAGTCGTCGGGCAGGTGGTTCGGGTGGGACCCCTCACGGCCGAGGCCGTGCTCATTACCGATGCCGACCACGCCGTGCCCGTGAGCGTCAACCGCAACGGCCTACGGACGATTGCCGTGGGCACCGGCGACAGCGGTCGATTGCGCTTGCCATACCTCACCAACAACGCCGACATCCACGAGGGCGACTTGCTCGTGTCGTCGGGGCTCGGCGGCGTGTTTCCATCCGGTTATCCGGTGGCTCGCGTCATTGAAGTGCGGCTGCGCCCCGATCAAGCCTTCGCCGAGATCATCGCCGAGCCGGCCTCGGCGCTCGACCGCGACCGTGAAGTATTGCTCGTGTGGAACGCCACGGGCGAAGCGCCGCGTGCCGCCGAAGCTGCGGCTGCGGCCAGCGTAGCGGACGTGCAGTGATGGACGGTCGGCGACACAGTTGGTTCGTGCCTGCGTTCAGCCTAGCGCTGACGCTGGCGCTCTCCGTGCTGCCGCTGCCGGACAGCGTGGCGCCGTTGCGCCCCGACTGGGTGGCCGTAGTGCTCGTCTATTGGTCGCTCACGACGCCGCATCGATTCAGTTTGCTGACGGCGTTCTGGATGGGTATCGCGATCGATACTCTTTCCGGGGCGCTGCTCGGCCAGAATGCGCTGGCGTTGCTCGTCGTTGTCTACCTGGCGGAACGCTTCCACCTGCGCTTGCGAGTGTTCCCCGTGTCGCAGTTGGCGCTCACCGTGTTCGGTCTGCTCGGCTTGTATGAGTTCATCCTGTTCTGGGTCGATGGGGTGGCAGGGCGCACCGTTCCGCTCGTCGAGCGGTGGGTGCCGCCGCTGACCGGCACATTGGTCTGGTTGGCCATGCTGATGTTCTTCGATCGCGGCCAGCGCGAAGCGCGCGAGAGGCTTTAGAGATGGCCGGTCCATCGCTACGGCTCAAGGATCACTGGCAAGAGCAGCGTCTGTTCCTGTCGCGTATCATCGCCGCGGCGATCATCGTGCTGTTGCTCTCCGTAGCGCTGGTCACGCGTCTCGTGCAACTGCAAATCGTCGACTTCCAACGGTTCAGCGAGCTGTCGCAAGGCAATCGTTTTCGCATCGAGCCGCTGCCGCCGAATCGCGGCTTGATATACGACCGCAACGGCCTCGTCATCGCGGAGAACCTGCCGAACTGGGAGCTCGTGGCCGTCGGCGAGGAAATCGACAGCCTCGAGACGACGCTGCTCGCCCTGGAAGAGCTCGAGCTCGTCGATCCGTCGGAGCACAACACCTTGCGCGATCTCGTGCGGTCGCACCGCGGTTTCGAGCGCGTCAAGCTCAGCAACCTGACCGAAGAGCAGGCGGCGACGTTCGCCGTGCGCCGCCACCGTTTTCCCGGCGTCGACATTCAAGAAGCGCTCGTGCGCCACTATCCGTTCTTTGAGGCGAGCGCACATGCCGCGGGCTACGTGGGGAGCATCAGCGCCGCCGACCTCGAGCGCATCGATCGCAGCAACTACACCGGCACATCGCACATCGGCAAGACGGGTGTCGAACGCGCCTACGAGGATACGTTGCATGGGAAGGTGGGATACCGACAACAGATAGTCAATGCGCAGGGCCGCGTGTTGTTCGATCCGACCCGCGAGAATCGTGCGGGTGGGGTCAGCGACGTGAGCGGCGTCGAGACGAAGTGGCCGGTGCCCGGCGATAACGTCGTATTGTCGCTCGACATGCGCTTGCAGCTTGCCGCGCAGGAAGCGATGGCGGATTTGCGCGGCGCGGTTGTCGCCATCGATCCGCGCAATGGCGACGTGCTGGCGCTCGTGAGCATGCCGTCGTTCGACCCGAATCGATTCGCGGCGGGCTTGAGCCGCGCCGACTTCGTCGCGCTCAACACGGATCCCGACAAGCCCTTGTACAACCGCGCGCTGGCCGGCACGTATCCGCCGGGTTCGACCATGAAGCCGTTTTTGGCGTTGACCGCATTACAGAACGAGGCCCTTTCGCCGGACAGCGAAGCGTATTGCCCGGGCCATTTCAGTCTACCCGGCCAAACGCATCGCTACCGCGATTGGCGGCCTCAGGGTCACGGCAACGTCAATATGCACGAAGCGATCGTCCAGTCGTGCGACGTGTACTTCTATCACTTGGCAGTGGCCCTCGGTATCGACGCGATGGCGGCGGGCTTGAGGCAGTTCGGTTTCGGCGCCCCAACGGGGCTCGATATCAGTGGCGAGAACGCCGGTATCGTACCGTCGCGCGAGTGGAAGCAGAAACAGTTCGCGCGCCGCGAGGATCAGGTCTGGTTCCCCGGTGAGACCGTCATCACGGGTATCGGCCAAGGTTACGCGCTCGTCACGCCGATGCAGCTCGCGCACGCGGGCGCCACGTTCGCCGCGCGCGGCCAACGTTTCGCGCCGCGCCTGTTGATCGGCACCGAGGATGCCGTGACGCGCGAGGTGCATTATCCCGAGCCCACGAGCCTCGAGCGCGTCGTGGAGGACGATCCCGTGCATTGGGAAATCGTGCACTCGGCGATGGTCGGCGTGACGGCGGAACCGCGCGGCTCGGCGCGAGCGGCCTGGCAGGGTGCGAACTACTCCGTGGCCGGCAAGACCGGTACCGCACAGGTCATCGCGATTGCGCAGGGCGAGCGCTATCGCGAAGCAGACATCGACGAACGTCTGCGCGACCATGGCTTGTTCGTGGCCTATGCACCGGCCGAAGCGCCGCGCGTAGCTCTCGGGATCGTGGTAGAAAACGGTGGCGGCGGCAGCCGCGCGGCCGCGCCGGTGGCGCGCAAGATCTTGGATGCCTACTTCGCGGCGGAGGGTTATGTCGCTAGCGAGCCTTGAGTGGGGCCGAACCGCGGGTACGGGTCGCAAGGCGCGCGGCTTCCGCGGCCTCGTGGTCGACGTGCCGTTGCTCGTGATCCTGCTCGCCATCGTGGGTATCGGTTTCGTCGTGTTGTACAGCGCCGTGTCGGCCGAGACACCGCTGCTGCTGCGCCAAGCGATGCGGTTCGGCGTGGGCTTGGCGAGCTTCATCGTCGTCGCGCAGATCCCGCCACGCTATCTGCGGATATTCACGCCGTGGCTATACCTCTTAGGGATAGCCTTGCTGCTCGTCGTCGCCGTCGAGGGCCAAATCGGCAAAGGGGCGCAGCGCTGGCTCGACCTCGGCTTCGTCACGTTCCAACCTTCTGAGATCCTCAAGCTCGCCGCGCCGATGATGGTGGCGTGGTTCATGCACGAGCGGCGGTTGCCGCCGACTTTCCCCCAGGTGATCGCGATGGTGCTCATCGTGCTCGTGCCGGCGCTGTTGATCTTCGAGCAGCCCGATCTCGGCACGTCTCTGCTCGTGGTCGCTGCCGGTGGCATTACGATCCTGCTGGCCGGAATCAGCGTTCGCGTCATGCTCGGCGTCGGCGCGCTCGGTTTGGCGGCCGTGCCGGTTGTCTGGGCCTACATGCGCGAGTATCAACGTGCGCGCGTCTTCACGTTCTTGAGCCCCGAATCCGATCCTCTTGGCACGGGGTACAACATCATCCAATCGAAAATCGCGATCGGCTCGGGCGGCTTGTTCGGCAGGGGGTGGCTGAACGGCACGCAAGCCCATCTCGAGTTTCTGCCCGAGCGGTCCACCGATTTCATCTTCGCGGTCATGGGCGAGGAGTTCGGGTTGCTCGGGCTGTTGCTGTTGCTGGTGCTGTATCTCGCGCTCGTTGGCCGAGGGCTCTATATTGCGGCCGACGCTCAGGACACCTTCAACCGGTTGCTTGCCGGCGCGCTGAGCCTCACGTTTTTCTTCTACGTGTTCGTCAATGCGGGCATGGTGTCGGGGTTGCTGCCGATCGTCGGTGTGCCGCTGCCGCTCGTCAGCGCGGGCGGCACCTCGATGGTGACCCTCATGACCGGTTTCGGTATGCTCGCCTCGATTCACGGACATAGGAAACTGTTGGCGCCATGACGCTCGGGGCTGTGGTCAGCATCGTTCGGCGCAGCGTGGCACTGGCGCTCGTCTGCGGCGCTTTCGCCGCTGCCGGTCAAGCTCGCGACGATGCCGCGGTGGCCGCGGCGAAAACCGCCTTCGTCGACAGGATGGTGAAAGAGCACGAGTTCGATCGTGCGGAGCTGACTGCGCTCATCGATGGCGCCGAGATCAATCAAACCATTCTCGACACGATGGCGCGTCCAGCCGAGCGCGTCGCGCCTTGGTTCGAGTATCGGAACATCTTCCTCACCGAGGCGCGAGTCGCCGCGGGTGCGCAGTTTTGGACCGAGCACGCCGCGAGCATCGAGACGCTTGCCGACCGTTACGGCGTGGCGCCCGAGATGATTGTCGCCATCGTCGGCATCGAAACCTATTTCGGCACGCGCATGGGTAGGTACCGTGTGCTCGACGCGCTGGCGACGTTGGCCTTCGCCTATCCGCCGCGCGCGGCGTTTTTCGCCTCCGAGCTCGAGTCGTTCCTCCTCCTGGCGCGCGAGGAGAGTGTCGACGTGACCGCGGCGCTTGGCTCGTATGCCGGCGCGATGGGTGTGGGCCAATTCATCCCCTCGAGCTATCGGGCCTATGCCGTCGACGCGGACGCCGATGGCCGGCGCGACCTCTGGAGCGATTGGGACGACGCGCTCGGCAGTGTGGCCAACTACTTCAAGGTGCACGGCTGGCAAGCGGGGCAGCCCGTCGTCGAGCAAGCCACCCGCAGAGAGCACTTTACCGGGCCCGAGCCTGCGAACAGCCTCGATCTCAGCGAGACAGTCGGTTCTTTGAGCAGCATGGGTTACGTGTTCACGACGACCTTGCCGGCCGATGCCCCGGCGGCCGCCTATGCTCTCGAGGCAGCAGATGGCGGCTCGGAGTACTGGGTGGGTTATCACAACTTCCGCGTGATCACGCGCTACAACCGCAGTGCCAAGTACGCGCTCGCGGCGCACCAGCTCAGTCAAGCGATTCACACGCGCTACCTCGATACACTGGCGAGCAACGCCGGAAGTGTTGCTGAATGACGCCCGGCGGTCGCCCGCAACGGACCTACGGCGCACTGCTGTCGATGGTTTTCCTCACCGCATGCGCCGGCAACGGCCCGCAACGGGAACCCCAAGCCTCGGGGACAGAGCGCACCCCTCCGGCCACGAGCGAGCCGCGCAGCGGTCGCGGCAATCCGCCGTTCTACGACGTGCTCGGTAAGCGTTATCATGTGTTGCCGACGAGTGCGGGTTACCGTCAGCGTGGCGTCGCGTCATGGTATGGCCGCGACTTTCACGGACTTTCGACCTCGAGCGGCGAAACCTACGACATGCATGCGATGACCGCTGCGCATACGACGCTGCCGATTCCCACTTGGGTGGAAGTGACGAACCTGAGCAACGGCAAAAACGTGGTCGTCAAGGTCAACGATCGCGGGCCATTCGTCGACAATCGGCTCATCGATCTCTCGTTCGCGGCGGCTACCGCGCTCGACATGGTGCAAAGCGGTACGACGCGCGTCGAAGTGCGCGCCATCGGCGCTCCGGTCGCCACGCCGCAGGTGACGGCAGCCGCAACGCAGAGCGCGCCCACCACGGTGATGGGCGCGTCGCGCCCTGTGTCGTCGAGCGCGCCCGCGCCACCGGCCACGACCGAGCGAATGTTCGTCCAGGTCGGCGCATTCTCCGAGCGCGACAACGCGACGCGACTCGTGCAACGCTTGCGCGCGAGCGGTTTCGTCGATCCGGTCGTCGTCACTGACGGTGAGGGAAGTCGCGCTCTGCATCGCGTGCGGCTCGGCCCGATTCGCGACTCTCAAGAATTCGACGAGCTCAGTGCGCGGTTACGCGACATCGGTGTGCCCGGTGCACGCTTGGTGGTCGGTCCCTGACCATGCGGCGCTCGCAGCGACTTTTGGCACGATCGTGGGCGTTCGCGCTGCTCGCGTTTTGCGGCTCCGTCGTGGCGGAGCCAACGGGCTTTATCGCTCCGGCACCGCGGTTGGCGTCCAAGAGCCACTATCTCGTCGATTTCGCCACGGATCGAGTCTTAGCCGCGAGCGCTGCCGATGTGCCAGTCGAACCCGCCAGCTTGACGAAGCTCATGACGGCCTACGTCGTCTTTGCGGCGATCAAGGCGGGGCGTATTCGCTTCGACGATCAGGTGGTTGTCAGCGAGCGAGCCTGGCGCACGGGCGGCACGCGCATGTTCATCGAGTTGAATTCGCAGGTCGGCGTCGCGGACCTCCTGCGCGGAATGTTGATTCAATCCGGCAATGACGCGAGTGTGGCTCTCGGCGAGCACGTAGCAGGCTCCGTGGAGAGGTTCGTCAACGAGATGAATGCCGCGGCCAAAGTGCTCGGCATGGACGATTCGGCGTTTCGCAACCCGCATGGGTTGCCCGCGCGTGGGCACGTGAGCAGCGCGCGCGACATGGCCGTTCTCGCCAAGGCGATCATTGCCGACTTCCCCGAGTCCTATAGTCTCTACGCCGAGCGTGAGTTCAGTTACAACGGTATTACGCAGCACAATCGCAACGCGCTGTTATGGCGTGATCCGAGCATCGACGGCATGAAAACCGGTCATACCGATGCCGCCGGTTATTGCCTCGTGAGCTCGGCGGAACGCGATGGCATGCGGCTCATCGTCGTGGTGATGGGCGCCGAGAGCGCCAGGGTGCGCAACGACGGTGCGCAGCAGTTGCTGAACTACGGCTTCGCCAACTACGAGACGCACAAGCTGTACTCCGCCGGGGAGCGGCTCGACGCGGCCCGTGTTCGGGGCGGCGAGCTCGAGTACGCCAACTTGGGACTCGCCGAGGACCTTTACGTGACGATTCCGCGCGGCGCCTACACGGCGCTTGCTGCCAGTATGAAACAGCTCGCCGAGCTGGCGGCGCCGCTCCCGCAGGGCGCCCGCGTCGGGGAGGTAAGCGTATCACTCGCCGGCACGCTGGTCGCGAGCACGCCGCTCATTGTCCTCGCGCCAGTGGCCGACGGTGGCGTGTGGGCGCGTATGCGCGATGAGTTGTTGTTCCTTTGGGAATGAGCGAGCCCGGTGAATCGCTGCTGACCTTTCCGTGCGACCTGCCCATCAAGGTATTTGGCCGCAACGACCAGGATTTCCGCGATGCCGCGTTGACGATCGTTCGCGCTCACTACGGATCCTTGCAGCAGATTGCCGAGCAGGTCAGCAAGCAAGGCAGTTATTTGAGCCTGACGATTACCGTGCGTGCGACGAACCGCGAGCAGCTCGATGCCGTCTACCAGGATCTCGTCGCGAGCGCGCAGATCCTGATGGTGCTCTAGAGGCTTCCGTGCAGCCTGCCGTCCGCGATCTTGGGTTGGTGCCGCTCACGGACGTTTGGGTGGAGATGCAGGCGTTCACGGCGGCGCGCACGAGCGCGACACGCGATGAGGTTTGGTTCGTCGAGCATCCACCCGTCTACACGCTCGGCATGCGTGCCGATCGCTCCCACCTGATCGCACCAGGCGATATTCCGGTCGTTCCGATCGATCGCGGCGGGCAGGTCACCTACCACGGGCCCGGCCAGCTCGTTGCCTACGTCATGCTTGATCTGTCCCGACTCGGTTTCAGCCCGCGCAGCTTGGTGCAGGCACTCGAAGGGGCGGTAATTGAAACGGTGGCCGACTACGGTGTCGTGGCGACTGCCCGTCGCGATGCGCCCGGTGTGTACGTGAACGGCGCAAAGCTCGCGGCCGTTGGGCTGCGCGTCAAACGCCACTGCTCCTATCACGGTCTGGCTGTGAACGTTGCCATGGATCTTGCGCCGTTTCGCGGCATCAATCCCTGCGGTTACGAGGGTCTCCCGGTCACGCAGCTTCGAGACCTCTGCGCGGTGGATACTCTTCCGGGATTCCGTGCGGACTTCGAGCCGCGGTTGCTCGTTAAGCTCGCGCCAGCACGTTGAGGTAGCTGCTGTAGGTGAAGGTAAACCCCACCAGGATCCAGGCGAGCCAAACGAAACGTGCGAGCTCCGGCATCCAGGCCCTGTGCGCGATCCAGTAGCTGACTGCGGGTACGGCGCAGACGAGGGCGGTGACAACCAACAGCAAGGCCGACTCACCGGCGACCTCCGCGCTGGCAATCTCGCCGAGCCCCTTGCCACGCAGCAGGGAGTTGCCGACGGCTAGTACCACGCTTGCCGCGACCAGCGTTACCCATGGCACGAGGCCCCGCCAAGGTTTCTGCTCCGTCGTCACGGCGTCGAGCGATGCCTTTCCGCTGACGTAGCTCGGGCGCCTCGTCATGAAGGCGTGTTTCGTCATCACCGCCTTGCGCCAGAGGCAGACCAGCAGCACGGTGAGCAAGAGCACAGTTACCCAGTACGCGGGGCGAAACACGTCGGTCACGACGCCCATCGCGGCGCCCACCACCACCGTCGCCGCCGTGGCACTGGCGCCGAGGGCTACGAGCCACGGCTCCTGGCGATACCAGATCGATAAGTGCACGGCGAGTAGAAGCAACAACTGCGGAACGGCCACGTAGTGCAGCGTCGCGGATCCCAGCGGCAGGGACTCGTTTTCCAGCACGATGGCGATAAGTAAGGCGCCGAGCACCAGCGACGCGTACACGCCGAAGTCGCGCGTCCAGCGATTCGGCGAGATCACGATGAAGTGCCGGGCTGCAGCAAAGGCGAGCGCCGTCAGTAGGAGCGTCGACAACATCACGATGTAGGCGGCGCCAAGCGCCACGAGATCGATACCGCGGTCTTGCAGCATGGCGGATAAACTAAACGCGCCCGTTGGCGATGGCATGACGGCGATCCGAGCTACTTCTCGACGGCAACTTTGTAGGCGTCCGGGGAGTCGCTCGAGAGGAACTGGTACTTGCGCTTCCACGACTCAGCGGCTTCGTTGAGTTTCTTGATCGTAGCTTCCTGCTCTTTAATCGTGCCCATGAGCCGCGTGACCGAGTGTTCGCGTTCCTTGAGCTTGGCTTGGAGGTCGCCGTGGTCGCCGCCCGGGGCCGTGCCGTCACCGGCGCCGTGGCGCACGAGCGCGCTACGCAACTGCGCGACTTCGCGCTGCAGCGCGTCGATTTCGCTGCGGTCCCTGTCCGTTATCGCCTTGAGTCGCAATGTTTCAGACTCGCTGCCGCGCAGCTTCGAGAGCTTGCGCTGTTGCTCATCGGCGTCGGTTTGCAGGCGCTCGATGATTTGGTTCTTGGTCGTAAGCTCTTTGGCGAGACGCTCCATCTCTTGGTGCTTCTCGTCATCGCTCCTGTGCAAGAGCCGAGCTGACTTGAGGTCGGTCTCGAGCGATTGAATGAGCTCGGCTTGGGTGTTGAGCCGCGCTTCGAGCGCCAGCCCACGCGATTCACTGCTCGCAGCTTCCCCGGCCGACGTGGCAAGGTGGTGACGCGCAACGGCTTCCTCGGCCTCGCGGAGCTCGATCTTCAACGCGTCGTAGCGCTGCAGCAGTTTCTGCTGATTCATCTCGGCCGCAGCTTTAAAGGTGCGCAAGCCGTCGAGCCCCGCCTTGAGGGCGACGTTGGCCTTCATCTTGGCGCGCAGCGTGGCCAGCAACTTGCCGATCAAGCCTTTGCGTCGCTTGACGAGGCGCTCGAAGTACATGGCTTTGCCGAGCCGCCACTTCGCCTCTTCGTAGCGCTCCTCGGCTTCCTCGAGCTGCTCTTGTAGCTTCGTCATGTGCTGACGGCGCTCGTTGGCTAGCTCGCCGAGATTTTCGGCGTGCTCGCGCTCCTCCTTCAGCTCGCTGTCGAGGCCCGCGATCTGCGCTTGCGCCGCATCTCGCTGCTGTTGCAGTGTCTTGAGTTGCGTTTCGGCCGCATCGCGCTGCGACTGCAGCGTCGCCACCCCGTGGTGCAGTAGTGCCAGCTCGTCGTCTTTCGCGGCGACGTCACGCATGGAGGCGTCGGCGCGCGCCACTAGCTCGGACAGCTCTGCTTGTAGTCGTTGCTTATGATCGCGGAGCAGGTCGAGCTCGCGATTCGAGTCCACCAGCGCTTCTCGCAGGCTCGCGAGCTCGCGGCCGCCCGTGGCTGCCGCCGTCTTGCTGTGCTCGAGATCGCTGGCGAGGGTGGCTAGTCTCTGTTCTCGGTCCGCCAGACGTTGGCCAAGCTCCACGAGTTGCTGCTGCTGATCGGCGAGCGCGCGGTCGCGCTCGCTGAGCTCGTGGTCGTGTTCCGAGAGACTGAGCTCTTTCTCCGTGACCTGCTGCTTCAGCCGATCGAGCTCGCTGTCGCGCTGCGCGAGTTGTTGCTGCGCGTGCGCAAAGGCGGTGTCGCGCGCCGTGAGCGCTTTCCGTAGAGACTCGACGGCCGAGGACGCGTCGCCGTGTGTGCGCTCGCGCTCGGCCAACAGGTTTTGCAGGCGCGTGACCTCGGTGCTGAGGTGCGAATTGCGCTGCTCGGCGAGTGAGACCGCCGTATTCAAGCGGCCGAGATCGGCCTGCGCCGCCGTTGCGTCGTGCTGCGCAAGGGCGCGCAGGGTATCCAGATCGCGAGTCAACGCCGCGATTTGCTCGTCACGCTGTGCGCTACTCTCGGTGTGTCGTTGCTCACGTTGCCGCTGATCCGAGCGAAGATGCTCGACCTCGGCCGACAGCCTGACGATACGGTGCTCGCGCTCATCGAGCGTTGCGCGCGATCGCTCGCTAGTCGCCTGGGCTTCGCGAACGATGCGGTCGCGTTCGGCGAGATCGCGTTGCGCGCGACCAAGATCGGCCTCGACCTCACCGCGGGTCTTGTGTGCGTCCGCCAAGGCGGTCTCGAAGTTCGCGACCTGCCGGCGCAGAGTGTCGATCTCGGCCTCGACGTCGGCACGGGTCTTGCGCGCGTCGGCCAAGGCGGTCTCGAAGCTCGCGACCTGCTGGCGCAGCGTTTCGATTTCGGCCAGCATTTCGAGCGGCGGCTCGGGCTCGGCGGCAGCCTGCGCGCGCAAGCCGTCGAGCTCGTGGCGCAGCTCGGCGAGCGATTGATCACGTTGCTCGACCTGTCGGCGCAGCTCGTCGGTGCCGCCCGGGGCCGTTGCGGCCGGGCTCCATGCCTCGGGCGCGTCCATCGATGCGGTGGCGCGGAGCGTCTCGATGAGCGCGTCGCGCTCCATGAGCTCGCGACGCAGGGTGGCGAAGCGTTCCTTGTAGTCCTTGATCTCGGTGTCGATATCTTCGGCTTTCGCCCGCCAGAAGTTGATCTCTTTCTTGGTGAGCTTCTCGGGGCCCGACTCGGCAATCTGGAGCTTTTTCTTCAGCTGCGCGACTTTGGCGCGCTCGGCTTCGGTAATCTCTTCGAGGTGCCCGGCTTGCTGTTCCCAACGGACGCGCTCGGCTTCGACGATCTCGAGACGATGAGAGAGAACGTCGAGCTGTTCCTCGAGTTGGTTTTTCGCTGGCCTCTTGCGCTTCAGCTGCTCGTCCAGTTCGGACGCACGGGCCTCCGAGTCGCGAAGAGCGCTTTGCAGAAGGGCGAATGCCTGTTCGGCTAATTCCCGCGGGTTAGCCATCGTGTGATGTGCTGGCAGTGAACAGAATTGCAGAAAGCCTACGCCGCTTCGTCATAGCGAAGGCGGTACTCAGTCACGTTTTGACATAAACAGCGTGGCATACTGCCGCGATTGCGGTGGAGGAAGGCTGTGTCCCCGGTGAGCACCGAGGTCGAACGTTTGTTGCAGGGCGATCGTACGGTAGCGGTTGAGCTTGCCACGAAGTTATTGAAGCCGCGTGCCGATAATCTCGTCGAGCGGCCGTGGGGTGGAGCGCGAATTCGCGAGTTCAAAGGTCTCGGCGCCGACCCTCTCGGTCCAGGTCGGCCGATCGGCGAATCGTTCGAGCTGGCGGCCGACGATGGTGACGCTGAGGCTCGTCACCATCCCAGCATGATTGCGCTCGCCGACGGCTCGGTGGTGGCGCTGCCGGCGCTGTTGGCTTTGCACGGCGACGTGCTGCTCGGCGCGGCGTTCGTCAGCCGTTACGGCCGACGTTTGCCGCTGCTGCCGAAGTTACTCGACGTCGTCGAGCTCCTCTCCGTGCAGGCGCATCCTCGCGGTAACACGGAGGTCTATGTGATCCTCGCCGCGGAGCCCGGTGCGACGATTCGGCTCGGCTTCAATGCCGACGTCGACGCGGCCGCGCTGGCGAAGCGTCTCGCCGAGGGTCGCCGCCAGCAGCAGCGCTTGCTCGATCTATGTGCCGGCGGTGTTACGCCCGAGACGCTGCAAGCAGAGTTGCGGCCGTGGCTCGCGCGGCGCTACGCGCCCGTCGCCGCGCTCGAAGCGATCTTGCGGACGCGACTCGGCGCTGCCACACGCTGGCCGGAAGTGATGAGTTGTCTCGCGACACTGCGGGCAGTGTATTGGGAGACACTCGAGCGTTTGAATACGGTACCGGTGACGGCTGGCCAGGTGATCTACAACGCCACGCCGACGCGCTTGACCGCGGCGAGCGGCCAACCCGCGTCGGCCGAGGTGCATGCCCTCGGTAATCCCGAAGGACGGGCTGTGCTTGCGCTCGAGATTCGCCGGCCTGGGCCCACGTTTCGTGCCTGGGACAACGTGCGTTTTCCGCTGCGCGACATCGATATCGACGCCGCGCTCGCGGCGCTCAACCTCAAAGCCACACGTGCCGAGGACTTTCTGGTGACGCAAGTCGAAGTGCGCGCCGGTGTCAGGCGTTCGGTCGACTGTGAGTACTTCCGCCTCGAGCACCTGCAACCGACTGCGCTACTAGCGATCGATGTGCCGGTGACCGAGCCGCACACCCTGCACGCCGTGCGGGGCGCTGTCAGCGTCTACGCAACCGACGGCGCCTTGGTGGGCGCGCTCAGGTGTGGCGAGTCGGCCCTAGTGCCGATCGGCGTCGGGGCGTATCGAGTCGTCGCGGATCAAGAGCCTGCGACTGTCATCAAAGTGGAGCTCCCGCCGTATGCCGAGTGAGGCGCTGGCTGCAGCGCGCCTGCGCATCGATCTCGATGCGCTCGCGCGCAACTATCGGTTGCTCTGTGAGCGCGCTGCGCCAGCCGAGTGTGCGGCCGTCGTCAAAGCCGATGCGTACGGTCTCGGCGCCGTGCCGGTCACGCGACGCCTGCTGCGGGAGGGTTGTCAGCGTTTCTTCGTCGCGACGCTGGCGGAAGCTGCGGAGCTGCGCGTCGTGACCCCCAGCGCGTCGATCTATGTGCTCGAGGGCGTAGGATTTGCCGCAGTGGACGAGCTCGTCGCATTGCGCGTCACGCCCGTGCTCAACTCGCTCGACCAAGTGCAACGCTGGCGCGGTTGCGGCCGAGCGTTGCTGCACATCGACACCGGCATGACCCGTCTCGGTCTGAGTGCGGCGGAAGTGGCGGCGCTTGCTGCACGGCGCGAGCTCCTCGATGGCATCGACGTCGAATTCGTGGTGACGCATCTCGCCTGTGCGGATGAGCCCGAACACCCCCTCAATCGCGAACAGCTACGGCGCTTCGACACGCTGCGCGCGCAACTGCCGCCCGCGCCGACCTCGATCGGCAACTCGGCCGGCGATTTCGCGGATGCCACCTATCGTGGTGATCTCGTTCGCCCTGGGATTGGGCTCTATGGTGGCAACCCGTTTAGCGATAGGCCAAATCCGATGGCGAGCGTCGTGACGCTCGAGGCGCCGATTCTGCAGATCCGTGAGGTCGACGAGCCGCTTACGGTGGGCTATGGCGCCACATACCTCGCGAGCCCGCCGGCCCGGCTGGCCGTCGTCGGCGTGGGCTACGCGGACGGCTACCCACGCAACCTCGGCAATCGCGGCACGGCCGCCGTCAACGGCCGGCGCGTGCCTGTCGTGGGGCGCGTGTCCATGGATCTCATCTGTATCGACATCTCGGCGCTGCCGCAGGATAGCGTGCGCGTGGGCGATCCCGCGGAGCTCATCGGCCCCAGCGTGACGCTGGACGAGGTGGCCGGCGCCGCCGGCACGATCAGCTATGAGATCCTCACCGGCCTGGGGCGGCGTCCCGTCCGCGAGTACGCGCAAGCCAAGAAAGCTTGAAGCCTGGGCGGCGGGTTACGGTAGAATGGCGCCCCGGAGCGCACGACCCACGACAACAAGCTCCGAAATCACCAATTGCAACGCGCCCGTAGCTCAGCTGGATAGAGCATCGGCCTACGAAGCCGGGGGTCGGGAGTTCGAATCTCTCCGGGCGCGCCACATCCCCGTCAAATGTCCGCTTCGTGATATGAAGCCGCCGCTCGTATGTTTGCCTCCGAGCCGCGGTGAAGTGACAGCAATCGATCCGTTGGGGTCGCTCGCTATTGCTCTACCGCAGGTCCAAGTAGCGCTGGGCGCTCTCCGGATCACAAGGCAGGCGCACCATCTCAAAGTCCGGCGAGTAGACCCACTCGAGCTCATAGCCGATTGGCTCGGCCAAATAGTCCGGATCTGTCATCTCGAAACTGTAGATGATGCTCCCGCCGTCCGGGCTCAGCGCGAACCGCTCAGTGAGGTGCTTGTCCGGCCCCGAGGGCAACTTCTGCGCATTGCCCATGCCGTGCTCGGCAAACCGCGCTGTGTCGACCACCAGGACATCGCCCTCCCATCGCCCGATCGAATGGCCCTGCACCGAGGGCTCGGCGCCCTCATGAGAGCTCTCATTCAGGTGAATGACCCGCTCCACGCCCTCAAGCTCGGTGCGAATGACGATGTCATCCTCGCCGAGCGTGATCATCTTTGCGTCCGGGATGATCATCAAGAACGGCGAGGCGTAGGCGACGCAGTTCTTACTCGGATTGTCGCCGTCCTCGAATGCCTGGAACGCGCGCACGCCAGCTTCCGTCAGCGGCCAGTCCGTCGGTTCGAAGAAGAAGAAATGATCCCTAACCTCCGGTGTGACGGTGGTCCGCCACATGCCGGCCAAGCTGTTCGCGCCCACCTGTGGCACGACCACGGCGGGCGCGTTGCGGTTGGCCGTACGCATCTCCCACAGGACGCCATCGGGCCCTTGCAGCCGAGCCCCGAGCGCCTTGGTCAGGTTGGGGTTGCGCGAGGGGTTGGCATAGATGGTGACGCGATCGCCCACCGCGATGCTGTCGGCTGACCATCCGCGATTGCGTATGACCACCGCCGAGGACAACTCGATCTCCCAGACCTCGCTGCTCTCATCCTCGCCGGCCGTTTCCAGGCGAATGTAAGAATGCGGGTTGGCCCATTTGTATTCGGTGACCAGCCCCTCGAGCGTCACCTCTCGCTGCACGTCGTAAGGGGCCCAGCTGTGATGGGCGCGCGCGGGCGAGGTGTGCAAGATGAGCATCGACGCGATCAGCGCCAGACGTGCAATGAGGTTGGACAACCGTTTCTCCATGGATTCTCGCAGAAAGGTCCGGTTCGGCCGACTATGGCTTTTGGTTAGACACGGACGGGACTATATCAGGCCCCGATGACGTCTAAATTGAGAAGCAGGAGTTCGAGTCGCTGTGGAGCCAGGCTGGAGTGCATCTCTACCGACAGCTCTTGGCCGGAAGCGGCCGTTTGCCTACCAGGCATCCGGCAAACACGCGATGGCTGCTTTTTGGCGCAAAGCGGTCGGTGACAAACTGGCCTCCTAACACCGCACCATCACTTTCCAGTGCCCAGATTCATCGCTCTTGGCGCGCCATATCCACGGCTGTGCACCATGTCCACCGATGTCCGGATCCGTCGATCATTCCGCCTTCAGTGTCTCGACCGGGTCGATGCTGGCCGCGCGGCGGGCCGGCACGTAGCTCGCAAATGCTGCCGCGGCGAGCAGCACGCCGAGCGCCGCGAGATAGGTCGGCGCGTCGAGCGGACCGATGCCGAATAGCAGCGACGACATCAGGCGCGTCAACGCGAACGCGGCTACGAGCCCGACGACGACGCCGATCGCCACCCGCGCGAGAGCGTCGAGCACGAACATCCGCTTCAGCGCGGTCGGTTGCGCGCCGAGCGCGAGCCGGATTCCGATTTCGCGCGTCCGCTGCGAAACGACGTACGCCATCACGCCGTAGATGCCGACGACTCCCAAGCCGAGCGCCATCGCAGCGGCGATCGCGAGCATCACGAGCGTGAACGACGTTTGCGCGAGGAAGCCGGCGTACAGATCCTGCAGCGTACGCACGAGAAACACGGGCAGATCGCGGTTCACCGCCCACACGGCTCGGTTGATCTCGGCGGCGAAGCTCGCCGTGCCCGCGCGCTCGCTGCGCACGACGTAGGCGATAAACGGCGTACCGTTCTTCGGCCGCCCGAAGAAGCTCTCCATCAGCACCGGCCAGTAGACGAGCCGCGGCGCGTCCAGGCTGACGCCGTCCTCGTGCACGTCGCGCACGACGCCGATGACGTCGCGCCAGATGCCCGGTGCATCCGGACGCGATTCGCGGACGCGCTTGCCGAGCGCGGCCGCGGGCTCGCCCCAAAGCTCGCGCGCGAGACCCTCGGAGATCACGACAACCTTGCCGCCCGCGTCGATATCCGGCCACGTGATGTCGCGCCCCGCGACCATCTGCGTACCCACGGTCGCGAAGTAACCGGGCGCGACGAATTGGAATCGGCGTATCGGCGCCGTCTCTCCCGCCTCGTAGCGCTGGCCTTGCACGTACAACGCGCTTGGCGGCGTGCGCCCGGCTTCCATCGGCGCGCCGAGGCCGAACGACGCGGCCTCGACTCCCGGTAGCGCCGCTAGACGTTCGAGAATCTCCCGTTGGATTTGCGTGTAGCGTTCAGGCTCGGTGCTGATCGCCGGGGTGATCGCGATCCGGGCGATGTGCACGGCCTCGGGCCGCGAGACGCCCGGATCGACATCGCGCAGCGCGCTGAACGTGCGGAACATCAGGCCGGAGCAGACGATCAGCACGAGCGCGAGCGCCACCTGCGCCACGACGAGTGTGTTGCGCGCTCGATGACGCTCGCGGCTCGCGGTCGCGCCGCGGGCCGCCGAGAGCGGCGCCACGGCTTGCGCCGCGTGCTTGAACGCCGGGATCGAGCCGAGCAGCAAGCTCGACACGAGCGAGGCGACGAGCACGAACGCGAGCACGGACGGATCGATCGAGATTTCTTGAAGCCGCGGCAGGTTCGTCGGTCCGAGCGCAACGAGCAGGCGCAGCCCGAGATAGGCGAGCGCGAGCCCCGCGGCGCCGCCGAGTGCGCCGAGCACCGTGCTCTCGACGAGCAGCTCTTTCGCGATGCGTCCGCGGCCGGCGCCGAGTGCTGCGCGCACCGCGAATTCCTGGCGGCGAGCGTCGGCCCGCACGAGCATGAGGTTCGCGACGTTTGCGCAGGCGATCGCGAACACCGCGCCGATCGTGCCCATCAGCACCCAGAGTGTGTTGGCGATGTTGCCGATGATCGTGTCCTTGAGCGACACGAATGCCGGAGCGACACGCCAGTTCGCGACCGCGTCGCGCTGGGCGCCGCCGGGCGCCGCCGGCCAGGCGTCGAGCCAAATCGGCAGCATGCGCGCGGCGTCCGTTTGCGCGTCGGCGAGCGTCACGCCGGGTTTGAGCCGGCCGATGCCTCGCAAATTGCCGAAGCCGGCGAGGACCACTTGGCTGCGCTCGAGGCGGATTGGCAGTATCACCTCGGCCTCGGGCGTCATGTTGAGGAAGCGGAATCCGGCGGGCATTACGCCGACGATTTCGGTGGGACGCGAATCGATCGACATGCTCCGGCCGATGACGGCCGCATCGCCGCCGAATTTCCGCTGCCAATACGCGTAGGTCAGGATCACGGCAGCGCCGGGCTGGAAAACGGGGCCGGCCGCTTGCGGCGCATGGTCGGCCTCGGAGAACCAACGGCCGAGCATCGGCTGAACACCGAGCGCTTGGAGGACGCCGTCCGACACGAGGCGAACCCGCGCCTGCTCCGGGTCGCCGACACCGGTCACGGTCGCTCCGCCGTCGCTGAAGAATCCGAGGTGCTCGAAGGTCCGGTTTTCGTCGTGATAGGTGAAGTAAAGATCCGGCGACAACCCGAGCGTGCCGGAATTCAAACCGGGCGTGACGTGCTGCAGGCTCACGAGCTCGTTCGACTGCGGGTACGACAACGGCTTGAGCAGCACGGCATTGACGACACTGAAGACCGCGGTGTTCGCGCCGATTCCGAGCGCGAGCGTGAGCACGGCCGCGAGCGTGAACGTGGGCCGGCGCAACAGCCCGCGCAACGAATAGCGCAAATCGCGTCCCACGGAATCTGCGAGACCGAGCGTGCTCGTCGGCTGGCGCTGACGCTGGGCGTTCTCGAACTGGTCCATGTCGTGACTCCCCCCGGAAAACCTGAGCCGCGGATGCGTAGCGATTGGGAGCAAGTGCCGTGCCAATCCTGCGGAACCCTACATCGTTGTTTTTAGAGATCTCTTTGCACCGTCGGGGTGCGGCGACGTCCCGCAACCGGACGCGTCGTCCCATTCGTGGAACGTCGGCGGCCGGGGACGCGGCCAATGCAAGTGCCGCACGAACCTGATCCTCGCGGCCGTCGTGGCGCGTGGATCCGCTTGCTCGCGTCACGGTGTGCGCGCGACCGAGCCGCCGCCACCGATTCAGTGGGTCTATCCCACGTCGCGGCTCCTGTCGACGAAGTTGCGAGCGCTCATCGATCTTGTTGCGAGCCGCAGCGAGTGGCGATTTACCCAACTCTCTTGAAGACCAGAAAGAACGACGTCTCCTTGCCGTCCCGATCGATGCTCACCACGTCGACGCGCATGGTCTTGCCGTCCGGGGCCACTCGCCGCACGCCCTTGTTGATGACCTTGTCGCCGAACTTCGCGACGATGTTGACTGCGTGCTCGTCGAGCACGGTTTCGGAGTACGTGAGGGACGTCCTCGTGCCGTTGATCTGGAACTCGGCGAGCGGAAACGATTGATACTGCGGATAGTCCTTGCCGTCGCTCTTCGAAACAACTTGGATGAAGTCAGGGTGCCCGTTCGGCGCTTTGCGGATCACCACGTTGACGAGGTAGCCGTCGTCCCGCAGATCGTAGCTGCGCGTTTCGGACGCGAGCAGAAAGCCCATCGGCAGCTCAGAGGCCTGCGGGTCGAACTCCCAGACGCCGAGCACGTGCGGAACTTGTGCCAGCGCGCTCGTGGCGCACAGAAGCAACGCGCAGGCGATGCCGGCGGTGGTCATCTTCATCGAGGTTCTCCTTCGGCGGTGTGTGGAGGAGAGCAAGTACCGTGCCAGTCAACGCGTTCCGCCCAGTTCGTCGGTGTTCGCGTTGCGCCGCGCAGCGGCCGTCCCACTTTCGCGCCACGCACGTCGCGAAAGCGAGACGCTGCGATCGGCGACCAATCCGCGTTCCTCGACTTCGAACGCGACGCGCGTCCGAATCCGCTCGTCGAAGTTGCGCCGCGGCGCAAGGACCTCCGCACGATCGGCCGCGGCGAACGCCAGCGTCGCAACAACCGCCACGGCGCCGAGTGCCGCGACTTGCTTTAAGACCCGTTTGGCGCCGCGCTCAGCGGAGCCGTGGTTCTTCATGCCGAGCCAGAGCAACCACGCGAACACCGCTGCACTGGCGGCATACAGCACAGCCCAAACCGCGTTCGGCAGATCCCACGCCAGGGGCATCCAGCCGGGCACGACGTCATTCATTGTGATGTGGGCGACGAGCAAGACCCCGCCGATCGCGGAAGCCGACGCGAGCAGCGCGCGCACTCCATTGGTGCTCAGCGAGGAGGCGTACAGGCTTAACGTAGCAACGGCCGCGATCGCCGCCGCCGGCGGCCAGCCGAGTCGGACGGGCCCCGGGCCCGACGCGAACAGCGCGTAGAGGATTGCAGGCACACCGATGGCAAGGCCGAGCGACAGGACCAGCACGACCGCGGCCTTGACTGCCCACTGCCGCCACGCGGCGATGGGCAGCAGCACCTGCCAGCCCAGCGTGCCGAGCTGGCGCTCCTCGGCGCTGGCGAGCGAGCCTGCGAGCAGCGGGATCGCGCCGGCGTGCAGCAACGTCGCGACGGTCATGAGCCCGGCACGCCGGGTGGGAAACAAAGACTCGCCGACCAGCACGACCGCGAGCCATGCCGCCACGTACAGTCCGGTCACGACGAACGTGATCTCCTGGAGGTGCAGCTCCTTGCCGAGCATCTGCTGCCACACCGAGCGCGCGGAGCGCGCCGCGGCCACGTGCACGCGCGGCTTGAACAACCACGCCGGCAGGTGTAGTTCGAGCCCGCGGCCCTCGATGGCTTCGAGGCGCATGAACAGTCGCCACATCAGGAGCGCGCTGAGCACCACGACGGCCAGCATCGTGTGCACGAAGATATCGAGGATCCGGGCGTTCGCCTGTGCAAGCGTCGCCGCGTCCTCGTACAGCCACGGCACGGCGGCTTGGCTGCCGATCGCCATCCACATCGAAAGAGCGATGGTAAACACGCAGCCCGCCAGCGCACTGCGCGTGAGCAGCGTCAGGCACGGGGTGAGCAGCACACCGCCTAAGACCGGCAGCACGGTCACGAGCACGCGCCCCGTCGGCGAGATCTCGGGCCACGCGCGTGCGACCGCGAGGGGCGTCAGGCCGTAGGCCCACGCCAGGCCGCCCAGCGCGAGCAGCATCGCGGCGACTACGCCCAGCTTGTGCAGCAGCACGCTGGAGCGGGCTGCCGGCTGCGCGAGCAACCCGGCCAGCGTGCGGTCGGTGAACTCTTGCCCGATCGACAGCGCGCCGAGCAAGGCACAGGCGCCAACGTAGAAGAGCACGGTCAGCTGTCTGGCGCCGGCGCGGGGCTGCTGCACGTCCAGAACGGTATCGAGGCCGGTTTCGACGAAGCCGACGGCGACGAGCAGCGCTGCCGCAATCAGCCATGTCGACCCGAGGCCGCGGACTTCCTTCCAGACGAGCGCGGGTCGGAGCACGGTCGTCATGCGAGTGCTGCGCTCCCGCGGGCGGGCTGCAGCGCTGCGACGAAGATTTCCTCGAGCGTCAACGACTCGGTCTTGACCACCTCGGGCGATCGGGCCTTCAAACGCTCGACGACGAGCTCCGCGTCGCCCTCGGCGAGCACCTCGATCTCGCGGCCGTTCTGCTTCAGCACCCGCGCGGCGCCGAGATCGAGCGTGCCGCCCAGCGGCGCCGCGAACCGCGCGTAGACCTTCTGATAGCGGTCGCGTGCGCGATCCGCGTCGGACGATAAGACGGCGCGCCCGTCCTCGATGATCGTGAATTCGTCGATGAGTCCCTCGAACTCGGCGATCAAATGCGTCGAGACGAACACGGTCCGCCGGCCCGGATCGCCTTCCTGGTAGGCGCCGATGACGGCCTCGATGAACTCGCGGCGCACGATCGGATCGAGGCCAGCGGTCGGCTCGTCGAGCACGAGCAGCTCGGGCTCGGCGCAGATCGCGGTGATCAGCGCGAGCTGCGTTCGCTGGCCCTTCGACAGGTGCGTCGTGTTCTGGCGCGGATCGAGCCTGAACCGATCGAGCAGGGCGCTCTCGGTCGCGCGGTTCCAGCGCGCGCGGAAGGCCGCGAAGTAGTCGAGCGTCTGGCGCACGGTCATCCACGGATAGAACGCGACGTAGTCGGGCACGTAGGCGATGCGCGACTTGACGGCCACTTCTGCCTTGCGCGGATCGAGCCCGAAGACGCGCACCGTGCCGCTCGTTGGGCGCAGCAGGTTCAAGAGACACTTGATCGTCGTCGTCTTGCCGGCGCCGTTGCGGCCGAAGAAGCCGTAGCAGCGGCCGGGTTTGACCTCGAGCGTGAGTCCGTTCACGGCGTCGGTATGCCCGTAGCGCCGCACCAACCGATCGATGTGGATGGCCGCGTGATCCGTCATGTCGCTACCTTCCTGTGACGTTGTTCCTCGAAAGAATCCAGGCGTTCCTCGACCAGCTTGAGGAATTCCGCGCGCGTCACCTGTAGGTGATGTGCCTGCACGACGGCTTGGTCGACTTCCTCGGCGAGCAGAGTCAGGCACGCCTTCTTCTTGAGCGGCGTGCCGGTATTGCGCACGAAGCAGCCCTTGCCGGCCGCGGTCTCGATGACGCCCTGGCTTTCGAGCTCCGTGTAAGCCTTGGCGACCGTGTTGCGATTCACGCGCAGCTCCTCGGCGAGCGGCCGGATCGACGGCAGCGGCTCGCCCGCGCGGATCGAGCCCGCGGCGACGGCCGCGCGGACCTGGTCGACGATCTGCAGGTACACGGGCTTGCCGGATTTGAAGTTGAGCTGTAGGCGCATGGATTGTCTGTCCTATGACAGTAGGACAGACGCCGGGGCGCGTGTCAACTCCCGCGCGGCCGAACCGTGCCGGCGTTCGCAGTGGGCAGAGGCACGGCCTGCTTCGCCACTTCGGCACCCGGCAATGCCGAAGTTGGCCGCCGCGGTGTCCCTGGGGCCGGGTGGTGGCGGTAACTGTGTTCCATCCCCAGCGTTTCTCACTATCATTCGGTTTGATTTCCGTTTGGAGGGGGTTCAATGCACCGTCTGACTGCCACTACTCCGGTTCTCGCCGCCGCCGCGCTGCTCAGCGGCTCCGCATTCGCCCACCACAGCATGTCGATGTTCGACATGTCGAAAGTGGAGGTGATCGAAGGCAAGGTCGCGAAGCTCGAGTGGACGAACCCGCACATGTACCTGGCCATCGAAACCAAGGGGCCGGACGGCAAACCTGCGCTCGTCGAAGGCGAGGGCCTCGGCATCACGCAGGCGCTGGTCGACGGTTTGAAGCGCGAGGACCTTAAGCCCGGCACTCTGGTCGTCGTCCGCGTCAATCCGAATCGCAGCGGCTGGGGCAAGCAGGTGCGCATCCTCGACGTCACGACTCAAGACGGCGAGATTCATCCGTTCTACGCGGCCAACACGCGCACGCGAGTGTTGACGCCAGCGGCGAGCATCGCGGGGCACTGGGCGCCGAACCGCGCCTCGACCGGTGCCGCGTTCGGGGCGATGGCGGCTTTCCCGCTGAACGCCGACGCAAAGACCGTTGAGGCGAAGCAGCTTGGCGACGGTCTCTGCTACGTCGAGCCGGCCCCGTTCGGCGCCATACTCGACGAGCTGCGTACGATCGACGTCGGCAAGAACGAAATCGTGATGAAGTTCGACAACACGGGCGACCACTTCGAGCGCATCGTCCACATGACCGCCACGCATCCGGACAACGTACAGCCTACGCAGCACGGCCACTCCATCGGCAGGTGGGACGGTGACACCCTCGTCGTCGACACCGTCGCCTTCACGCCCGACCGGTCCGGCCTCGGTGCAAGCGTGCCGTCGGGCCCGGCCAAGCACACCGTCGAGCGATTCGTGCTGACTCCGGACAAGGTGCGCCTGCGCTACGAGATCACCGTGGAAGACCCGATGTATCTCACGGCGCCGGCCATGTTGACGCAGCAATGGGAGCACCGCCCCGATCTCGAGTTCTCGCAGGACACGGACACGTGCGATCCGGGCGCGAGAGACAAATACAAACAAGCGTTTTAGCGACTCGTCGGAGCGCGGCGAGCTTGCCGGCGGCGCCTTCACGCTCCCGGACACGCCGTCGAACACAGCTCTGGGAGTCGCGCCCGGCCTGGACCGTGGAGCACTCCGGGCGCGCCATGTTTCAGACGGCCACCGTGGACCATCGAGCGTACGCTCACGAATTCGATACCAAGCGTCAGCGAATGGCGAGCGGGCGCAGCGGCGAGCCGGTCGCGCCCTTGAAGCGGATAGGCGTCGCCATGAACAGGAACTCGTAGGTGCGTGCCGCGGCGAGCTCTTCGAACGTCAGGTTCTCGATGTTGAAGATCCCGTTCTTCATCATCAGCTCCTGGTGCACGGGAATCACGAGCCCGTTCGTCGGGTTCGGCGATACTTCGGTGGCGAAGGTGTCGCTGCCTGTCACGGTCACCTTGTGCTCTACGAGCCAATGCGCGACCTCGAGACCGATGCCCGGGATCGCATCGGCGTTGTATTGCGCCGGAGTGCTCCACAGCTGCGCCCAGCCATAACGGAACAATACGGCGTCGCCTGGCGCGATCGAGCTCTCCGCAATGCCCTGGCGGGCGAGCGCGCCACGCACGTCGGCAAGAGTCACCTCGTAGCCTCCCTCGAGGTGCTGCACGTTCTTGTAGCCCGGCAGGTCGACGAGCACGCCGCGAGTGATGATCGGCTTGACGTGCTCGATGCCGAGCTCTCTTAAACCGGTGCCAGCGTTCATCTCGGCCGTCGTGTAGCCGTTGTAGAACACGCGGTGCAGCGAGCCGTCGGCGAAGCGAAGCTCGCTGCCGATGTGGCCGAGGCCGTCGAACTGCGTACCGACTTGCCCCACTTCGGTCGCGAGAAAGTCGTCGTTGTAAAGCACACGGTTGCTGCCGGTCGGCTCGATCGCGGGGACCAGGCGCAGCGCGAAATCGCGCGTTCCGCCGAGCGGCATACCGCGCTCGTAGACCTGGCCGATCTCGAACACACGACCCGTCTTGACGAGTCGCATCGCGGCGACGATTTTCTCCGGTGTGATCCGGTTGGAGGCGCCGGCTTGATCCGTGGGGCCCCATTCCGCGTTCGGCCACCACGGGCCTGCCTCACGCGTCTGTGCGGTGGCCGTCAAGGACAAGAAGGCGGTGGCGAGCAGCACTGCGGTTTTCATTCGGCGCTCCTTCGATCTGGGTTTGGCCCAGGCCATGCAGCAGCGAATCATGCCCCGGGGCGACGACGTTGTCGTGGGAGGTGACCCCCCCCGCAATCGACCCATTGCGACCATTCGTAATGCGGCCAGTTCCGTGGGTAGAATCGTCGGACAAGAACCGATAACAAGGCGTCCCGAATGTCCGTCGTGTGGGGCCCAGACTAGCAATGGCGTTTGCAGCCGGCACACGGCTCGGGCCTTACGCCGTCACCGCCCTGATCGGCGTCGGTGGCATGGGCGAGGTCTACAAGGCTACCGACACGCGCCTGGCCCGCACCGTCGCCATCAAAACCTTGTCCTCTCAGACTGCTGCGGACCCCGAGCTGCGGCAGCGCTTCGCGCGCGAAGCGAAGGCGATCTCGAGCCTGAGCCATCCGCGTATTTGCACGCTCCACGACATCGGCTGCCATGACGGCGTCGACTTCCTGGTGATGGAATACCTGGAAGGCGAGACGCTAGCGCAGCGACTAACGCAGGGTGCTCTGGCTCTTGAAGAAGCACTGCGCTACGCAATCGAAATGGCAGATGCGCTGGAAGCTGCTCATGCACGAGGCATCGTCCACCGCGACTTCAAACCTGGCAACGTGACGCTCACTGCGGGCGGCGTGAAGTTGCTGGACTTCGGCATCGCCAAGCTTGTCACCGCTCCCGGGGTCGGCGACGTGAGCCAAACGCTCACGGCCGTACGTACCGGGATGACTCGGGGAGCGGTAATAGGCAGCGTGAATTACATGAGCCCGGAGCAGGCCCGCGGCGCACCGGTGGACGAGGGCACCGACATTTGGGCATTCGGCTGTGTGCTCTACGAAATGCTAACGGGGGAGAAGGCATTTGACGGTCCGAGCGCCGCTGACACGACGATTGCGACGCTCGAGCGTGAGCCCAACCTGGAGGAGCTGCCGACGTCTACCCCGGCGGCCGTTCGGCATGTGCTTCGACGGTGTCTCGAAAAGGATGCCAAACGGCGACTTCACGACCTCGGCGATGCGCGAACCGAGCTCGAGGATGCGCTGAGCGCTATCGGGAGCACTGGACCGAAGGAACAGCGCCCTTCAATCGCTGTGCTGCCCTTCGCCAACATGAGCGCCGATCCGGAGAACGAGTACTTCAGCGACGGACTCGCAGAGGAGATTCTCAACGCGCTGACACAGATTCCAGGGTTGAAAGTGATCGCCCGGACCTCCGCGTTCGCCTTCAAGGGCAAGAACGAAGACATTCGGCGTATCGCGGAAGCACTCAACGTCGTCACGGTCCTCGAGGGTAGCGTCCGGAAGGCTGGCAATCGGATCCGCGTGACGGCGCAATTGATCGCGGCCGCGGACGGAAGCCATCTGTGGTCGAAGCGGTACGATCGTGAATTGTCCGATGTCTTCGCCGTCCAGGATGAAATCGCGGAGGCGATCGCGGCTGCGCTTCGCGTCACCATATCCGCACAAGCAGGCGAAACCCGAAAACCCACGTCGAGCGTGGCTGCCTACGACGCGTTCCTCAAAGCCGAGTATTACTTAGGGAAGTTGACGTCGGAGGGTTTCAGACGCGGGAAGGAGTGTCTCGAGCACGCGATTGCTTTGGATCCGAGGTTCGCGCTGGCCCACTGCGCGCTTGGCCGTTACGTATTCGTCATGTATGTCGGGCACCTGATACCTCCTCAAGACGCGGTGCCATTGGTCAGGAAGCACGTCGAAGACGCGTTGCGTCTCGACTCCTCGCTCGCGGAGGGCCACGGCATGATGGGCTGCCTGGCCGCGATGTACGACTACGATTGGACGGAAGCGGACCGCCGATTTCGGCTGGCCTTCGCGCATGGCCCGGTTTCAATAGACGTGCGCTGGCAGCGCACTAACTTTTTTCTGGCGCACGCCGGTCGCGCACCGGAAGGGGTAGAGGACCTCTCTCTCGCGCGCGCAGAGGACCCACTCAACCCGGCCGTGTTGTGGACATTGGCCGTTGCGCTTCGTGCCGCACGCCGAGACGCGGAGGCCGACGCTCTCTACGAGGAGGTCGTCGACATGGACGTGGGGTACATGTCGAGCATTGCAGCCGTCGTTCTGAGCGGCAATCATCTGGCCCGAGGCGCGATCCAGGAGTCGCTGCACTTCGCGGAGATGGCCTACGCTCGAAGTCCGCAGTCGCCCTGGGCGATCGGCCAGCTTGCGGGAGCGCTGGCACGTGATGGCCAGCTCGAACGGTCGAATGTGCTAGCCGATCAATTGCGTCCAGGGACCGCTTTCGGTGCGCCCTTTGGGTTGGCATTGGTCGCTCTCGGCGCGGGCGATCTCGACCAGGCGGCAGACTGGCTTGAGAAGGCGATCGAGCAACGCGATATGTGGGTCTCCTTTCTCCTCAACGTCGGCAACATCGGCGGCCGCGCCATGTGGTCCAGCCCTCGCTGGCCCCCACTGGCTAGTCTCATGAACGTACCCCTCCGCGGGTCATCAAGGGCGTGAGTGGAGGTCGAAGACCACAATCGTCGATGACCGCAATTGGCAGATAACGGGTCATCTACTCCTCGCGACCTCAAAGCCACCTAAACTCCGGGATTCCCGGGCGGTTCAACGACGCTCACGGAACCGGCTCAATACGCAGCAGCGCGCCTTCGTCTTCGTCCGTGAGCAAGTAAAGGAAACCGTCGGG
>Ga0105252_10000268_pt1 | contig 41796 bp, 39 predicted proteins | sample EasRivMeERMZT100_FD_89675 | JGI IMG/M metagenome (GOLD analysis project Ga0105252, IMG submission 89675) | Soil microbial communities from meander-bound floodplain in the East River, Colorado, USA - East River MetaG ERMZT100 | ecosystem: Environmental > Terrestrial > Soil > Floodplain | place... | reverse complement strand
TTCTGTTATACACTGTGTTTCCATAAGGCCGCTCTTCTCCCTTGGCGTAACTGTTTGGTGACACAGCTTTTATGCCATAAAGAGCGGCCTTATGCTTTTCTTATCGTGAGAAATCCGGGCTAGGTGCTGCCACGGACTCGGGCAAAGACATGTACGTGCAATATTGCAGCTCCTGTCACGGCCGAGACGGTCGCGGCGACGGCACTGTCAGCGGGTTTTTGAAGCTAAAAGTCCCCGATTTGACCATTCTAAGAAAAGCCAACAAAGGAGTCTTCCCGACTGATCTGGTCATCTTAGCGATCGATGGTCGCCGCACAATTCGCGGCCATGGGGATCCCAAGATGCCGGTGTGGGGGGAAATCTTTAGCAGAGAAGCTAAAGATCCCAAAACCACCGAAGTCGTCACCTTGCAAAGGGAGAAACTGATTGCCGACTATGTAGCGACATTACAGCGCTGAACGACCGGCAGTCATTCCCCTTCGTGCGGTCCCGCAGCCTTCACGACTCTTGCTTCGTCCAACTATGACCGTCGTCCTTCCACCAGAATGCGATTTTGCCGGCTGACGCGGGACTAGCTCGATATCGACGAAGTCTATTGTTTTAGTGGTTGTGTGATTGCGCCAATGTGTTGTAAAGATTGCCCGAGCACGCGACAGATTGAAGGTCTTTTTCGAAAGGAGATAATTTCGTATGAAGCTCCCCGCAGTGCGAATTCTGATCGTTCTCGGCATGGGTCTCGGCTTAATTGCCAAACTGGCACAGGCAGCGAGCACGCCTGACGCAGCTGTTTATCGCGGCGCCGACCGTCAGGCTCGGCTGGAAAAAGCCGCTAAAACCGAAGGCGAGTTTGTCTGGTATACCTCCGTTAACGCGGAAGACATCCAGCGCATCGTCGAACTTTTCGAGAAGCGCTACCCTTTCATCAAAGCCAAGCCCGTCCGGCTCAATTCATCCAGAATCGCGCAGCGCTACACGGCCGAATCCCAGGCCGGCACCTTCCTAGCGGATCTTCTGGATACCAACGACTCCCATATCGAATTTTTCCGCCGCAAGGGCATGCTTCAACCCTATTACACGCCGCAGGCGGAAAAATTTGACAAGCGCTTTGTGCAACCCCAAGGATACTGGGTTGCCAACCGGGTCACCATGATGGTGCTTGGCTACAACACCCGTCTCATCAAAGCCACCGACGCGCCGCGCCGCTACGAGGATTTGCTCGAGCCAAAGTGGAAGGATCAACTGGCCCTCGAGCGCGAGGACACCCCATGGTTCATGACTTTGATGGAACATTGGGGCGAGCAAAAAGGCAAAGCGTTCTTTCAACGCCTGCGCGCGCAGAATCCAAAGATCCGCACCGGCCACACCCACCTCGCGCAATTGATCGCCGCGGGCGAAGATCCGCTCTCGCCCAATATTCACAGCCAAGGCATGGCTTCCGGACAGCGCCGCGGCGCGCCGGTCGACTGGCTCAATCTCGAACCGGTCATCGCCACGAGCAACGTCAGCGCATTGGCGAAAAACGCGCCGCACCCCAATGCGGCATTGCTCTTCCTCGATTTCATCTTGAGCAAGGAGTCCGGGCAGCGGATCATCCGAGAAGTAAACCGCATTCCCACCCACCCGGAAGTGTTACCCAACCCGCCCCGTTTGCGCGAAGGCTTCGACTTCATCAACGTCGATCCCATCAAGTATAACGACAAGATCGATCATTACACCAAGCTCTGGCACGAGTTGTTTCTGCAATGAGAGACATCGGGAACTTAAATATATGTCGAGCGACGACGATTTGCTGGGCGAGAATGTTGCGATCGGGAATAAACGGAGCATTTCGCGTACGGGGTGTTAACCCCGCACGCGACCAAAGGGGATGCTCGCCCCCTTTGGATTCCCCATTTAATTGGTGCCCGCAGCAAGCTGCGGGGAATTATTGGATTCCAAGATTTCGTCTCTGAACCAGAAGTTGTCGCGGCCGGCCCGTCCGGTTGATGAGTTCTTCTCCTGCCAAGCCCGGGCTAGCTCATCCAAAACGATTTTGGTTTGCTCTTGCCGTCACCTTAGAATTCGTTCCCCGTAAAGTTTAACGGCGTTATCCCACAGAATTTTGCGCTTCGCTTCTTCCGGTATCGATTGCGCGTCAAATTCCGGCAGCGCTTTCGCCGGTTCGATCCCGTCGAGATGCGGATAGTCGGTGTTCCACACAATGTTCTCCCCTTTGAGGTGTGCGACCGCAGAGGGCAATCCGCTTTCATCGCTGTCGCAGGATACCGCGCATTGACGCAGAAAATATTCGCTCGGCAACATCGATAGATTTTGTGGCTTTCCCATGATGCTATAGCGGCCATGGGAATGGGCGTCCATTCGTCCAAGCCAGAACGGCAGCCAGCCGGCGTTGGACTCCAAAATCCCCAGGCGGAGCTTGGGAAACCGCTCGAGAATACCGGTGAATATAAAATGGCCTATGGTCGCCATGTTATCGCAGGGGAAACCGATGGCGTGGTCCACGGATCGCAAGGCTTGGAAATCATGAACTTGGCTACCGCCTTCAGCTTGCTCGACGACTCGGAAACCTCTGAAAGGCTGCACGCGATAACGCGACTCGCCGTGGACGGCAACGGGAAAGTCCAACTCGCAGGCTAATTGCCAAAGGGCATTGTACTCTTTCTCGTGCAACCACCGGCCCTGGGGCAATAACGGATTTCTGACTGATACTGCGCCGAGATTCGCCACGGCCCGGCGCGCCTCCCTGACAAGCTCGTTGACATCTGCACCCGGCACCACCGCGATAAAATGCAGCCTCTTGGGATTCACGCTGCAGTAATCATGGGCCCAATTGTTATATGCCCTGCAAAAGGCCGCCCCAAGTTCCGCGTCTTTGAGGGCCGCCGTGCAACCAAAGTTACCGTTGCTTCCCGTGGGTAAAAGCACCTGGATGTCCCACCCGTGACGGTCCATATCCTTGAGCCTTGTTTCCGGCGCCCACCATGTGCGATAGGCCTCGCCGTATTTCTCTTCCATGATTTTAAACGACTCCGGCGGCGGACCCTTAACCTGTTTTTCGTCCTTTGGGATAATTTTCCCATCCGGCTCGTAGATCATAAATGTCCCGTTCATATGAGCCACTCTGGGAGCCCGCTCCCGATACTTGGATTCCAGATAGCGATCCCACATGTCCTTCGGTTCATGCATATGAGCGTCGGCATCGATGACTTTAAATTCTTTCCACATACCCGGCTCCTTTCCCCGCACCCGTTGTCAGTTGTATGCTGATTAGCCCCGTCATCCCGATCATCTCCGTTCGGGCAATTGTCTCCAACAGCTGTGTCTGAAGCTGTGCTTCCACAAGCGATGATTCCAAGTCGTTTAAGTATGCCTCACCGGCACGCCTAAGTTCCGCGCTTGTCGTCGTCGAAGGTATATTAAAGGGTTTTGACTTACGAATTTTGATTTCTACGGTCGCAGGCTTGACTCGCTGTTCAGGAGGTCGATTACCGAAGTGCGTGACGCCTTGCTCATCGGTCCAGTGCTTGATTTGCGCGGTGACGCCCAGCGGGAAAAAGAGCAAACGGAAGGTTGTCACCGTTACGATAGCGAGAACGAATTTCATGGCGCACCTATATCGCCCTGGCGGTTGTCGGGTCAAGGCAGCTGAGTGTGTAGGCGACCGGGATTAAGACGAATCCGAGAAGCGCGGTCACCACGAATCACAATCCACGCGAGCCTAAAGCTGCACCGCACACAATGCCCATTGACAGCTTGCAGGCGGGTGTTTTGCTTCGGCTCTCGCAGGATGATCCCGAGGTTACCATCGCAGCGAGGCCAAACTCGCGTCAGCAGTTCATTTTTGATGGAAGTTGCAGATATTGTCGTAAAGTTACCTTGGTAACACAAATGGGCCAACCCTAACCTATTAAATTCACCGCAAATTCTCGTGGGCGACCGTTTGGCATGCTAGCTGCTAATCAATTTCGGGAACGCTTCTTTTTATCCGAGAATTGGCTAAAGGGTTTGATACCTACTTGGGTTCCAAGCTGCGCCGACAGAGAGGATACCCGTGACTAACGAATTATTATTAAAGCAGCCGACGGCGAACCCGTGCGGCATGGTAAAGCCGTGGTGGGCAAACCTATGGACAGCGCGGCGTTCTTCTTCTGCCCCGATCCGAAAAGATCGGGAAACGATCATCGCGCTTCAGTGGTTAGTTGCGATAGGTATCTCTTACCTGGTTTTCGCGGTACAAGACTGGAGCCTAACCGATCCAGTGGCGGGGTTGTTGATATCAGTATGCCTCTTATCAGGTGTCATACTGCAGCGTATTCCCGACGGCATTTTCGAGAAACCTTTAATCGAGCCTGGGCTTCTCATTCTAGACTCTCTTCTTATTGTTTCCGCGCTGATCTTGCGGGAACAGACGGCCTGGGACTTGCTCCTGCTGTTCTTCTTCTGTGTTTTCATCGCGGCGATTGGGGAAAATCTGATCCAAGTCGGGATCGCATCGCTTCTATTGAGCGTCGTATTTTTGTTATTCTTTTCCCCCAATGCGACCGAGGCGTTAGCCATCAGCCCAGATTTGTTGGTTCGCGTCCCGTTTATGTTCGGCATCTCGATTTTCTACGGGTATATAACCGGTCGGGTCAGACAAGACAAAAGACGCATGGAGCAGATGGAAGAGGCAGTCAGGTTCAGACGTCAATTCATTTGTGCCCTGGCGCATGATATTAAGACGCCCCTCAACGTTATCGGCGGCTATGCGGAGCTGCTTGCTGGAGAGTATGGCGGCCAGGAGGATCCGACTGAAAGGCTTTCTTACCTCAAACGCGTCCGTGAAAATCTTGATCGCGTTCTTCAGCTGGTCACCGATTTTTTGACTATTTCTAAGCTCGAAACAGTAGGGCTAGAGACGGCGAGAAATTTGGTTCAGATGAATGCGATCGCCGAGGATGTGGTATTGCAGCAGATGGTAACTGCTCGCGGTAAGAATCTCCACTTGACGCTTGACCTGGATAAAAACCTGAAACCGGTTATGGGAGACAACCACCAGCTACAGCGAGCATTGTGGAATTTAGTCGGCAACGCCGTTAAGTTTACACCCGGCGATAGCAGTATCCGTGTTAGATCTCGCATGGTGGGAAAGGACGTTTCCATAGAAGTGGCGGACACCGGACCTGGAATACCTAGGGAAGAGATCCCACGCCTTTTTTCTGAATTTGAACGTCTCAAAGGAAGTGCGAGTATCGAAGGAACCGGATTGGGCCTTTTTATCGTCAAAACCATTGTGGAAGCGCATAAAGGCACCGTCGCCGTGGAGAGCGAGAAAGGCATGGGAACCACGTTTAAAATCCTTCTCCCGGCTTCCAAGGAGTTATCGGCCGTCACTCAATGCGAGCAACCGGGCAGCAGGTTTGAAAGAGAAATACTGGCCGAGCGCCCCGCATAGCCCACATGTGTTCGCATCAACGAGGCGACCACGGACCCAATCAAAGACTTGTTTAACGGTATCATCATCGTTCATCGGCGACACCTTTTAATTTCCGTAAGCGTTAGAAGGTGCTGGCGACTTACCATTTGGCGCAATTGTTACGGCAACTCAGATAAATCGCCGGGACATTCCAAAAGCCTGTTGAGTGGACCTACCTTACGCCGTGGGCGATACCTGCGTCGACTGTGGCTCACCACCGCCGCTCCGCCTGAAATCTGCTATGTGTCTGACACAGGAGATTTTGTTTCAAGGAACCCATGCCAGTGCTTGGGCACATCGATAACAAGAACACGACGTGGTTAGAAGCTGTCATCTCTTGCTCGTGCTCCGGTGGCTTATAATTCGTTTAAAAGAGCTACCGTGGTAGCCAACAATCTAGGTTGCTCAGATCGGTAATGATTGTACGACTGAAGAGTTAACTAAAACTGGGGTGTTAAAGAACGTTCGCCGTTTTTCAAATCTTCTCATCTGGCTAGTAGATCATAACGGCGTTATCTGTGCGCCAACCTTCACACTGAAAGTATCTGAAAACGCCTTGATTCTGCTTCGACACATTTTGCTGCAACACTAATTGCGACCGGGAGCCCAACGCACCCTCGCCGCGGGTTCATGATGTACCCGCGATTATTCAGTTCTGGGGTAGGACCCCTATTCGGCCTCGATCTCAATTGGAAAGAACTTAATCATCGCCCTCAAAGGGATTGGCCTAACTCAAATGGCGAAGTCCAGAAATTTAGGGACGAATTCGACGGCGCGGGCGAGGCTGGATACAACGAGGCGCCAAAACAGCGGGGTATTATGCGGGTTCAGGGTTACTGGTTACTGGCAATCGCACCGTAAACGTCGAGCCCCTCGCGGGTTCGCTCTCTACTTCAATCGTTCCGTGCAGCAACTCGACTAATTTCTTGACAATATGGAGTCCCAAGCCCACGCCCTCATGAGTCCGAGTCGAGGAGCTGTCTACTTGACTAAACAAATCGAAAATACGCGGGATGTCCTGCTGAGCGATTCCGACGCCCGTATCTCGGACTATAAAGCTTACTTGGCTCTCGTCCACGAGCGCCCGCACGGATACCGTGACACGGCCTACATCGGTGAACTTTATCGCGTTATCGATCAAGTTCTGAAGTATCCGATGAAGCTTTGTGCCGTCCGTCAAAATGACGGGGAGATCGAAAGGAATATCCCAAATCAGTTGAACATCTTTAGCGCCCGGTTCTTCGTAGAGGGAGCGCAACCGAATGAACCATTCATCCAGCTTTACTTCACTGGCCGTTACCTCCACCATGCCAGCTTCGATATTCGTCGTAACTAAGATATTTTCCACTAAAGTCGATAATGCTTTGGCTTGCCCCGCTACTTTGGACACGATGGCATGCAGTCGCGGGGTTAGATCGCCCGCCATGTTTTGCATCATGATATTTGTATAGCCGAGAATGACGTTTAAAGGCGTGCGAAGCTCGTGCGAAATGACACCCATAAACTCATCCTTCGCTTTGTTCGCTTTCACCAATTCTCTAGTGCGCCGGGTTAGCTGCCAGAACAGCCTGGCATTGCCGATAGCGGTCCCAAGGTGATAGGCGATGGCGTTGATCCGTTCCAGTTCGGTAGATGAAAACGGGTGGACCTTTTTGCTGACGAAATTCATCACGCCGACGGTTCCATCTCGCGCTTTGAGCGGAATGAAAAACGATCCGCGATATCCGCCCCTCAACATGATCTTGGCACTGGCCCTCGTTAAATACTCGGCATCGTTCTGCACATCTGCGAAAACCAGGCACTCGCCGCTCCGAGCGACCGCGCCGATAAGGCCTTGCCCCACGTCGTAACGCTCCGGTAGTTTGATGGTGTGCTCGAATCCTTCGTGCGCGATGAGACTGAATCCATCGCGGTTTTCATCCTGTAAATAAACCCTCGCTGCGTCGAATTCAAAGACGTCCAAGACTCGGCGCATGGTCTGATAGAGAAGCGCATTGATATCTAGGAACCGCATGCAGTCGCCCACCACCGAATAGAGTGTTGACAGCTCCTTAGATTTCTCCATGGTGCTTTGAAGTAGGGTGACGTTTTCGATCGCGACTGCCACCTGGTCGCACATTTGCGCGATCAGATCGATGTCCTCGACTGTAAGTGTCCGGGGCTCTTTGGCCATACAGGATAATGTTCCCCAAGACTTAAGCTTCGTTTGGATCGGGAAAACGGCAAAAAATCTCCCGCCCGCATCTTTTGCGCCGCCCGTGTAAGACATCTCGGCGTAACGGGGGTCGTTCCGAATGTCTTCAAAGATCGCCGGTTCTCCGCTATCCGTGACCTTGCCGACAATACCTACGCCCCTCGGAATGGTTTTGACTAGCGGCCAGCGGCCAGGTTCGCTGTCCACTGTCGCTTTTAGCTGCGTCGCCTGGGCGACTTCGTCAAAGAGATAAATCCGCACACTGTGAAAACTAACGATCCGGGCGATGGCCAGCGCGGCCTCTTGGAGCACGGCACCTAATTCGTGAGACCGAGTCGTTGCTTGTGTGACGTGATTAAGAGCGAGCAGCTCATCGGTTCGCCGTTTAGTCTGTTCGTAAAGTTGAGAGTTGTGGATCGCGATAGCCGCCTGGTTTGTAAGTGTTGATATGAACGTTATCTCGTTAGCGCTAAATTCGCGTCTTTCCTTGGTAAAGAGACCCATATCGCCAATCACTTTATCACCGATGGCGAGCGGCAGCCCTAGATAAGAAATGAGCCCTAGTTGACGGAAGAATTCGGGGTGGCGAACCCTGGGGTCTTCGAGTGCATTAACCGCCATCACTATCGTCTTGGTTTCTAGCACCGCCCGACTGAGTCCTGACCCGCCCCACGGCAGGAATTTTAACCAGGACTCCTCGCTGATGTTTCGTAGGGCCATCGCCTCTGGGTTTCCGGTCTGGGGGTTTCTGACGCGTATGACTCCCGCCATCGGGACCGCGAGAAACGATTGGACTTTTTCAAGCACGACATTTAGAACATTCTCGAGATCCAGATTCGAGCTCGCCGAGAGTACGGTTTCATGAAGGAGTTGGAGTTGGTCCAAACGATAGCCTAAAGCAACTTCGGCCAGCTTCCTATCGGTTATATCGATGACAGTGCCGATCACCGCCGCCTTGCCTTGCCACATAATTGCGTTGCCCGAGTAGTCCAACCAGCGCTCAGTTCCATCCTTTCTAATAATCTTGACTTCGTAACGGGATGGCACTGTGACGTTTCGTTGTCGAGCCAATCCTCTTTGGTTGACGATCAATTTGAAGTCAGGGTGAATAATGTCCCCAAAGTCCATCTTCAAAAGTTCATGCTGACTGTAACCGGTAAGTGCCTCGGCGGCTGGATTCACAAAAATATTCTTCTTTGCTTGGAAGACGAAAATCCCAACGGGAGCGGTATCAACGAGTTGCGGAATGCTACCGCCGGTGCTCATGCGCCTTCGATGAAGGTGTAACGCTAAATTTCGTCCGCGGCTTTTTGGAATTTTCCTTTTGCTGGGACGATGTCGCATCGTCTTTACCATGTTTTACGAGCCGACCCGGTCAGGATCATCATGCCTCGATTGCCAGAAGATAGATGAATTAAACGATGACCGCGGCATACCGAAGTGACGAATGATATTTGGTTTTTACGCTCAACTTCCCGTTGATACAACAAAAATCGTGTTCAGAATGGGAATTGATAACATTCCGATCGGTTCTGTAAAAATTGTTGAGCAGCAAACATCTCAACTTTTTTGTACTGTATTTGAAAAACGAGCTCGGAATCACTAGAGGAATTACTTAAATTTGTCTCCCGGCTTGTGGTGGAATTGGTCTCACGGTTCAAAATTTCTACTAGCGGATCACAACAAAAAGTCTCGGCTTGGCCGTGACAGCAAAAGTCACTTAACCACACAAGTACACTTTTCGTCATCATCAATAATGAATTGTTATTTGCAAGGCTTCCGGCTCACCGTTTGCCCGTTTACTCTCGGGAGAAGACCCGGTATTCGAGATGCTTTTGACTTCGGGATTTAGTGGAACGCGTAACACTCGATGAGCCGCCTTTGCTCCTACTCCGCCAGGCTTAGTAGTAAAAATAACATCCGTATGGATGGCGTATCCTGATTGTTGCAGGGGACCGTTAATAGAATCTAGATTGATCATTGGCCGATAAGGTTTGGGGTCTACGACGATCTGTGGGAAGAGGACAGTCTGGCATGACCGTACGCTGGTGCCGACTGGCGTCGGACCGAACCATTCACCGCTCCGCATTGGACCGACGGATGTTAACTCGTGCATCATGGAGAGGCGGCAACTTCCTATCACCGTCGCTTTGACGATCATCGAGGTAGACTCGCTCCATGCGAGGCGGCCGACAACAATGATTAAAACAAGAATTAGGAAAGAAAATAAATATTGGTTGGTTTTCACTCATGCCTCCCTAAGCGTCACGGAGCTGACATTTCGCAAGCCTTATATTTCTTTCGCCTCTAGCTGATGTAACCCGGATTTTTCCCTCAACACTTTCTCGATAGTCGATAAAAGCACTTCCTTATCGACTGGTTTTTGCAAGAAGGCTTTGGCGCCAGCTTCCAAGCTCCGTTCACAGTGTCCTTCGGGATCACGAGCCGAGACAACGATTACAGGAGTGGCGGATAAAGTGTTGATATTGCTCAATCGCTCCATAACCAAATAACCGTCCCCGGCGGGAAGCCCCAAATCCAATATGATGGCGTCCGGATTCTCGTTTTTCGCCATACTGATCGCCGAGACTGCGTCACCGGCAACAACGGTTGCGTAATCACGAGAGCGCAATAACATTTTTAAGCCCTTCGTTAAGTCTTCGTTGTCATCAACGATAAGAATTGTCTTCTTCATACATTATCCTTTTCCGATCAATACGGCCCGATACGAGTAGTATTTGCTCAGTAATGTGTGAAGCGCAGCGCGCGCACCCGTCAAGCGGGGGCGAGTTCTCTCTGAATCGCTTTGATCAGATCTTCATTTTCGAAAGGTTTTTGAAAATAGTCTTTTGCCCCGGCCAGAAGTGCCGGCTTTTTATAAACATTTAGCGGTCGCGCGCTAACTACGATGACCGGGATACTCGCTGTCGAAGTGAGTTGCTTGATGAAATCCATGACGACGAAACCGTTGCTATCCGGCAAGCCGAGATCGAGAAGAATCAAATCAGGCTTATATTGGGAGACCATGAGGATTGCAGTAGCAGCATCCGGAGCGGATAAAATTCCATAGCCACGTGATGTCAGCCGAACTTTTAACGCCAAAAGCAGATCTTTGTCGTCGTCGACAATAAGGATCTTAGAATTGATCATAACTTTCCTTTCGTGCACATTGGCTTTCGATTAAGCTACAAGAACCAGAGTCGGTATTTATTGGTAGGACCTCAAAACTCTTTTCGCCCCTGGCGCGAAGTCCGACCAGATTGAAAATTTCACGCGAGAGTATCTTGAATACCATATCGATGTCGCCGCCTCCCGCCCCGATCTGCGCGACGGCGTGGACCGCCGTTTTTATGTCACATTGAGAATCCGCCTGCCGCCGATTTTGACCAATCTCCTTTTCAATGCGCAAAGCTAGCTGTTTAGTGGCCTCTCGCCCATTGGGGCTGATAAGAAAAAACCTTTCCGGGTGGCCCGCGACAGTCATTCGTGGCAGTAGAACCGTTTCTATTGGTAAAGCGAAACGCGTAAGCCGGTCCCATTTTTCGCCCCAAACCGCTTTGCCGATCTCGGAAGATGCAATGCGATCGTCGGCAACCACTTCGACAGAAATAATGGCAATGCCCCCAGGGAAGGGGTGGTTTCTCTCGATAAAGGGCACCAACACGCTATTGAGCGAAAAAGCCGGAAGTGTAAAATAAAAAGTGCTTCCTTTGCCCAGTTCACTTTCGATCCAGATTCGCCCCCCTTGGCGAGTAACCAATTCGTGGCAAAGGTAAAGACCCAGGCCTAACCCTTTGCGGTTCGTGTTTAAAAAGGCTTCCTCTTGGTAAAGTCGATCAAAGACTCTTTTGGTTGCGTCAGGGCTAATGCCACAACCATTATCGGTAACCGAAACGCAAATCATTCCCGGTTCTCCCGCAATGACGTGAGTCTTTAGCGAAATTGTTCCCGCCGATGGCGTAAACTTTAGAGCGTTGTCGATGAGGTTCGAGAGGACTTGTTTTACCCTTACCGGATCTCCGATAACTACCGACGAATGGGTGGGGACATCGGCCGAAAAAGTTATTGACTTTGCTGTCGCGCTCGCTCGATAGTTGCTTAGGACTTCCGGTATCAAGTGTTGCAGGGACATCACACGGGGGTCGACTGTCAACTTGTTTCCAGTAGCACGAGCGGCTTCGAGGAGATCGCCGACCATGGCTTGGAGTTGTTTAACGTTTCGCTCTATGATCTCAAGATATTCGCGTTGCTCACCATTAACTGGTCCAGCAATTTGATCAGACAGAATTGTAACGAACTGATAGATGGCCGTAATTGGCGTGCGAAGTTCATGCGAGACGTGTGAGATAAAAGCATCCTTGGTTGATAACTGCTGGCGGCGCATTTCTTCTAGCTGTGCAGTCTTTTTTCTTTCGCGCTTTACCTGATCGGCGAGATGGCCATACACTAAAGAGGCACCAAAAAGCAGAGGTATTCTCAAAAGCGTATTCGAATGAATTTCAAAAGTACCGTCAGAGGCAAGAGGCACGATGAGTACAGAAACAATTCCGATAATCAGTGAGCCGATGATTATTTGAATTAGGTTCTCGCCTATAGCAGCGATAAGCATTCCGAAAAAGAATATTAAACATAGATCCCAGGGACTTTGCCGGTTGAATATAATTGCAATGAAAAACAAAAGCGTATCGACTACGACCATGCATGCAGGAAAATATCGGTGCTCGAACACCGATTCGGGAAGACGTAATATCACGGCGATCGACCCTAGGGGCATTACGAGCAGAAAAAGAGTGCTTGAATCTTGAACCACCTGACCATTTTCGACGATCAGAAGGTACGAGCATGCAATTGCCACAAACCATTGAATGTGTATAAGGTCGCGGCGCTTATCGCTGCTAAGAGAAGAGGTGGGATCGGACTCCATGCGCTTAGCGAGTTTCGTGAAGCACGCCAATGTATTGATCGTTTTCAGTGACACGCCTTGGCTATGCTCGATTGCTTTAGATTCCATATCGCACAACTGGCCGCGTTAATTTCAAAGTCAAACAATTGGGGGGTACGCTAATGGACATGTCGTGTCTGGGGAATCTGCTCGACTAAATGATCGTTCTCTTAAAATGTTCTGAACTTACCGGTTTCAAATTGTCCCCTCCTTTGATCAATTAAAAAATCAGTAGATTTACTGAAAATGACGGTTTAAATCACGGTTTAGTGATGATGAACCCCGGATTTTATGATTAATTACCGGTGCAATATTTCATTGAACGTGATACTAAGGGACTGAGATTGCTGGCATTGTCGCTCGATGGCTAAAGAATACTCTTATCTTCACGATGGGCGAATGAATTTTACGGGAGACCTGGGGGGGGAGGTTATGGTGAATTCGGAACAACTACAAAATGTAGGAAAAGCGCCGAACACTTCCGGTATCACCATCGTATTGGCCGAGGATCACACCATTGTGCGATCTGGTCTGAGAACATTACTTGAGCGACAGGAGAATTTTCGCGTAATAGGTGAAGTGTCTGATGGTATAGAAGCGGTACGTATAACTGAAAAACTAGCACCAGATATCTTAATCCTTGATCTCTCGATGGCGGGCTTGCATGGGCTAGATGTCGCACGTCACTTAATGCACCGAAAGTTAAAAACTCGCATTGTCGTATTGAGCATGCACATCAACGAAGATTATGTACGCCAAGCATTTCAATCGAACGTATCCGCCTACGTACCAAAAGAATGCGCATTTCCAGTCCTAGTGGAGGCAATATTAGCTGTAGCGTCCGGAAAGAGTTATTTGCCGCCGTCAATATCGGATGTAATCGTCAACGCTTATGTCGCCGGATCCAGCGTCACCGTTACGAACAGTTACGATAAGTTGACAGAAAGGGAGCGCGAGGTTTTGCAGTTGATTGCTGATGGATTAAAAAATACAGAGGTGAGTAAAAGACTTTTTATCAGTTGTCGAACGGTAGAATCTCATCGCGCGAGTTTAATGCGAAAGCTAAAACTCAAGAATGAGGCGGAACTTGTCAGGTACGCCGTCGAAAAAGGTCTGTTGACTTACAAACTTTCACCCCCTCATTAAACTCGGCTAAACTGCCGTGACCACCGAGATCTATCTCGGACCGTTGCATACTTTTGAAACCGACAATCAGAACTCCTCAACGTCAATCGTCATTCTGAAATTTTACTTAACTTCAAATGCTTTTCTCGTCCGCGAAGTGGCTGGCATCAGCGGTTAATCTCAACGGATGAAATCGGTACGACTGGATTCATATTTTAGAAGATTGCTAATTCTAGCGCTCGTGCCGAGTCTTGTTTGGTGCATAGTCACCCTCGTGATTTATGCCAAGCTCCAATATGACCGCGTTGCCGCAGAAGTAGACGCCGCAGCGAAGGCGGGTGTGGCTCAAATCAACGATAAAGTTGCTGATTGGATATCCGCCCTTCAAGTCTTGAGTACATCGAACTACCTGGATTCCGGGGCAGTGCAAGAATTTTATAACCAAGCGAGACGTACGTTGGCGATCAACAAAGACTGGGACAATATAGCGCTATATACACCCACCGCAACTCAGGTTTTGAATCTACGGCTCCCAAGCAATGCGCCACTTGCCGTTGTCAAAGGAAATCCCACGATAATCAGACACGCAGCCCAGACCGGGCAAGTCGCGGTTTCAGATATCTTTCTCAGCCGCGTTTCAAATAAACAAATCATCGTAGCCGCGGTTCCCGTGATTCGGAACGGGTCAGTTGTGTTTGTATTAACCTGCGCGGTCACTCCGCAATATTTCTCTACCCTTTTTCAGAATTCAATGATGAACGCATCTTGGAATATTTCCGTTCTCGATGGGAAGGGTACGTTCGTGGTCAGCACACACGGCCCACAATTCGATCAGTCAATTAGCAATAAACGCCCCGATCTTAATCCGCTTCACACGCAACAAAGCAGTGCCAACAATAAGCGAGGAATATATCAAATATCGGCACACCAGAGTACGAGCCTGCCAAGTTGGACGGTAGTTGTCACTGCTCCATGGATGGCTACGCTTTGGAGTACGGCAACATTCTTATCGGTCTCCATATTCGGCGCGCTAATATTAGCGACCGCGGCGCTAGTTCGTACATCAGCCAGGGCACGCCGGTTCGTTGGGGACATTAAACGATTGTTGGATCAAGCAACATCGGTCGGTTCAGGGATTGAAACCGAAGTTGTATCCTCGCCTATCGTGGAACTAAACGAAGTCTCGCTCTTATTGCAGGAAAGTGGCCGTCGGCTTAGTGAGTCCAAAGAATCACTAAAACAAACAGAAACCCGTCTGCATGTAGCAATCAACAGCGCCAACCTAGGGGTTTGGGGTTATGACGTGACCACGGGACAGTTTGGCTGTTCGGCACGAGCTCGCCGCATTTTGGGTGTTCCACCGGGTGTGGAGATTGATTTTCAGCTTTTGCAGGATGTCTGTCACCCGGATGATGTCGACGCTGTGAGGAAATCAATCTCAAAATCCATTGCGGATACTAAACCGCTCGATGTCGAGTGTAGAGTGATACGTTCAGACGGCGAGGTTCGTTGGGTTTTAATCAGCGCACGTGGGCAATTCAACGATGCTGGTCACCCGCTTAATCTTCATGGCGTGATTTTTGACGTAACCGAACGAAACACCGCGTTTGAACGATCGCGGCAACAGGAAATACTACTCAAAGATCAAAATCTCGAGCTTGAGGCGCTCTATTCATGTATGCCGCTCGGTATTGCGCACATGGACCGCGATTTGCGCTTTTTGCGGGTAAATGAGCGACTGGCCGCTATAAACGGGAGATCGGTGGAGGATCATATAGGGCATTCTCTGTACGAGATCGTCCCCCAGCTTTCCGTAGAATTGGAAAATATTTACCGAGAGCTGTATCAGTCTGGCCAACCAGTTCTTGATGTCGAAATCAGCGGTGCGACTCCGGCTGAACCTGATTCAGCGCGCCATTGGCTCGTCAACTTCTATCCTGTTCTTTTGCATGATGGTGAGCTAAAAGGCGCCTGCGCGGTGGTGTTGGACATTACAGCCCGCAAATTGGCCGAAAACGCGATTATTGCGACCTCGCTGAAACTGAAACACGTAAATCAGCGTTTGATGCGCGTCGAAGAAGAAATCAAACGTAAGCTAGCTCAAGAGCTGCACGACGAATTCGGCCAGGCGTTGACTGGTCTTAAACTGACACTGGAAGCGATCCTGCAAGGTGCTTGCAGTCATAAAGAAGATGTGTCGAGCGCCCTTTCCCTCGTCATACAGCTAATTTCACAAACGCGCACGTTGTCACTCAATTTGCGCCCTCCTATGCTTGATGATTTCGGATTAATAGCGACATTGTCTTGGTTTTGTAAGGATTATCAATCGAAAACTCATATTCAGGTAAGCTTTCACCACGAAGGAATCGGAACGAGAAGATTTCCTTCCGAAATTGAGGTCGTAGGATTCCGTATCGTTCAAGAAGGATTAACCAATATTGCGCGGCATGCAATGGCCGCTGAAGCCACATTGCGCGCGACCGTACGAGAAGAAAACCTAATCATTGAGTTGATCGACAATGGCGTCGGGTTTACGGTTTCAGATTCGCCAAATTGGACGGAAAGTCATGGATTGTTAGGAATGCACGAACGGGCAGAGTCCGTTGGCGGCCGATTAACGATTGAATCGTCTCTGAGAAAAGGAACCCGAATTCAGGCTATTTTACCAATGGCTTCCAAACCACTCGGAGGGGTGCAGACCAAAGGCGTATCCATGCCGGTTGACGTATTCCAACTCATCGCTGCCACGTCAGCGCGTACACGCATGCAGGCGGCGGTCACACGCGGACTAACGCTATTGGTCGGACGCCAGCGTGAAATCGAGGTTTTCAATAAACTGGTAGAACAAACCGTGGCAGGGCGCGGCAGCATTCTGGCAATGGTTGGCGAGCCCGGTATGGGCAAATCGCGTTTGGTCCATGAATTTACACACCACCAGTTGCCTTCCGGTTGGCTTGTCTTGGAAGGCGCATCAGTGTCCTACGGCAAGGCTGCCCCCTACTTTCCATTGATCGAAATGTTGCGCCGCTTTTTCCAGATCAGCGATGGAGATGGACAGAAGGAGATCCAAGAGCGAGTGGTGATGCATGTTTTGGAACTGAATAACACGCTCAAGGATGCCATCCCTCCAATCCTTTCACTGCTCAGCGTGTTCCCGGAGGAAAACCAAGCGCCGGCATCCGGCCAGCGCGACTGGCTTTCACATCACCAAGATTTATTTGCTATGGTCAAACGATTCGATGCGATGGATCCGCAACAGCGCCGTCGCCATACCCTTGATGCGATCAAGCGGGTGTTCATCCGCGAGAGTCAACGACAGCCATTAGTTCTTGTTCTTGAGGACCTGCATTGGATAGATAGCGAAACGCAGGCATTTCTCGATAGGTTCGCAGAAAGTTTGCCGCTGACGCGAATCCTTTTACTTGTCGATTACCGCCCCGGGTACAATCATGGCTGGACCGATAAAACATACTACACGGAGCTCCGCGTCGATCCGCTTCAACCGGCTAGCACGGAAGAGCTATTCCAGCACCTTTTGGGACCCAACACAGACCTTATGCCGCTGAAAAAGACGTTGATGGAGCGTACGGTTGGAAATCCATTTTTCGCGGAGGAGAGCGTACAGTCTCTTGTCGAAGCTGGAGTCCTGGTTGGAGAAAAGGGAGCGTACTGGCCCGACTTGAGCATCAATGAAATCCGTATTCCGAGTACTGTGCAGAACCTCATCGCAAATCGTATTGATCGGCTATCAATCGAGGAAAAGCGCATTCTCCAGATCGCATCTGTTATCGGAGTCATCGTTCCATTCACTCTACTTAGAGCCGCGGCCGGGATCGAAGACGAAGATTTGCGCGGCCATCTTTCGCGTCTCCAAACCGCAGAATTTCTCTACGAAACTAACCTATTCCCCGAGGTGGAGTACTCGTTTAAGCATGCGATCACATGCGAGGTGGCATATGGGGAGCTGACTAGCGATCGACGAACTTTTTGGCACCGGCGGGTCTTAGAAGTGCTAGAGAACCAGCCCCTCTCCCATGACCATGTTGAAAAGCTTGCGCACCACGCCTTCTGTGGCGAGAACTGGGAAAAAGCAGTCCGTTATCAAAAAGAAGCCGGCGACACAGCGCTTACGCGGTCGAGTTTTCGTAATGCGGTGCTCTATTTCGAGCACGCCCTGGAAGCGTTACAGCACCTTCCTCAATCACCGGACAACTTAAGGCAGGCTATCGACTTACGTTTTGACATCCGCAATGCGCTTTTCGTTCTCAACGATTTTAAGCGCGGGTTTGAATATCTGGAAGAAGCTAAAGAGGCTGCGAGGGCTCTCAACGATCACGACAGACTGGGGAAGCTGTTCACATGGATGACTGCCTATTGGAATCTCGTTGGCAAGTCAGAACAGGCGGTGATTGCTGGCAAACAAGCTCTCGATTACTCCATCGGTCTGAGAAATATCGATTCCAACATCGTAGCCCGCTACTTCTTGGGTCTCGCGTACAACAGCTTGGGCCAATTCGAGCTATCGATTCAAGAACTTAAAGGCGTGCTTTCATTGATACCTAGAGATCGGAAATTTGACTTTTTTGGAACAACCGGAATATTATCTGTCCTCTGTCGGGCTTGGTTAATCCGTGGCTTAGCACAGACCGGACATTTCAGCGAAACGCTTGAATATGGCGACGAAGCAATTCAAAGCGCGTTGGAGCGTGACCATCCCTTCAGTATCATTTATGCCTACTACGCTATCGGTGCGGTGGCAGTAATGAGGGGTGATTTCGATCATGCCATCGGGGCGCTTGAGAAAGGTTTAAGACTGTGTGAATCGGCGGAAATACCTGTGCAGCGGCCGCTGATTGTTTCCTGCTTAGCGGTCGCATATGCATTCGTTGGCCGCATCGACGAGGCACTGGGACTTTTGGATACCATCACGGATCGTAATCTATGGGTGGGAGGAACAGGAACTCGACAACTTCGGCTTGGCAAGGCTATGGGGATGGTTTGGCAGGTGGAGACCTATATGTTAGCGGGTCGGTACGGCGAAGCGGACGTATTAGCGCGCCAAGCTCTTGAAGTGTTCAGAGAAAGCAAAGATAGAGGTAGCGAGGCCGAGTTAAGATACTTATTAGCGGAAATTCTCGTGCGTCGACATCCATCATCCTTTTCACAAGCCGAGGAGAGCTACCGGGCGGCATCAATTCTCGCCCATGAACTCGGGATGCGCCCCTTGCAGGCCCATTGCTATCTCGGCTTAGGAACAATTCATGCTCAGTCTAAAGACACCCGTATCGCGCAATCTGAGATCGGCACGGCCAGAGAGTTATACCGAGACATGCATATGCCTTTTTGGGTCGGCAAATCGGCATTCGCTTTGACTGCAATCGGCTGACAGAAACTACGGGAGCAAGCGTGTGAGAGGCATCGATCGCATCACACCGGGAAGCCGGTTCATCGAGTTTTCGAGAGAAGAAACCCACCAAACCATTGCCCAGCGATTCGAAAAGCAGGTACGTAAGAACTCCCACAATATCGCAGTCCAGACGACAAGCCTGAAGCTTACCTACGAGGAATTGAACTATTCAGCTAACCGCTTAGCGCGGGCAATCTTGGAGTTCCCCCAAAACGAACAACCCATTGCGATCTTGATGGAGCATGACGCTCCAGCGATTACAGCGATATTCGGCGCGCTAAAAGCCTCTAAGACATTTGTTCTTCTCGATCCAGCTCTCCCACATCTCAGACTCGGTCAGATTCTGCAAGATTCTGGATCCAAACTTATCCTAACGAACGATTACAATCTTAAAACGGCCTCGGACTTGGCCGCTGGAACCTTAAAGGTCGTTAATGCGGACCATTGCGACAAATGTTTGAGTCCAGAAACCCTCAATGTAGCAGGCTCTCCCGACAACACTGCGTACATTCTCTATACATCTGGATCAACTGGAGCCCCCAAGGGTGTGATGCGAACTCACCGCAATGACTTGCATAACGTTCGTTGCCATACGAATAGTCTAGGTTTTAGCGACGATGACCGTATCACGCTTCTAGGGTCCTATAGTACCGGACAAGGTATTCAAGACGCTTTTGACGCCTTGCTAAACAGTGCGACGCTATTTCCAAGGAATCTCAAAGCAGAGGGATTCAATGACCTTGCCGAGTGGATCATTCGGAATCGGATTACGGTCTACCATTCCGCAGCGACTTTATTTCGTCAGTTCGCCCGTGACTTGCCAGACCTAGTCACATTTCCTGATTTACGAGTCATCCGACTAGGGAGTGAATCGGTCTCCTGGAAGGAAATCGTACTCTACAAAAAATACTTTCCTAAAAATTGCGTTCTCTCCATTGAGTTCTCTTGTTCGGAAGTGAACACGTTAACGCAATTCCTGGCGAACAAACTCACCGAAATCGATTTCACTGTGCCGGTAGGCTACCCACTTGAAGACAAGGAAATTCTTATTCTTGATGAAAAGGGCGCTGCGTTGGGCATCGGCGAAATCGGTGAGATCGCAGTCCGCAGCCGTTTTCTTTCGCCGGGTTATTGGAAAAGGCCCGATTTGACGGTGATGGCCTTTACCACGAACAGCAGGGAAGATGAGCGCCTTATCTACCGGACCGGAGATTTAGGCCGCACGCTGGTAGACGGTTGTCTCGAACATTTGGGTCGAAAAGACGCACAAGTCAAAATACGTGGATTCCGAGTGGAGTGCAGGGAAGTAGAAATGGCCCTGCTGCACAATCCCGCCGTGGACCAGGTGTTCGTATCTACTCGGCAAGACGTGCCAGATGAAACGTACCTTATTGCCTACGTTGTGTGCGCCAGGGGAGCGACTTTAACGGTAGGAGAGCTAAGGGCCAACCTCGTCGAACGATTGCCAGAGTATATGGTGCCAAGCGCCTTCGTGTTCCTCGATGCTTTGCCTCTTACGGTAACCGGGAAAATCGACCGTAGCGCGCTTCCGAAGCCGGTTTCAACACGGCCACCGCTTGATACTTCTTATGTGAGTCCTCAAAGTCCCATCGAAAAATCCGTTGCCGAAATTTGCTCGGAGATTCTCAACATTAGTACTATTGGTGTCCACGATAATCTTTTCGATTTGGGCGGGCATTCCGTATCCGCCATGCAAATCGTTAACCGAGTAATGAAGATGTTTCAGGTCGATGTATCTTTGAAATGTTTTTATGATTCGCCAACGATCGCCGGATTGAGCGCCCTCATCGAGTCGAGTCGCGGTGTCGCTAAGGCAGGAGACGTTGTACTACCTCAAGTTTTCAACAACGCGCCCTCCTTAAGTGTAGCGTCGCGCGAGGGGCCGATTCTGCCGTCAATCGCCCAAGAACCTATGCTCCGATTGGAACGACTGTTCCCCGGTCTACACCAATTTAATGTCCCGACAGCATACCGTCTTAGGGGACCCCTAAATCTGGACGCACTAAAGCAAAGCCTTGCGCTCCTCATTGATCGACATGAATCCTTGCGCACCGTTTTCCCCGAAGAAAACGGAAAGCACTATCAACGTATTATCGGGGCAATTTCCAGCAATTTCGACTTCATCGATCTTGGCGAACTCCCCGAGAGAGAACGTAAATCAAAAGGCCGAGAGTTGTTTAGAGAAGAATCACAACGACCTTTCGATTTAGCCCATGGTCCTCTATTTCGCGTTACCGTTTTTCGGCTGAGTAACGATGATCACATTTTGGCTATCACACTGCATCAGGCCGTGATTGATGGGTGGTCAATGGGGATTTTCTTGCGCGATTTGGCGGAGTTTTATCGCAGCCGCTTGCAAGGAAACCGACCGCAGCTCCCCGACCTGCCCATTCAATACGCGGATTTCGCAATATGGCAGCGAGAGGCTCTGCAGGCGGAACTGATGGACGGCCAACTATCTTTTTGGAAAAGCCAATTGGGTGAACCCCTAGCCCCGTTGGAGTTTTCTACCGACACTGTTCGAGACGATGAAACCAGTTTTTTCACTGCACGCAAAGAAATCTCAATATCCGGAAAACTTTATCAGCCGGTCAAGTCGCTCGCACGCGAGGAAAAGACCACGCCGTTTATAGTTCTTTTAACCGCGTTGAATATTCTCCTTTCCCGCTATTTTGAGCAGGATGAAATTAGGATCGGCACGCTGGTTGCCAATCGCCATCGAAGCGAAGTCGAAAATCTCATTGGCCACGTCGCCAATACTGTAATTCTCCGCGCTAAAATTTCAGAAAATTTGCCGTTTAAAGAGCTCGCACAACTGATCAAGGAGATAACTGTAGACGCTCACTCTAATCAGGACATGCCCTTTGAGGTACTGCTGCAATCATTAGAAGACGAATCCACGATTCAATGCGATACGCTATCCCCGGTACTTTTCATATTTCAAAGCGAGCCGCAGCCCGTGATCCTGCCCCATCTGACGCTTGACGCTCTGGATGAATTTCAAAACACCGCGACGCCTGAAGTTGCACTAATAAATTTTGACGTAGTATTGTCGGTCAAAGAACGAGCCGACGGGCTCACGGGATTTTTGGTCTATAAAATCTTTGTTTTCAATGAGACAAGGATAAGCAGGTTTATCCGGAATTTCGAGGCTTTGGTGGAACGGATTGTCGCTGATCCTAACCAATCGGTGTTAGCTCTTCGTTCTTCGATTGAAATTTGACCGGGAAAGTCAATCTTAAGCGATAAGTCGGGCCAATTGGTTCTGTAAAGAACGTAAATATCAGAGGCCGGAATTGGCCTTGACTTCGAGTGATATACTATGATCTAAGGGCAGATGTCTCATAAGTAGGGGGTTTGTCATGGCAAAGATGTTCCAAACATATAGGCCCGGTCGCGAGCTTGGCGCAAAAGCGTTATATCTTCTCCAGAAGTGGAATAAGTTATCGCGTAAGGCTAAAGAGAATCTCGTCCAAGAAGTGCTCGGCGACGGTAGCAAGCAGCCTGGTCCCCAGATTAAGGATCAATGGGCAAAAGCGATAACGAACGCCAGCACTGACCAACCTTAAGTACCGAGAACGTTTCCTTTTGGTTGGATAAATTTGCTACGATCGCAGTTTATTCTCTCGAGAACTCAAATAATGAGTTCTCGATGCGGTGTAGCTTGCCGAGCATCCGCCGTCATTGGTGGCGTGTTGGAGACCGCAAAGCCGTAGCTCTGATGGATTCTAATGTTGAGGAACCTCCCGTCCTGAAGGAAAACGTACGCCAGGGTTCGTGAATACTTGTCCCGCGTGCTTGAAGGGGATCTAACTTCAGCCGGACCAGCTTGCCTTCAACCATTCGCTTGGTAAAAGCGCTCGCTTCCTTGCCGAAGGCTTCCACCTGTTTCGTGGGGTGCTTTGGCTCGGGCGTGTTCACCCCAGGAGCCGCACCCGCTCGCCGGAGTCAAGCATGATCGTATCCCCGTCTATCACCCGCTTCACCCGGACGAATTCTTGAGCGTTTGCGATAAATGCAGTGGCGGTTAACAGCGCAAGTGCGAGCGCGCGGAATTGGTGCCACATAAACCAACGGCTGGGGTAAGGACTCGTTACCCATAAGCTATGACAAAAACTCCAGCGTCGCTTCGCTCCGACCCCCGGCCGGTTTGCTTCGGAATCAACGGCCGATTTCAGTGGAATACGCACCTCGTCGGGAACGACTGTTCAACCACTGACGGGCGGACTCACCAGCATGTTGACCGCATCTTTCAGTTCCCTCCTCGTCGGGAACGACTGTTCAACAGCTGGAGCAGCTTGCAGCGATCGTAGACGTAGCGCTTTCAGTTCCCTCCTCGTCGGGAACGACTGTTCAACTCATGCATCATCCATGAGCCTTGCGGTCGGTAGGCCTTTCAGTTCCCTCCTCGTCGGGAACGACTGTTCAACCTGCTCAACGAGAGCTAGAGAGAATGGGTTCGATAACTTTCAGTTCCCTCCTCGTCGGGAACGACTGTTCAACAAAAGACGCCGACGTTAGGGCTATCACGCTCTTCACTTTCAGTTCCCTCCTCGTCGGGAACGACTGTTCAACGAAGAGAGAAGAGGATAATAAAGAGCCACTAAAGGCTTTCAGTTCCCTCCTCGTCGGGAACGACTGTTCAACTCTTCGTAAGCATTCGATAGAGCCTCGATGTTATCCCTTTCAGTTCCCTCCTCGTCGGGAACGACTGTTCAACTCATCCAACCGCCGCCGCTGTCGCTGCTACTCGTTACTTTCAGTTCCCTCCTCGTCGGGAACGACTGTTCAACAAGATATCCGCCGGCGGGCTTGAAAAAAGTCTGATACTTTCAGTTCCCTCCTCGTCGGGAACGACTGTTCAACTCATACAGCTCGACGCCGCGGGATCAGACACCAACGTCTTTCAGTTCCCTCCTCGTCGGGAACGACTGTTCAACATTTTGGCATGGCTGTAATCGCGTTTGGTTATTGCCTTTCAGTTCCCTCCTCGTCGGGAACGACTGTTCAACGCGAGGATGGAGAGCAATATAAGAAGGACACAACGGCTTTCAGTTCCCTCCTCGTCGGGAACGACTGTTCAACTTATCGGTCATCCTATGGGTCACATTGGTTTCTGGGCTTTCAGTTCCCTCCTCGTCGGGAACGACTGTTCAACTTGTACGCCATGGCCTTGTAGCCGACTTTTTCGAAGCTTTCAGTTCCCTCCTCGTCGGGAACGACTGTTCAACTTCTGCGTAGTGGCGCGCCGTAGCGACATGTTGCGCCTTTCAGTTCCCTCCTCGTCGGGAACGACTGTTCAACCACGCCCGGCTGAGTCGTCTTGCCGAATGGATCGTACTTTCAGTTCCCTCCTCGTCGGGAACGACTGTTCAACTCAGCTCTTCCCACGCCTTGCGCACGCGGTCGGGCCTTTCAGTTCCCTCCTCGTCGGGAACGACTGTTCAACCCCAACAAGCGCTGGTCTTTCGTCGAGATGTCCGCCTTTCAGTTCCCTCCTCGTCGGGAACGACTGTTCAACCGCTATCCAAAGCCCGAAAAAACAAACGCTTTTAGCCACGTGATACATACTTTTTTTCGCAACCGCATTTTCTGCTCCAAAGACCCCAAGGTTTGCGAAATCGCATTAAAGAATATCGCCACAATAATTCCTAAATTCACAATCCACACATCGATTCCTCACCGGCGTCGGTGACGGCATCTGCTCTCTTCCGATCATCTCTCGAATCTCGTCCATCAATGCGTCTGCCTCCTTTTTCCGCTCCTCGGTCAGATCGAAAACCACTGCGTCATTCTGCGGAATCAGATAAACGAATCCTTTCGTCACCTCCCTTCCATAGCAGTCCTCCAACAACCGGGCGTAGCCGCAAAGTTGCATCAAGTGGTTCCTATGCGGCATCCCCGTCGTCATCTTGAAATCCACGGGGAACAATCCTTCCGGGCTATCGATCAACAGGTCCAACTTTCCACTCAACCCGATCCTTGTCGAGCTGACCCAAACATGAAACTTTCTGGTGCCCTCGACCAGACGGTATTCGCGCAGCTTCCGCCGCTTCTCAAGCTCATCGATTCGCGCCTCGGCGATTTTCCCCTGCTCCATCTTCCAGGTGGCTTTCTTGTTCACCGGCATGCAGTACTGATAGAACACCACCCGCGGACAGTAAGCGTACTGTTTGATATCGTTGACCCTCAGCGAAATCATACCGCGCCTGCCTCATCCGCTTTGGCGTTTTCCTTCAGCAGCGTGTCCTTCACGTCCTTGTGGCAGATCGGCTGCAGCAGTATTTTTCCGGCGTTGCTATCCAAAATCGTCGAAAGCTTGAGAAACAGCTCCTCACGCTTATTGCGGTTGAGAGTCCCCAAAAAAGCGCTGAATTGAATCCGCGCCAAACCATAGTCAAGGCAGGTCTCCGATACCCTCAATCGAATCCTGTCGTCTTGGATGTCGTAAATAAGCAGTGTCCTAAGTTCTTCCATTCCCGTTCCGCGGGCTTTCGTCCGACCCTTTTTACTTTTGTCTTTTTACTTTATTTGCCTACCACTTAAATGAGAACGCCTTATACTCCCCCTCCCCGCGTAAAAACCCCGCCAACCTTCTCGCCTGCATCTGAATGATCGAACGGATCTGATACTGCTTGCCTTGGTACGGCTCGCTGGCCATCAACCGCTCGATGATCTTGTCCGCGATGGACTTCCTCGTGTCCGCGTCGAGCAAACCTTCTTTCATGCCGATGGTCGTGCCGAGATTTACATACGCGATCACCGTACGGTCCACGACCGGCTGGCGAAACTCTTCGACCATATCCAAGATCAGCGACGGTTTGCCCGGTCTGTCGACATGGAGGAAACCGGCGAAGGGCTCAAGACCGGCGTTGAGCACCGCGCCCCACACCTGCGAGTAGAGAATGCCGTAGCCGTAATTGAGCAGCGAGTTCACTTCGTCCGTCGCGCCCCGATGCTCGCGGCCAAAGAACTCCACCCGATGTCCGATGATCTCCTTTACCGCGTCCCAATAGATCCGGCCCGCCGTGCCTTCCGTACCCATGATCGTGCCTCTGGCTTCGTCGACGCACCCGGCGTCGATGGCCGGCACTTTTTTCCACAGCGCGCGCAGTTGTCCGGCGATGGCGTCGATCCGTTGAAACCGATCGTCCGCTTCGGTCTTTAAATACTTGCCGAAGTACCTGAGCAGTCGCTCCTGATTCTTGATCTTGCCCACGACCACCGCCTTGCAGAACTCCAGGCCGCGCTTGTCGTTGAATGCCAATATCTGCTCGCGCCGCGCCTGCACCGTCGCCGTCAGCATCGGCGAGGTCACCATCGCGTAGGGCTTGCCGGAAAAGTCCAGGAAACTCAGGCGTACGCCCCGCATGCAGACTTCCTCCAGAAAATCCGATGACATACTGATGCCCCTCGACCCGACGACGACCTCGTTGATACGGAAAAACGGAAACTGGTAGATCACGTCCTTGCCCTTGCGCACCAGCAGCCGCTCGCTCTTCTTACTGAGAAACAAGCCGTAACCCGACACGATCAACTGCGAGCCGTCCTCGGATTTCACCAGCGTGATTCCTTCATCAACTCGTATCTCCCGCCCCGGCTCCTCGGGCTCCACAACTTCGACGGGAACCGGTTCCGCGGCACCAGTGAATAAATTGAATTGAGCAGCCGGAACTGGCCTTTGAATTTCTTCTACGGGCAATTCATTCAAGGCTTGGTCAGCCATAATTCACCTCGGGTTCAAATCGTTCAGGCCGTCTCTAGGATAAAGAGCTTTTCGTCTTTGCGCCCTTTGCGTCCCGATCGCTCTGAGCATCGTCGAAGGGTGCGGCTAATTTCCTATCTCCGTGATCTCGTACCAGCCGTTACCAAAGACCGCGTTCTTGCCGACGTGCAGATACTCGCCGAGCTTGAGATAGGGCAAGAACATTCCCAACTCTCCCTCGAAGCTGACTTCGCCGACAAAGCCGCTCAGGTCGTGCGAGACCTCACGCCGGCGCGAATAGCGCGACGACTCTACCCAGCGCGTCGAATCCGATACCGTTCTAACTTTCTCCGCCTCGTCGCCAAACGCCTTGAAGTCGATGTTCAACCCCTTGCCGCAATAAAAGTACGACAGCGCGTTGATCCGGTCGCGCAGACGCTTGGCGATCACCCCGAAAACAGGACGTCGCGATTGCAACCCATCCGCTTTCAACAGCGTCGGCGTCAAAAATCGCAGCGTGACCCGCTTGACCGCTGCGAGCCCAGCCTGTGGTGAGTTGATCGAACCATTGGCGGAATTATGCGAACCGCACAGCTCCGCCCACGAGATCGCGTTAGCAGGCGGCTGAACCAAGTTATTTTCTCTCGTGTAGACCGGTGCCGTCGCGCCGTCGCAACTCACGTTATCGACGCCTGCTAATTCCACCGGCGATCTATTCCACCCAAGTCCCGATTGCGAAAGTTCCTTGAAGGTAACGATGAAGTACGGAAGATAGTCTTTGATCTTGCCCACCAGCACGAGGTCGAACGACAGCCGCTCACCGGGCAAATAAGTTTCCTTCGTCTCCAACGGCGGTTTAAGGACGAAAGGCCGGGGAATATCCCGGTTCTTGCTGATCTTCTCCGACCCCTCTGGCACGAACGGCTGAAACACTGCCGTGTACGGACACACGTTGCGTAGCTCGCAACTCTCCGGCTCCCGGCAATTCGCGTGACAGACAATCCGCCGAAACGTGCTGCCAAATCCGCCACGAATTACATTGCCCTTGTTGTAGGCTGGCATGTGCAACGGCGCTTTGGGCTCCAGATGGAAACGGAGGTGGTGAAGGGAAAAACCGCTATGCATTAGGGTCCTCTCGCTACCGACCGGACAACCGATGTTTTCAGATCTCACAAGAACTCTATTCGATTCATCATCTCTTCCGCTGTCACAACATCCGCATAGAGGGCCAGCCGCCGGATGCGTTCACCCAATCGCAGTCGATGCATCTCTACGAAGATCACGCCGCAATGGTCGTCTCCCCGGCGGGTAATCTCCGTCGCGATTTCGATAAGGTCCGGATCATGCGTGAAAATCACGGCTCCGATGGAAGAGGCCCGAGCCAACTGAATTTCGTCAGTTATCCCGACGTTCTGCTCGTCATATGCCGTAGACGCCTCCACTCCCCGGCGGCGCAACCCTTCGGCGACCCGCACGTCCACATTCTCATCGGTGTAGATTTTTAGCCGAGCCAAGTTTTTGCTCCAATATCGAGGCCTGCCCCGCGCGCAGTCGAGCCACCTTCTTGAGCGATGTTTTCCAGTGTTTGTCGAGGTCGGCTTTGTGCGCATAGTAATAAGCGAGAGCCGCGTGAATCTGTGAAAGATCGAGATGCGGCAATGCCACCATAATTTCCTCCGGACTCATGCCCATGACTTCATAACGAACCGCCACATCGAGCACCTTGATCCCGGTCCCGGCAATCACCGGCGCCCCGCCGCGAACTCCCCGACGTGTTTCAATGTAAGCCTCTGGCTTCGTCTTCATTTTAGTTTTTGACATAGGATCTCCTTAGCACCTCTCCTCTCCGCTCTTTGGAAACGGCAGAAACATGGACCAGCACATTCGTATCGATCAGCCGCATATCACCGGTCATAAAGCTCCTCGCGTTTCTTGTAGAGCAACTTACCCACGCGCGGCGCCTTCTTGAGTAGCACGATGTGCCTCCGCGCGATCTCTTGGTCCCGCGCCTCGTCGACCGGCTTGATTTCCACCAATGCCCGGCATTCATCCGGCAAATCTGGCTTCTCCTCCAGCAAGATCGTATTACCCTTCACGATTCCTCTATAAACTTTCATCGGGTTACTCTCCTTTAGGAAATATGTCTCCAAATATCATAACCGCATTTGGCTTACTCTTCTGCTTCACGCACCCAGACGAACGCTCCGCAGCTCGCAACTCTCCGGCTCCACCGTGCATTCTCTCTTTCACGACCGCGCTCACGAACACGTGTCTGCCAATTCCTGTGACGCACAATCCGCAACCAAAAAGATTCCCGACCCGTTTGATATTCTTACAACCATACTTTGCACAGACGGTTCCACACCGCCTGGGACACACCGATGGCCTGGCTTTCAGCGATGCCGGAGAAGATTGGTACTCCAGGACGGAACCTCAGATGCTCCTGCCAAGTCGAGGGCATAATGTCCCACTCCATCCGATCATCTCGGTGACGCGAGCGGACCGGCACAAAATGAACAAGCGTCTCGCCCGGTTGCAATGGGCGCGCAGGCAGGCTACCCAGTTCGGTGACAGGCATGAGCGCCAGCGTCTCCTCATTGCCGGTAGCCGCCGTGGACCCGAGTTCAACGATTTCCGGTTGGGCACGATACGAGACCTCAAGACTCCCCTTCTTCGCGACAGGACCAAGTCGCCCCCTCGCTGCATCGTGCAGGACTTCCAAAGGCTTGCGTGCTTGGGCCGCCACGACGAATGTAATGGTGTCGGCCAGCGTTTCCTCCACCACCGCTAGCTTCTTGCCTTCGTTCCTACCCGCCGACCATACCGTTCCCTCATAGTTGAAAATGGAACCGAGATGAGCACGGAAGTGCCGACGTGAAGGCTGCGACCGCGACGGGTAGGCGCCTAGCGCGAACACTTCCTCAAAGTCAGGCATGTCTTGCAGTCTTCTTGCGTCCAACCCGAGCGTGTTCCCCTCATGCCATCGGGCGCCACCGACAAGATCGGCGAGACACCCCGACGCGCCGGTCGGTGGGAGAAACGGATAACCCGCCCAAGTGACGTTGGACTTCAGCGCATTCCGCGCCATCAGCGGCGTGAAGAGGACAGCGCGGAGGAGCAAGACGAATATCAACTCGTCACTCACTGCCGCTTCCGCCATCTTCTGGGTTCGGAGTTTCTGTTCCGGCGTTGGTGTCTGTTACCGGCGTCGTCTGGCTATCGCTTCCCTTCTTCTGAAGCGCGTTCGCGTACGCCGTCACCTCTTTCTTGAAGCCACTTCGCCAGTTCGAATCCGCCAGCTTTTTCTGAAACTCGATCTGCTTCCGCCGAAGATATCCGACCGCCTGGTTTCCGTAGTAGCGCTTCATTAACTCATCCGGTCTCTGATGCACGACGAGACACTGGCCGTCGGTCTCGACTACTAACTCGACGTTGCCGCCTGTCGCCGTCAGCTTGTTCGCCGCCGCCTCAACAGCGAATCCCTGAGCCTCAAGGGCGGCTTGGAACGGCTGCAGTGAAAGCGGACTGTTCCTCGCTGTCGTAAAGAGCCTGCTGGAATTAGCGAGGTCTGTCTCCCACGCAGGCACCTTCGGCGCCGCAAACGGGAAGACGCCAAGCGGAGACTCGTCCACGACAATTGCCGGCTCGCCATTGAGGTCGACGAATTTCATCCCGCCCTGTCCACGTGATGCCGCGGTGTATCGATTTGAGTTTAGATTTTCCAAGAACGCATGCGCGAACGCGCCGAGCTCCCAGTCCACGACACGGATAATAGAAGTGTAGGTAGGGAACCGAGTTCCGCCGACGATGACTTCCTCTTCGTGGATACCAGCGGACCCCGCTGTGGTCTGCGACTTTTCGTCAACCTGGTTTCGCGAGTGCCGATTGAGGCATTGCGTCGTGTCTTGCACCGAAACTGAAGTGCCATAGAGAATGCGTGACTTCGCATTGATTCCCTTTACCTCACTGCCTTGCTCCTGTGTGGTGCCTGTAAAGCCATACAGCCAGCAGATCGGGCACATTCCGCAAAGGTTGCCCACGTAGCAGTCCTTGCTATCCCAGCCTGCGCGGTCACGAAGCTCATGAATCGTACGCCGATCCACACCACGACGCTTCGTGCCAGCCCAGATCGCCTTTTCCGCGCTACTGCTATCTGGTCCGAGAACCACATCCTTTTCGGTGATGGTTGTAGCGATGTCTGTTCCGTCACCGAAACGAACCTGGCCGGTCACTTCCAGCAATGCGCTCACGATGACCGTCTTGGTTCCAATGGCGTTCACACCCGTGTGGTTGGTTACAGGCAACTTCTGGCTCGCAGTCTTGGAGCCGGGTTTCGTATCGTCTTTTTTCTGGGCCATCTCGTCCTCCTATCTCAGTAAGTCTTATGAACGTTGAGCAGAAGTAGCGCCAGCGTCCTCACCTCCACCTCACGAAGGAACTTGCGCCAGATCACCGCGTCGCCCCCATGTTTCTGGTGAAGCGTATCCAACTGCGACTCCAGTTCCGTTCTTGGTGTCTTCGCGCGGAACGCGTCCCAATCGAGTTGCTGCTGCGCCGCGCCGAGCTGCGGGTCGTCCTTAGCGGTCGGGTAGAGCGCCGCAACCACGTCGCGCTTGGCCCACCACGCACCGGCCTTCTCCGCTTGATCCGCCCTCTGGCAAGTCACGTAGAGGAAGTTCGCCACGCGACACTGGCCAAAGTCTTTAGCAATGATGTCAGTGAACTTCCGGGCGATGCCGGAAACGGAGGACCCGCTGTCTTGCACCTCCCGCTTCACCAGTGGCTGACACAGCGCTAGCAAATAGTTCGAGAAATCGATTACGTCTCCAAAGAAACTATAGCTCATTCGCTCACCTCCTAATGCTCGCGCCAGCAAATCACCGTACTGGCGTGTCCTAACGAACTCATCCTCAAATGTTCGAAGTCCCCGGCTAAAAAGGCTGCGCTCGCGCCCGAAGCCTCTCTCCGGTTGCTCTGCCTGGGTCGCGAGGTAGACGGTCGCGAAGGGCCGCCCCTCAGTGAGCGCACGCGTCACCCGCTGTGCAAGAACCTTGCGGTCTCCGGTCTCATAGTATCTTGGTAGGCGGGCGAAGTGTGACAGACCAATGGCTACGTGGGGGTAAATCTCCGACCAGAAGTTGGGTTGGCCTCCCTCGATCTGGACCCGCATCGGTCGGTCGAGGTTGCGAAGCAACGGCGTGTGATGTCGCAATTGAACGTAGATCTGCGTCTTGGAATCCATTTGGCCCCGTCGTGAGTTCTTCGAGAGAAGTAAATAACGACTCGGAAGAATCGCGAGCGTGGCGACTCGATTGATGGTCTTGAGGGCCACCGCACCCGATACCCCTTGCAAATTCTCATATAGTGCGAATACCTCGAGAAAGTTGTCGGCTGGAAACTCCAGTATGCTTTGGTTATTGGATGGACTGATTCCGGAGAGGAGCGCGACATAAGCGCACGCTGCACAGAGTCTCGGAAACTTGTCCCTCGGACCAGGCTCCTCGTACCATTGCTTTTTGTTCTCGGGCAGAAAGAACTTGCCGCCCTGGATCATGACGCTTTGTGAGCCACAAACGAGACACCGCTTACCGCTGGCCACCGCAACACCATGTGACTGCACATCGGAAGCGCCATCGATTGCTAAGACTGAAAGCGGTGTTGCCGTGACTGTACCGCTTGACTTGTTCGTGAACTGGATCTTGTCCTTTCTCGACTGAGTTTGGAACGCGCGAGGATTCCTCTTTACGGCGTCGCGCAGCAACGCCTCGAGGCACGTTCCCTTCCACGAGTGAGGCACTTCGACTGCGCCGATTGGCCGACCTCCCCGCAGTCCCAGGAACGTGGCTTCGATTCCGTCTTGCAAAGCGCTTTCAGCAAGCTTCGAACGCTGGAATTCGTGCCATACCTGCTCCGCGTTGTCCGGGAGTGGCGAAGCCGGCGCGAGCGGTTGCGCGGGAACCCAGAGCAACGCCATGCCTTCGTTCACTTGGAGCGGAACCGCAGAGTGGCATTGATAGAAATGCTTCAGTAGAAGCCCGGTGAACACACTGTAAGCGATTCGCATCCGTGGCTCCACCGGAACAGGCACCGTCAGCAGGTGAGTCGGCGATGGCAGAGACGGGAAATCGTCACCATCTTGCCCCGAAATCCGCCGCACGTATCTCATAAAGAATCCGTCGTCATCTCGGGCGAAGAGACCAGCCGCGCGGAGAAGGTTGCAGAAGTCGGATTCGGCGCGATCTCCAAGATGAGACTTTACCGCCAATGCAACAGCCACGGCCTTGCGCGGCACATTGGCGTGCGCGAGCAGAGACCAGATGATCCGCTGAATGGCTTCCTGACGGTTCATGATCTCTTTCGGCGCGCGCGTCCCATGCTCGCACGGCGTTGTTGCGGCCTCTGCTTGGTAGACACGGTCTCCTGCTCTACCAACTCCCTGAGGTGCCAATTCACGTCCGCTGGATAATACCTGACCAGCAGTTCGATCTCGGGGGCATCCGCCGTCTCACCAGAATACTTTGGGCGCCGAAGATGGACTGCGCCGACGAAAAGTTCTCCGTCAACACCCCGCGCGAACACCTCAGTGCCTTCAATCTCGACGTCGCCAAAGATGTCGATTCGATCTTCCTTCTCCGCTCCCGCCTCTAGCTGTTGCACAACGTACTCGGCCCACCGCGAGCCGACGTGATCAGCGACGATGAGCCGATAAAGGTCTCGCGCGAGCTGTTCGCCGTGCTCTGCGCATGCACCGATGATCCGATCAGGCTGAAAGGAGTGGTGCAGATGGACAAGGTTGAGAACGTAACCGCGCCGTGCGTGGTCGTCCGCGAGAACGAATGAGCCGTTCCGATACGGTTTGAGATCAGCCTCGGTGGCATCGGCAGCGTGATTGCCGAAGGGTGGATCAAGGTCGAGCCGAACGTCGCTCACATTCCCGTCATGTCCTCGAACGGGCCACAGCCGTCTGTGCCGCTGATCTTGGACAAATTCCAAGTATCCCTCTGACGCCTCGCTCACCGCGAGCTCCACGCAATTGTTTCCGTCTCCATAGAAGTCGGCGAGGAGATGCTCCTCGGCTGGAGCAGGCTTGCGACCGCACGCATGAAAAAAGTCGTAGCGGGCGCCGACCTTCTTGTGGACATCATGGAGCGCCGCACCTGCCCGCTGCTCCTGCGTTGCGTCGGGGAATAACCAATCGAGCATTTCAACAACATGGCGCACGTGCTCCTCAACGGAGATCAGCACCAACTTGCTGAGAATAAGTGGGTCTTCCGCGTTCCGCACCTGGATGATCTTGCCGGGCACGAAGATACTAGGGCGTAGGTTTGGAATGGTCATAGTGTGCCCTCTTCACTCGCCTGCTCCTCCTCGTTCGGCTCGAACCAATAGAGAGGCAACTCGTACTTCCCCTTCTCCTTCCGCAGGAGAACCTTGCGAACTCTGAGGTGAGGCGAGGGCGAGAAGACTTTTGGTTCTTGGTCCAGCTTTGCGAATCGACGCCGATAACGGAGCCCGATGTTGGGGTCTTCGTAGGGCCAGGTACCGTCGTGTTCCGCCTCAGTGCCTTCGCGCCGACTGCCCAGGATCAAAATCAGCGGCAGCCCCAATGCGTAGATGGGCTGCATTTTGTTCTCGTCTTGATTGCGCCTGCGAGCGCTGGTGCCTGTTGCCAGTTTCAACGCGTCGGCGAGCGTCCTCTCATTGGACCCTCCCACAGGGATTCGCTGCGTGTACTGATTCGCCTCGTCGTATCCCTCGAACACCCATGCGCAGTACGGCGCAATGTCCGCGGCAGCGGAGAGCGGCAGCAACAGCTTTTCTTTGATCTCCTTCGCACGCCAGAAGTCGCGTGCAGCAATCCCACCGATGTAATCCTTCCCGTCCAGCTGTTCGCTGCGGACAAGCGCAATCGCCGGTTCCCAGTCTCGCGTGATGACCACGCCCTTTTCCCAGAGTTCGCGGTTCTCTTGAACGAAGTCGTACACGTACCGGTACAAACTCTGATCCTGGAGATATTCGAGGCGGAGTTGAATCCGACTCAGATCGGGGATGGTATTGTGCGCATTGAGTCCCTGCTTTACTTCAGCGTCAATCCGACTGTCCGCAGGCCGATCCTTGAACACTTCCCAGAAGGATCGCCCGCGCCGTTGTTGGTCACCCTCATCGGCGATCAGGTATACCTCACCGGACTCGCCTGGACGCCGGGCACAACGGCCGATACGCTGCACAAAGCTGTCGCAGCCGCACAGGTCGGTGATCATAACGTCTGAGGATACGTCCACCCCGACTTCCATCGCGGACGTCGTCACGAGGATGAATGGTTCACCGTGCTTGGGGCTGCCATCTGCGTTCGGCTTCCAGCCTTCATCCAGGTCCTTCAAGCGTTGAAGAACTTGCGTCCGATACCGCGGCATCTGATGGCCGTGGTAGGTGAGAACGTTTCCGACTATGGCGCCTAAACTATCCGCCCGCGCGACCACCGCTGCGGGGGGCTTGCCGGGAACCCGCGAGCCGATCTTCTGAACCAACGTTTGCCACACTTCGTGAAGAGTCCGTCCCTGCCGTCGCTCTTCTTCCACCGGCGCGACAACCGCGTTCAAAACGACGATCACACGGTTGCATTGGCCGAACACAGTAAGAATCCTCTCAACGATCTCGGCCGCCGGAACGCGGCCTGCGTAGGCCAGGACCCCGGATCTGGTTTCGCCGTCTGTAACTGTTTGGAAGAACGATCCCTCGTCCACAGCGCGCGGGAAGTGGCGACGATCCGCGTCCTCAAGCGCGTCGATGAGAGCCGGAGGAAGGGTGGCCGAAAGGAGAACCGTTTGAACGCTGCGCTCGTAAGTAAGCTTCTTCAGCAGGAACCAAAAGTGGGAAAAGGCAACATCCTCGTATGCGTGCGCCTCATCAAGGAGCAAGGTGGTGCCGCGTGTGTCGTCGAATCCGATCCGGTAGGGATAGAGATAACTCCATCGCTTCTTTCCGTAGCCGAAGAACCGGTACAGGAATTTGTCGAGGCTCGTGAGGATCACATCGGCACGATAGAAGGTCCGGTCGTCCTCGTCGCCGGTGTCAACCGCAATTGTCTTGCCCGCTGCGAGATTCTCGATGCGTGGCATCTGATCCTGAAGCAGCGCCTTGGTTGGGTAGAGTGCGATGATTCGACGGCCAGTCGCGAGGGCTGGGAGAAAGGCGGCCTCGGTTTTGCCGCTGCCGGTCCCGGCAGAGATAAGGGTATTGAAGCCGTTTGCAATGCGGCACCAGGCCTCCCGCTGAAATGAGCGCGGTTCGGAGATGCCGGCGGCCCGGTATGCAGAGAAGACATCAATCACGGAACATCCAACTCGATCAGGCTGTGCTCGAATAAGCTCCGCTCGTAGCCACGTCGTCTAGCCAGCTTCTCCATCCAACCCCGCTCGTGCATCCACTTTGCCGCTCTCGTCAATAACACAATGCGTTCCATAAATCGTCGCTCTCCTGCCGAAACAAGCTTCCCCTATATCACAGACGTTTGTCGAAACGTGTCACATGTTTTTAAAATATTGTCAGGCAGGCTGGCTTAGGGTTTCGTGTAAGATTTCAGCGATTTCCCCAGGTCGTCTTTGATTTCTTTGACTAAGGACGCCGGTTCGAGGACTTTGGCGAGCGCGCCGAAGCCCATGATCCAGGTCTTTATTTCCTTGATTCCGGCCACCTCAATGGCTTTCCTCATGCATGAGAATTCCCTTGCCGGCGAACTTCTCACTCAGTCCCGATTCAGTCCCAACTCGGCCCACATCCAACCGAAATCGTAGGCGATCTCGCCGGCCCGGCGCTGCCGCTCCGAGCGGCTCTCGAAATCCTTGAGCAACGCGATCAGTTTGGGGCGCACCGTCTTCAAGCGCGCGGCGTGGCGCGGCGTGCGGTGGCCTAGGGCCGGCACCGGCTCGTCGAGCCACTTGCGATAATGATTCTCGTAATATTCGCCGAGGATTTTGCGCTGTTCTTCGATCGGAATCTCCGGCTCTTTCGGCTTGTTTGCTGTCGGGGCGCGCTTGAGCGCCTGCCCGACGTCTTCGTAACTGATCACGCGGAACCGAACGGCGCCGCCCAACAGACTCGGCAACTCGTCGCGCGCTTTCTCGGCGCGTTTTTTCGAAGTGGTCTCGAACACAACACGTTTTTCTTCCATGATGATCGTGCCGACGCTGCGCTGAGTGGCGCCCGCGGGTTGGAGCCAAACGTAGCTGCTGTCGCCCTGATCGAGGATCTCTTCGCGACCCGAGAGGGAGCGAAACGCTGTTTGGCGGTCGAGGAGATCGAAAATCACCTTGGCAAAGACAAACGGCTCTCCGTCGCCGGCGATGAGCTTGGGAGGAGGTGGCAGCGCGACGTGCTCCAACCACAGCTGATGAAAGACGGGCGCCATCATTTTGAAGAATTCGGAAAGGCTTTTACCGGGATATTCTTTCGTGAAAACCCGATGCGCTCTTCTGAGGCCCCTTAGCAAGTCCTCCTTGTGCGCCGCCGGGAACACGTAAGGGAGCGTCTCGAAAACCGTTTCTCCATCGCCGGCCGCTCCGATCCGCGCAACCACCAAGTCCCACGCCACAATCTGCCGTGTCGCGGCGCGCTCACGGACATAAAAGCGCCGATCGTCCCACAAGTCGTGCACTTCGAATCCTTGATCCGGTGTCACTTCAAGGATTTCGTACAAGCGCAGGTGACTTCCGCGCACACTTTGCAGATAATACAATTCGCCGGAGCTTAACTGGCTTCGGTCACTTTCGAGAAAAATTTCGAGCATCCTGCGCCCGCCGCCGCAGTCGAAATCAAAGCCGAACCAGCTATTGTAGGCGATCTCGACTGGCTCCGAAGTCATCACTTTTTCGAGATCGCGATCCGGTGCCTTGGAAAGCCAGTCTCCCCAGAACAGCGCTAGCGCCGCGCGGTGCATTTCCTTGAACTTAGATCGCGCTGCGAAGCTCATGAGCTTCGCCAAGGCGTTGCTTCGCTCCGCCGAACTGTAGGATTGTGAAACCACGCCGCTCTTGCTCAAACAGCACTTTTTAAATTTCCGTCCACTCCCGCATGGACAGGGATCATTCCGACCAACCACGCGCACCGCAGGTCCTCCATTCCCTCACTGAACCGTCCAACTCGTTCCAAACATTCAACCGCTTCCCTCGGTTCAAGCCGTGACGACTAGAAACCGGTTCAAGGGCTCAAGGTTCAAAAGTATTGCTATGAAACCCTCTTAACAGTTTGGAGGTCGTCTACAACAGCACTATTATTGTCCAGCTTCACCGGCGAGGGGCTGCTCTTCCGCCTCGCCGTTTGCCGTACTTCTCGCTGCTCTCGCGTACTGCACCCGCGCCGGAAGATTTCACGATGTGCAACTTTGTGAGATCCAAAGGTTTGCGCGTGGTTCGCTTGCTCGCGTCCAACACTTCGATGGCAACGATGCGTTTGTCTTTGGCGTAGTCGATGACCACGCCGTCCAGCTCGACGGAGTCGTCGATTGGAACGTTGGCCAGGAATTCGATGTTCAAGAGATCATGATCCGTGTCGTACTCTATTTTCATGGGGTTTTATCCCTCCAGTACCGTTTGATGTCCGAGGTAAGATACGCCGTAATCACCACATATTTATCCTCGGTCTCTTCGAAAACAACCCGAAGCAGCATTTCTCGGCGGCGGATTTTACGGCGCTGCTGCGCCACCGATCGGCCACCATGTCCTTCGATAACTTGCCCTGCGTTTCTTAGCGCTTCCGTAACCCATGCTTCAGGAATTCTCCGCTTTTCCATTTTTCTCTTCGCGAGCGGAATGATTTCAATGTCTTTCATCGAATTTTCAATCATCCGTCCGCGTGAAAACGCATTAAAAAACGCGAAGCATTAAAACGCTAAGCCTCCCCAACTTGAAATCACAATTTGTGATTTCAACACGAACCGTCATTTCACGTAAAAGCTCAGTGCCTTCCCCAGGTCCCGTTTGATTTCTTTCACCAAGAAAGCGGGCTCAAGGACCCTGGCGAGCGCGCCGAAGCCCATGATCCAGGTCTTTATTTCCTTGATTCCGGCCACTTCAAAGGTAAGTTCCAAGGAGTCGTCTTTGAGCTTTTTGTTTTTCTGGCTCGGGTGCCAGCGGCGCTCCAGAAGAATGCGGGTCAGGGACTTGTGGAAGCGGACTTTCACCCGGACCAACTCTTCTGTGAACATGCCGAAGCTGTGCCGGAGGTAGCTCTCCAGAGAAAAATCGGGCGGCATCGTGAAAGAATCTTCGGTCAACCTGATTTTCTGCATCCGATCCACGACGAACGTCCGGATGTCCTTGCGCAGCTGGCAGTGACCGATCACATAGAGCGAGCCGTTGTGGAGGTGTACGGCGTAGGGATTGACCCGGCGCTCGGCGGGCGATTGATCGCGCGGGTGATAGATAAGTTGCAGAACCTTCCGGCCTTCGATCGCTTCTTGAATTATTTTGACGAACTCACGATAGTCGCCATAGTTTTTCTGCGCCGGAATCGCCGAGAGAAAGCTCTTGCGCAGATCAACCATTTGTCGAAAAAGAGGCTTTGGCAGGACCGCCCACACTTTCTCGAAAAGCGACTGCAAGGAATCAGAGAGAACGGTTCCGTCCAAGGGCCGAATCGACTCTTGCGCAAGATAAAGAGACAACAGTTCCGAAAGAGAAAATGGAATTGAAAGCCGGTTCCGATAATCAGGATCGACTTTCCAATAGCTCTCTCTACCGTTCTTGTGCGGATAAAGCGGCACGTGAAGCTCTTCGAGAACTTGCAGGTCCCGGTATACCGCCCTCGCATTCGTGCCGAGTTGCTCGGCCATATCCGTAACGCGCAACCCGTTACCGTTTTTTTCGATGAGCGTCAGGAGTTTTATCGCCCGCAATACGGGCTTATCCCGCGACATAAACGCCCTTCATCCGAGACGAATGCGATAGTCGGAATGACAACCCCACGAAGTCGAAACGTTTGTGCTTCGACCAATGATCCGCCGTGACTCTCAGCTGGTGTCACAGCCCACGTTCTACATATCAATTCCGTCTGCAGGGGAAAAGACGTTGTTCGCTCCCGTCTAAGTACCCCGCTAGCGGCAAGGCGGCTAACTTCACGAGGAGTATCGACTAATTGCGGCGCACGTTCCGACTTTTATTTCCTGACTTTCTAATAAACCAGGCATTTTGCCTGCGGGGTATTAACCCCGCAGGCGACCAAAGGGGATGCTCACCCCCTTTGGAAACCCCATTTGATGGTGCCCGCAGCAAGCTGCGGGGAATATTAGATTTAAATGGATCTGACCTCGACGCGTGACATGGTTTTTTTTCCGCGTCAATCAATTTTGGTGATAATTTGCGCGTCAGGTGTTGCAACACGGCGGCAACCCTTCCCGAGAGTCCCGTTAGGGCACGGCCCCTGCGGTTAGAATTTGCCGGGGTAATTTATCATCTGACCAACCGCGGCAACGATCGGCAAAAAGTATTCTTCAGCGCTGCCGACCGCGGGTTGTTTCTCAATGGTCTCACCCGGCTGGTCCGGCGTTACGGTCGGGAGCTAACCAGGGGCTCCTCTCTGCGCACCGGCTTAAGCTCCTCCAACTTCAGGAGTGGAACCAAGAGCCAGCACAGGGCGGTGAAGGCGGCGCTGATGAAAATCAGCCGCGTAAAGCCCACCTGATCGTAGAGCCAGCCGCCCGTGATCTGCGAGAGCTGCACAGCTCCGTTATAGACCGACATCAGAAACGCGAAGAATGTTGCTTCGGCCTGCTTCGGGCAAGCTCTGGCAGCCAGATCGAGAAATGTCAGCTGGATGAACATCGCGACGGCGCCGAAGACCAGCGACAGCATGATCGCCGATGCTTGATCCCGGTAGCCAAGGTAGGCGAGCGTCGCAATCACCCCAACCGCGATGGCGAAGTGGATCAAGCGCTTAAACGGGAAGGACTTCGAGAAAGCGAAATAGAGCGCAGTGCCGACGATCCCGGAGGCGTACGAGAGGGAGTCTAGGGTGCCGAGAAAGAGCTTGGAGAAGTGGAGCACGTCGGTAGCGTAGTAGACCAGGGCCGGGCCAAAGGAAGGACTAAAATTGTAGAAAAAGATAAACCCTGCCACGATCCAGAGCGTGCGCGACCCAACGGCACCACGGATCGCAATCCAGGTCTCTCGAAACTGGCGCTCGCCCGCTTGGACGCGCGGCTCAACGATCAGGAAGATGGCCATGGCCAGCGTAATGACCGGGAAGACTGTGGCGATCAGAAAAGTGACCGAGAGAAACTTGTGCTCAGCAAGCCAGCCTCCGCCGATCCCAACGAGGATCGAGGCGAATGAGATTGCAGCCCACTGGACCGCTTGGAACGGCCCTGTGAGGCCGAGTCGCTGGCCGTTTTCTACCATGAGTGCGTCGGTCAGCACATCTGTAAAGGCCAGGCCAAGCCCCATCAAAGTGAAAAAGATCGCGACCCCCCAGTAGGTATAAGATCCCATAAGCGTGAGGGTTAGGCCCATCGCCGCGGCCACCCCGGAGGTCAGAATAAAATAGCTCTTGCGCCTTTGGCCGAACAGCGGCACGAAATCCGAGATTAAGCCGTACACCGGCTTGATCAGCCAGGGGATGACTGTGATCGAGAAGAACGTCGCGGTTTGAGCGGCGCTGAGACCGAAGGTGTCCTTCAGGAGAAACGTGATCGAGAGGTTCGGCAGGTACCACATCCCTTGGGCAAAGTAGACGATGGCAAAGACCAGCGCGAAGCGTCGCGCTTCCGGACTTTCTCTGAACGGTTTGAGGGTCGTAAGCTTCACGGCTGTAGGCTGAAACAACGGTGGGCTAAATCTAATAATTCCCCGCAGCTTGCTGCGGGCACCCTATTGATGGGGAATCCAAAGGGGGCGAGCATCCCCTTTGGTCGCGTGCGGGGTTAATACCCCGTACGCGAAATGCTCCGTTTATT
>Ga0105252_10000266_pt1 | contig 41874 bp, 58 predicted proteins | sample EasRivMeERMZT100_FD_89675 | JGI IMG/M metagenome (GOLD analysis project Ga0105252, IMG submission 89675) | Soil microbial communities from meander-bound floodplain in the East River, Colorado, USA - East River MetaG ERMZT100 | ecosystem: Environmental > Terrestrial > Soil > Floodplain | place... | reverse complement strand
TAGAACCTGCTACTATGATCCCTGTCGGAACAAACCGGCCGAACAAACCGAAAGAGGAAATACCGTGAAGAATGTTACGCTGATTCTGGAAGATGAGACTACCGTGGAAATTCCGGTCGCAAAGATTGCGACTAAGGCGGGCAAGGAAATTTACGGTTGGTTCCCTGTGATTAACGCAGAGGGAAAGCGCGCCACTGTTTCTAAGGCGTGGCCCCTGCCGATGAATTCCGGTCCAATTCAGTCGCCTATCGTCGGGCTGATTGCCGACGACGTGAATGCCGACGTTGATACGGAGGGAAATTTCCTCCGCGGATCGGCGCGCGTGACCGACGACGATTCGACCGACCGAATTGTCAAGCTGGAAGTTGAGCGTAAGAACAACGTCCAATTCGTCAAGGTTTGGATCACGCAGCCGCAAGGTCGAAAGGTCGCCTCTAACGAGGTGTTCGGACTCTAAGGGAAATTCGGGGGAGGGAAACCTCCCCCAATAACCCTCCCGAAATTCAACCGACAGAAAGAGGAATGAAATGCTGGAAATGATGGCAGAGGCAATCGCAATAATGATGCAGAATGATGATCGTAAACCGTTCAGCGAAAGAGTCTGGATATTGGACCATTTCATTCCGATGATGGATGTCAGCATCTTTGAACGCAACGGAATTGTGAACTGCGATATCGCGACTGGAAATGTTGGGATTTGTTCACAGTGGAAGGTCGAGGTGTGAAATCCAACCTCAAATGATCGCGAGAATGATGGGCGGAAAGGCTAGACTCCAACTACGGGGTCTAGCCTTTCGGCATATCTACGCTCAGATTAATTGATTAAAATTAATTCCAATGCCAGCTAGATATCCGACCCTTAGTTAGTAAGACCAAAGAGAGGATGAAATGACTGACTACGAATTGACCTATGAAGAATGGTGCAAGAAAGTCAACCGAATTCTAGTCTCCAAAGTGGGGATGGAAATGGATGATATGTGTGACGGTCCATCGTGGGATAGATGGTCCGATGAATTGACTCCAATGGAATACATCGAAGAATTGATGCTCGATTGGAATGACATGGATCGAGCTGAATTTGATTTGATCTTTGGAGGTAGCTGAAATGTACGGAATTAATGTCATCGAATATGATACTACTGGAAAGGGAGTTATTGTGTCCAGCTTTAGTTCCATGCCAAAGCACACTGCAAAAGCTTACTGTTTGCGCTTGAACATTAACGCCAGTAAAATGGAAGGCGCAAAGACTGTCCGATACGAGCTTATTAAGTTGGGGAAGTAATCTGATGAATAGCCTCGACCTAATTGTTGACAAGAAACTCGAGAAAGAATACGCTCCGCCAAAGGTTCCAATTAATGAGTGCACAGTTACCATTACCCAATGGGAGCGTGGAATGCGTACCGATGAAATTGTCAAGAAAGCTGGGAATGGTCGGGGCAGGAAAGCACAGGAAGTATTCGAGCTATGAAAGAGGATGACGATATGAATGCTGTGAATAAACTGACTAATACCTGGCCTGATAGCTGGGTTACCTGTAGAACAATTGGGCATAGTTGGAAGCCAATCAATGCTGAGCGTAAACCATCGTGGGGAACGCTACTGGTAATTCAGTGCGTTAACTGCCATACGAAGCGTGAAGATACGATTAATAGGTTTGGTGAAGTCTCGACTAGGAATTATATCCATCCCGACGGTTATTTGATTCCGGGAAAGCGGGAGGATAAGCCTAACCGAATGCAGTACCGTAGAGTATTGATTAGCAGGATGAACAAGGGGAAGTAATGGCGACCCATGAATTCACAGTCAAAGCTCAGTTGAATAAGGCAACCATGATTGTTAATTGTAAGTGTGGTTGGACGCATGAAGCTCGAGATTTGAATAATGGTAAAGACCGAGGGTTTAACCATGTTAGAATTGCCAGGAAATGGGAGGCACGCAATGTCAATTAAAGTTCTCTGCCCGAAATGCATGATGTGTGGCAAGCAGGAAACAGTTGAGGTTGATGAGGGTAGCTTTAATTCATGGAAAGCTGGCGAGTTGATTCAATTCGCATTCCCTGACAAAGACGACGATTTTAAGGAGCTCTTGATTAGTGGTACTCATCCTGCGTGTTGGGAAGAAATGTGGAAAGAAGAAACTGAGGATAATGAGAGTGAAGAAGTTGAGACTGAATAACTCACACTCGACTAGGCGAGTATAAATAGGTCTTAAGCCTAGTGCGGCCCACTGCGAAATTGTGGGCGTGATACCATCTTGTGAATAGACAGTAGGTTCTAACTCCCTGGGTAATTGGACGAACATTCTCGTTATATCCTCCCTACCGATTGCTTGATGAATACTTAACATATAATTTAATACTCAATGGGGATGGTGCATCGGTGTTCTATGTCGGTGTGATACCATTTGGGAAATCGGTGCATCATCCCCCAACCTATCGTAAAGAGGATAAATGAATACAACGACAGTAGTAATCGACTGGAATAGAATACTCTTATGCCTCGTGATTTACACGCTGTATAGGTTGTACAAATTCTACTTCTAAGGATCTAATTGAATCTGTTTTGGATAACGTACCTTGTTGTCTGCGTTAACTATCTACTCTGGACCGCTCATTATCATTTAGGAGAATGACAGTTGGCAATTCACACTGCTGAAACTACCATCAACATTAGCTGCGATTATTGCGGTAAAACGGCAGCAGTTGGCGGTGTCCAATCACATGACAGAATTCGCGAGGTATTGTCGCGAGTTGGTTGGAAGTACAATAACGGCGTCGATGCTTGTGAAGTTCACGCCGATCGAATTCGATTTTGAATAGTACCCCGGTTACTGTAATGGTAATCGGGGTACTGTCATGTCCGACATTAAATGGAAAGAGGAATTATGGCTATTGAATTGTTCAACGGTGCCGCACTAAATGTTGTAGTTGTAGATGCTGAATCATCCGCCGATCCAATTAGCTACCATCGGTATCTGAATTGTCTGGTGGAAATTGACGACGACAATTACTCATTCGCTATTAAGAACCATGAAGGTCATTACTGGGCAGTCTATGTATTTAACACGGTTATCAGCGTAGAATTCCAACAAGTAGATCACATCAATGATAATAGTACAATCGTAGAGCCAATCATCCGATGAATAAAGACATTAAACTATTCATCATATTCGCAATCGTTATGACCGTCGGATTCGCGTGTAGTGCATTCATCATTGACTCTTGGATGAAACAAGACTGTGTTGATGCCGGCAACTACGCTGACTGCATCTAACCCAAATTTATAGAAAGGCATGATACAATGGAAACGGTGCTGATTAACGGTAAATACGGTGTTGAAACTGGCCTACTAATTGATGAAGGCCCATTGTCGTTCCAGGTCAGAAAGTTTGCAGTGTACCTAGACACCTGGGACATTGAGCACTACGAATGCGATATCTGTGACGAGGACGGCAAAGACCCGGAAAATTGGGAAGCCGATTGGACTCTGACAGTTAAAATGGCAAGAGAGGAGGAATTGGAATGGCTCATTGATCTTGAAGAAAGAATGTTCGACGCTCTTAACGATCATACCCCGCATCCCTATCATTTCACTCGGCGCGATGGTTGTATCTTTCTCGAGCTCGTAGATGAAGATGATTACACGCTAGTAACTCCAACCCAGATTAAAGGAGACTAAATGCCAATCCGAGCATACTGGGATAAGGTAGAAGATTGGGAAGGTCTACACGCCGACCCATCTGAAACTGAAATCACCAACACAATTGTCCTGATGATGCAGGTCTGCGGTATTACAAGGATTCAGGAAAACAATGTTAATGAAGTAGCTAAGCGATTTGCGTTGATTCAAGTTCCCCAGCCAGCATTGATTCTTAACGGCCAACCAACCTTCGTGACTCGCCAACATATTGAACGGCGCTCTGGATTGACCACTAATATCTCGATGGTTACTCGCAGCAAATTCCTCGCCAACTATTATGAGCGCGTTGTCGATCATATCATCAGCATTCAATCAGAACACTTTGATAAGGTCAACGAATCTGTCGCCGCAATAACAGGCAGTGACTCTAATCTCATCGTGCCGCCAAAAAACCTCATCATCCCTTAGTTAGTAAATAATCATGCCCAACTTCGGAGGACGTAAAGCTCGAGTTAATTATCTACACCTAGCAGAAGTCATGAATCGTCAGGAGGATCTCCCGCATACCAAACAAATAGCCTGGGATACCCTAGCTAGAAAGGGGAAGAATGGTCAGACAGTAATTTGGCAAGATGGCGTTCCAATTGTAGTGTTTCCCTATAATCGCACAGACCATGCCCGATTCTGTATGTTTGGTTATCAAGACCGAAAGACCATCGACCGGATTAATTCAGTCATCGTCGATTGGAATATATTTCGTGTCCGACAAACCTTGTATGTAGAATTCCAGACCAATAAATCTTTCAAGGTCGATGAGTATGGTGCTTATAGGTTGAAGCCCGATGGAACCTGTAAGAAATTAGTTACCGCAACATCACATGAGGGGATGGTCAATGTCCTCTAGAATGCCAAATGACCCGCTCCATTCTCGAGTCTATCACTTACGCCCATTGGCAGGACGAACTGAAATGTCAACTGCCTGTGGCTTAAAGGAGTTGGGTAATAACAGTGTGGTATTGAAGCGGATTGAATTCAAGCAGAAAAGAAACCATCCCGCCTACCAGTTCACAATGTGCCATATTTGCCGAAAGGCTTGTGGCGAATAGCTAATTGGATTAGGTTGATACGCAAAGAGAAATGCCCCTGGATCGCTCAAGTTCCAGGGGCATTTCTCAGTGTAAAGGGATTCCGGTCTACAGAGGGGATGGCCGGAACCACTAATAACATTATACACTGGGGTTAGAGTCGAGTCAATCAATATTCCTCCCGATAGTGCTCTGATCCTATGGGAAATGAGGACTTTTGTATTTTAATATGATGGTATCAATTTGGTAAACCAATATCTAGTAATGCGTTATCCCTATATCCGTGGTTCTGAGGCACGGATATACGGATAACGCATGTCGGGGCATTAATTCATACTATTGCTTTACCAAATTAATACCATACCATTGGAAAGGACCATGCCTATTGACTCGATGCTATTCAGAGAGTAGACTTCCTACACTTGTCGCTTTAGATGATCCTCGATTTTTGGCCTAATGCGATCAGTTCAACAGGGGAAACTACAAGGGGAAAGGCTAACCATATGCCATCAGCCAATGGCGATGACGACGACGAAGCTGAAACACAACTCGAATTGCCAGACGGAATTATTGCCCTACCTTCCACCAATAAAGACGGTGGTGGGTGGGGCACTAGTAAACATGAGAGAAAAAGGACGCAGCAGAAAGGCATCAAGCAAATTCTGCGAGAGACTAACCCGCAGAAAATGGCAGATAAGCTACGAGCTCATGCTGATGACTTTATTGATACTCCTTGGAAAATGGAAGTACCAACTCAAGATGTTCATGGACATAGCACCTACCTAGCTCCATTCCTAACACTAGATATTGAAAAGGGAACAGCAAGTTGGGCATCTGACCTAGCGAAAATAACCACAACAGCAGACGGTCTTAGAATCTATCACCCCGCACCATTAAACTCATTGGCTAAACTAATCGCTAATGCTGAGATTAATGGTGAGCAGGGTGTTTTCTTTTCCAGTCAAGATGTTCTCCGTACTGCATTAGTACATGGAATGGCCGAATTCCTACGTAAAGGGATTCTAGATTCAATGGACGCAGATACTCGAGCATTGTGTACCGAACAGCTTAGGTTAATGAAGGATCTCAATGAGGCGGCTAAGGAGCAGTCATATGCCGTACTCATTGATGAACGCTTTAAGGCTTTGAAGGATGCACGACGTGCATTAAAACCAGATAATCTCCCTGACATTCCACTGCCCGGAATAACCCGCATTTTGGAAGAAAGATTGGAAGCAGCTATTGATAATCTTGGGCACGCATTAGGCGCCTGCTATAATTATGTAGAACTCCAGCAGAAATCACTACGCCGATTGAAGAAGGCAGCACCAGAATGCAGTGAGCAAATCATTGATAGAATTCGGGCAGAGGCAAGCATGAGAGAAACATTCTACGAAGTAACTGAGGAGGATTAAATGTCAGACCTACCGCCGTTCGGATCAGTAAGCATTAATGCCTACGCTACTGCCGCTGATGAAGCCGCAGCACAACTCGTAGCAACAATTCAAGGCCCAGTTGTCAATCCAATGGACGCAGACAATGCCATTACTGAATTCATCGAGCTCTGGAACAGCAACCCTCTTAGCTACAATCTCCAATCGAAACTCCAGGAACTTGAAGCCATCCTTGACCCAGCGGAATATGATCTACTCTATTCCCAATTGGTAATCATCGAGCCAGAAATTATCGTGCTAGCATAGACGGCCGAATGTTAGGTGCCCCTAACGATGGTGGGAATTCCTCCCATTTACCGGGGACTTAGACATTCGATTTGCTTTGACCGTATATACCTGCTAGTATTCAGGACGTGGTGGGGGATAGATCGCCGGGAATTTCTGGCATGATTCCCCCGGAAATATTCGGCAGGATAACCTCCCCGGTTACCCTCCGAGGTTTAATCCTCTTTACCTCCGAGGCTAATTCTACGGTTATCCTGGCGGTTATCCCCCGCCACTAAAATTATAAACATCCCTTAACCCCAGAAAGATGACGGAATAACAATGGCTTTGACCCGGCTCGAGAATTATGTGCCACGAAAGACTAAGCGTCCTGGCGCAACACCTGTAATTATGAATTTGGTTAACGAGGTTCCGGTAGATGACCAGTATTACGGAATTCGTGAGTACAGTTCTGAGGCTAGTGTTCAGGCAGCTAGGACTAAGGTTCGTGGTGAGTATAACTTCGTCGGAATTGAAGTTCACTACGATGAGCACCCGGAAAAGGATGATCGGTACATTCTGATTATCAAGAAGGATTCCAATACATTCCGCCCAATGACGGAAGATGAGATTGACGCTCGGGAAACTAAGAAGGAAGAGCGTCGTGCAAAGCGTGCGGAAAAGGCTGCGGAGAATGGCGCAACCGAAACCGACGACGATGATGATGACGATGAAGATTACGATGATCTCGACGACGATTCCGATGACAATGATGATGACGATGACGACGAGTAATCATTGTCCATAATCGGGGTGTCCTTATCCACGTTGCTAATCTTTCTGCTAATGTCACAGCATTCACAGTGAGTAAGTAATTGGTTAAGCCCCGAACAATACGGCTCCGATTGGTCCTATTAATTTAGGACCGATCGGGGCCTATTGTTGTCTATTGGATTAAATGAGAATTGATTGGAGTTAATTACATGCCGCAGAAACGAAAGTGCAACGTGTGCTTAAACCCCGCCGTTGTAGTGGACACTGAATACGACGAGTATTACTGCCATAAACATGCATTGAATTACCAGGTCTATGACGGCCCGCACCGCGAATTGGAAAAGGAGGAGACAAATGGACAGCCTTAAATACATGACCAATTACCGCGCTCAACCTCACTCAGTTCCAACAAAGGACAATCTCCACAGTCAAGATACACTATATAAGGTCCGTGATATCTTCCGCGATAATGAGAACACGGTTCAGGTGGTTATTCTTAGGTCCGATGGTAGTTTCATGAACATCTGGAAGGAGCTTAGTTAATTATGACAGATTGGGGCACGAGTAAGTCGAAGCCGAAATCCACCAAATGGCGCATGAAGTACGGCGATTTGTCTGGAGTATCGGATTCGCTAAAGAAGCGAGCACGCCAACGCTCTGTCCGAAAGAACAACGACAATGATTTTACAGTCATCGGGAGCTCAAAGCTATCCGACGAATACGATACTTACCATGTCACTTATGATGGCAGTAAATGGCAATGTGAATGTTGGACTCATGCTGGTGGAGAATTTCGTGCCGCCAGTGGTTGTTCTCATTTGGTGGGAGTATTACTTGAACTTGAAAGGACTAGACTAGATGACAGCTCAGCACCGAGTGAAATTGAAGCGGGCAAGACTACAACGGAAACGAAAGCGGGATCGGGCGCGGAATCGGCAATTGAAATTCAACGCAACAATGACAAGGGCAGTGAAGAAGTCAAGGCATCAGGCGAACACAATCAACGAGACATTCAAACCCAACGTCCTAATGAATATGTTGGAGAAGGACAGTTAACTCTTGTCACAGAACCAGAACATGCAACTCAGCATTACCTTCCCACAAATGACTCTATTCCAAGAAGTGATTGGGAAAAAGAGCTTGCTCGCCTGCCTGAATGGGTTGAAGGAATTAGACCTCATCAGTTGGATGCTGTTGGAACTGTATTGGAATCAATTAATCGCGGTCAAAAGCTCATTTTTATTGACGCTCCAACGGGATCGGGAAAAACTCTAATTGGTGAGATGATCCGGCTAATGACCGGAAAGAAAACAACGTATATCTGCTCGAGCCTGAGTCTACAAGATCAATTCGTAAAGGACTTCGATTATGCCCGAGTCATTCGTGGGCGTTCCAACTACCCAACTATATATGGAAGCCCGGACACTAATTGCTCGCATTGTACTGGTACAAAGTGTATCTGGTGTCCTGAACGAGATGACACAACCGGAATTGAATATTGTCCCTATAAGATCGCCAAAAATGATGCAGCGATGTCTCCCTTGGCAGTCCTTAATACTAGATACTTTCTGTACGAGACCAATAAGGCTTACCATAGTAAGTTCTCGTATAGAGATTTGGTTGTCGCTGACGAGGCAGATATTCTTGAATCTGAGCTTATGGGATTCGCAGAATGTTGGATTGGGGCGAGATATTTGAGGAGTATTGGCGAGGAGGTTCCTAAAGACGGATCGAGGTATAAGAAAATTGGCGACTGGCTCACAAATACGGTACTTGACAAGCTCATTACTCATATCAAGACTCTACCTAAGTCTACTGTTAAGGATATCGAAGAATTCAAGCGGTGGGAAACGGTCCTTGATATGGTCCAGTCTGTTGCACCGGAACTATCAAACGAAGAAAATGTTTGGGTCCGGCAACCTCACGATTCTGCATTGATACTGAAACCAGTCTACGTTAATAACTACGGACAACATAATCTATGGCGTCATGGCGGCATTTGGATCGCAATGTCCGCTACAATTATCAGCGCTGAACATATGGCGATGGACTTGGGCTGGGATAAAGAGTTCGAGAACGTCCAGGTGCCAATGACCTTCCCAATTGAGAACCGCCCTATTAAATATATCGGTAGTGCGAACATGACGTATAAGAATAAGGAACAAGCTTGGCCGGTAATGCGGGAAGCAGTAGCGGAAAAGTGTAGAGCTCATCCCAACGACAGAATCCTAGTCCATGCGGTGAGTTATGAATTAATGAACTACCTAGCAGAAAGGGTTAAGAAAGATGGAAGAACAGTTGTTACTTACAGTAACGCTAAAGAGCGAGAAGGGGCAATCGCTAAGTATAGAGCGACGCCTGGATCAATCCTCATTGCCCCCTCACTTGACCGTGGGGTTGATTTTAAAGATGATGATTGCCGAGTTGTCATCATCGCCAAAATCCCATTCCCCAATCTTAAAGACAGGCTCATCTCTTCCCGAGCTAATGGCCGAAACGGCAACGACTGGTACTCTATTCAAACCATTCGTTCTCTCGTTCAAATGTCAGGTCGGGGAGTTAGAAGTAAGTCTGACCACTGTGTAACATATATCATGGACCAACAGTTCATGAAGAACATCTGGAATAAAAGAAGGTTTATCCCGAATTGGTGGATGGAGAGCTTGGTATGGGAGAACAATGGATAGTGTAGATGAATATATTGAGAGCATCTTTGCTGAACTTGAACCACTGATTGATTCGCTACCTCAACTCGACGGGGAATTCCTCGAGCATGAATGGCAGCCAACTGAACTAAATTGGATGACCGCTACCGCCACAGTTGAAATTCCAGATAAAGTCATCGTTGACGTTGGCCTGGCACGAGCGAGTTTCATGCAGGTTATTGAAATGTTCACCTATGATCTACATAAAGTAACCCATCATTACCGTGGAGATTTCATTCCATTCCCCGAGTCAACTGTCGAGGCAATAGAGGACCGTCACGTTATCAAGATTACCATGACGAACTACCCTCGAGAAATTGTCACGACACTACAATGTCTAGCTATCGGGGACTTCAATAACCTCACTGAATTAATCGTTCAGAGTAGCGAAGCATTGTCCAGGAAATTATGCGAGGTTGTTCCCGGCCATAAAGCCGTATTGGAACAACCACTAGGAATTCTACACGCAGCCATGCGCACCGGAAGATTTGATTGACTTAGTTATTAACACGAGGTAATCTTATTATTCGCCCTCCCATTTTCAGGGTCAGGGATAAACCAGCAAACCACATTGAAAGGTGAATATATAATGACAGAAGCAGGATGGGGTACCGTATCTGGATTGGAGGACCGATTCACTGGTCCTGTAACAGATGCGTACTTTGACGTGAATAACAACGGCGGTACTACCCTAAAGCTCACCGTTAATGCCGGCGGCGAAATCGGAGAGATTGAGAACTTCTATGGGTGCGGGAAGAAGGCCCCGCTAATCTCCCCGAATGAAGTTGATGTCAGTGATTTGAAGAACCATATGTTCAATGAGAGCTCGGGGATTGGTCGCCTCATTGACACCCTCATTGAAACGGGCGGCATCGAGCAGATTCAAAAGAACGGTCCGCCAAATATCGCTAAGTCTTGGATCGGACTTAGTTGCACCTGGATTCGTCATGAATCTGTTGGCACGGGCAATGACGGTAAAGAATTCAAGTGGCAAATCATGCTTCCTGAAACTGACGAGGATCGTGCGGATAATGGTAGTACCGTTGCCGCAACGTCGGAACCTGCCACTTACCCGCAAGAAATCGTTGACCTCGTTACAAACTCTAATAGCTATGACGAATTCCAGGAGGCAGCGTTGGACCTGGACGTTGTTAAAGAATCAAAGCAATTGAGGCGCCAGGTTCTGAACGCTGATTTGTGGGAGTTCTAACACGCCATGACAACTTACCATCATGAGACATTGTGTGTAGGCGAGGAGGAAATCGTTGTCATCTACACGTACCGAATTCGCAAAGAGTCCTTGGCATCAGATGACATTGACTTGGATTTGGTACATGATGCGATTTTCGATTTGGACTCCACAATCGAAAATGCCATTGAGTCTGCCATTCTCGAAGATATCGGTATTGTAGATGAAACTGGCGAGGAACAGAACCCTTGGGATGAACAGAAATACTCGAGCCTATTCGAGTCAGACATCCTCTACGAACAGTAACATCTAGCCAATAAGAATGGCCGGTAATGCAACAGTCAGTGAGCATTACCGGCCATCTTTGACTTCACGGGGAACTCAATGCCATTGGATAACATCAAATCAGACAGGCCACCAACACTAGGATATCCAGTGAATCCGAAATCAGGAAATCCCTACTCCAGAGCTAGTGTTTATCTATTTGACGGAACCGTCTATATTCGCGCCTCCGGCGTCGGAAGCTGCCCGGTAGGACTCTCCTACCTAGCCTCCCAGAAAGGCCGGGAGAAAGGCACACAGGGCGACTCGTGGGCAACTGAAGCCATGCAGGTATCGTCGATTCTCGAGCCCATAACGTTAAAGCAATGCATAAAGAGAATTCATAAAGAAACGGGAATGAAGTTCAAGATTCTCGATCCATCTGACCCTGCTGATTGGCGCCATATTCCAACAGCCCGACAGCTAAAGGACTCAGATGCGGAATTTGGCGTGACATGGAAACTGTATGATGGCGTGGAGATTAACGGGCACCTTGATTGTCTATTGCAATTGGTCGAGGCGCCGGTCAACTGTGAATGGAAATTGGGCCAGGTATTCATTGGCGAAGTTAAGACACTGGGTGAGGCGTTGTGGAAGGAGGCAATGAAATATATGCATACGCCCGCCAATGATATTAAGAACCTATTAATCCGTCAGTATAAATGGCAGGGCGGGAGTTATTATTTCGGCGCCGAATCAGCATTGCCAGTAATATTCCTCTACGGTTGGAAGGTGCCGATTGACGACCCAGATTCCGACATCGCATTCAAAGTTAAGAGAACGAAATATGAGTTTGTTAATCCCCAGGACTTCCCCAGGAAAGCAGACTATTACAACAGAGTGGAGATGTTGGAGCAATCTGTTAGAACTGGCCGCCCTATATCAATGGAGTGTACCGAGGAAAACTTCTTCTGCGATACCAAATTCCTGCACAATTATGATGCACCTAAAAAACGAACTGTTCCTAATGGCGACCTTGACGCTTTGGAACTCGAGAAGTTGGAAGCAATTGCATTCCGAGTGTTAACTCTACAGGATGAGTGTAAGGTTCGTGACGATGAAATGAGGTTGCTAAAAGCTGAGGCAAAGGAGATCGTAACTAAGCTTCCAGATAACAAGGCAGTTGGCGAAGGTTGGACTATTCGATACGTAGACCACCCTATGCCGGAGCGGAAATTCCCAGCGTATCAACAACAGTATGTGACAGTTCAAAGGCCGAGGAAATCAAAGGCAGAGGGAGAGGATCTTGAGCTCGGAGAATCCGACAAACAATCCAACGACGGAAAACCAGCAAAGATTGTTTGGCAAAAGCTACCCGGCACCTGATAATCTAAAGCAATGGGTTCATGAAGATGCTAATAATCCGGCGCTGGATAAGTGGAAGAACTCAGATACCAATGAGAAGTTCATGGTCGCCAATGACCTTGGCAATGCATTCATTCGGAAGTATTGCGCGAAATCGGGTTGCGGCACCTGCCCACTATGCCTACTAATTGCTTATCTTGCCAACCCATCATCACAGTCAGACGCCCTACATATCGCAGACCTGCATAATAAAATGTACTATGCTGACTGGAAGTTCAGAGTCCATATGGATCATATGACACACCTCGAGAAAGAAGAGGAGAAGAAGTTTAATGCCAGCAACAACGGAACAGAGTCAACCAATACTCAAGACTTTTAAATCACGGGAATGGAGAGTGTGGGGCGAGGGGTATATTTGTGACGACGAACGATTCCTACAAGTTGTCAAAGTCGAATTCCCTGATGCGCCTGGTCGGAATTTTCTGGAGATTCAGATGGCTTATCCTGACGGAGAGGTCGGCTTTGTTAGATTCAGACTTGCCTTGGCTAAACATCGCCGCGCAATTGCTGAGGAGATTAGAGTCGTCAGGGAAGAACTCGGAATTAAGGGGAAACTATGACAGATATTATCCCGCCAGATCCCAACGATCCGGAAAGGATCTTGGTATTCGGTGGACCTGGCGCCGGTAAATCTCGATGTGGATTGACCATCGCTGAGGCTACACCCAATTCAACAATGTATGTTCTCGATAATGACTTTGCCTGGACCCGGATGAATAGCAGGCTGAAACTCCCGAACCTAGATATCACGCAGATTTTCCCGGACGATTGGGAACCAGCGACCCAGGCATTAAAGTCAATTAACAATCAAGCGGATAAACAGGATTGGCTGAATGTCGATGGAATGACTAGCGCTTGGAGTGCATGTCAGAACTCCTATTGTGTTCGGAACTATGGAATGGATATGGAGGTTTATTTCGCAAAGAAGAAAAAGGAAGGTGGAGATGGGTTTGAAGGTAACTCGGATTACCAGATCATTAACCCAATGTGGAATAAATTCCTTAGACTAATCCTGGAATTCCCGGGCCACGTGATTATGACGAGTGAAATGGAACCGCTCAATCCAAAGGAAAGGGACCCAATTATCAAGGAGATGTTTGGGCCTGTCGGAAGTAAGCCTCGTGGGCAGAAACGGGTACCTCATTTGCCGCACACAACCTTAATGTTGAACAAGGGGCGAGTCGGTCGACGCATTACTACGATTAAAGATCGTGAGCGTGAAGAATGGCAGAACGAGGAGTTTAGTAACTTCGCAGTTGACTATCTACAGGCAACTGCTAATTGGCGAAAGGAACGCAATGGATGACGATATCGACAAAGTTCTAGATGTAGAAGGTGAGGGTTGGCCGAATTCCGCTTTGCACCTATTAAACAATGAAGCTCAGATGCCGTTTATCATGGGCGATATCATCTTCGCTCCGTCACAGGTATTAACAGAAGATGGCATTACAAACGTTGTGGCAATCATGCTGCCACTAACGAAACCTCCTGCATCAGTTCCATATAAAAAGGAAGATGACCAGATAGTTTATTACACTGGCATTGCGTTTGACGTGGACTCATTCTTCGATTACGCTGCCGCAATTAACCGCCTAGTTGATCGGTACCAGTCCGGGGAGATTTAATGATCTGGGTTAGCAGTAGTGGTGAACCGAAAGCCCTAATGTCTATTGCTAACAAAGTATCGACATTCCCCGAGAGATTTGGCTGCGACATCCTAGTTGAAAATGCGGCGACAGTTGGAATACAGCGGAAGGAGATCAATGATTTCTTATCATCTATTGCTGATGGAAGGCTCGGCGATCAACGGCTCAAGATGCTACACAATGGGCAACTTGACTACCGCATTATCTTGCTTGAAGGTAAACTGGTCTACACAAGCGACGGCATTCTGGTTAACCAATCCTATAGTAACCGAGTAATTACGAAAGACATGATTGAGCAGATTCTATTGACCCTAGCATCGGAAGGGTTTATCATCGTCAAGACCAACAACCTTTCCGATACAATTGATTACGTGGAGATTGTGGATAAATGGTCACGGAAAACTGAGCACTCTACACTCAGTTCTAAACGACAGCTCGAAATAGAGGATGATTGGGGTCGAGCATCAAATGCAGATTGGCAAGCTCATATACTCTCGATGTTGCCAGGCGTCGGAATTAAGACAGCTAGGAATATTGTTAAACATTTCAACGGGAGTCCAGTACGTTGGAAAGTGTCAAAGAAACGGTTAATGGAAGTACCGGGCGTGGGGAGGAAAACAGTTGAGAACATTTACCCGGCATTCGATCCGCCTAGAGTTAGGAAGAAGATTGAGCACCTTTAACCCTGATCCACCATCGGAACATACTGAGCGCGAATTAGAGCTCGAAGCAATGCTCGAGTGGATTTGCGACGCAATGGTAAGAACTTGGGATGCTGCATCATTGCGTCCACCAACTGACCTTAATACTCCAATGTATTTCCTGGGCAATAGAATCCCCACAAAATGGAACGTGTTTTTCGCTGCTAAATTAAATGCAGCGATTGAAAAGGACGAAATGGGGGTCGATTAGTTGAGGCGCTCATACCTTAAACTTATCTGCAATATCAAAGTCCCGAATGACACTTACCATTGTGTCCGCCTTATTGAAACTCAGTATCTCGAGACATCAAAGCTAGACCCAGCAGAGGTGTTAATTCACAATGCCCGAATGATGGAGGCAGAATTCAAGGCCGCCTGTCAGTTTACTGAGTCACAATGGAACAACCGGATTTGGGAAGCACAGTTAATTGAGCGAGGCTTCGGTTGAAACGACGGAAAGTTATCCATGAGTGGACTCCTAAATATCTGGACATTCATCATTGGAAAACCATCCAGGCGTTGACATCAGCATTTGGAACAATCCAAGCTACTGGCTATGTTATCAAGAAAGAGAAGGTGGTTAAGAAAGATGGAGATTGACGAAGAAGAACTTGATGTCCAACCAATTCTGCGCTCAGCAGTCATCATGGACAGTGACGATATTGACGGCGTTAGAACAACGCTCGATTCAATTGACATGCTATGGATGTTGAATAAGTACACACGGGAGGTAATGAAAGAGGCAGTTGTTGTAGCTCAGCAAATGTCTGGCGATTGGTATGTCACCGTTAATGCCGATTCCCTTATTGTTATTACCTGCTCCCCCGCCCCGCAAATCCATCTAATGTGTAAAATGATCGGAATGAACATCACTCGCCGGCATTGGCATGTAGACCATATTGGCGACAGTCAAACTACGGACAATTCCTACGACGGTTACTCATTCCCATCTCTCGCTGATCTGCTTATTACAATTGACTCTGCCCCGATAATGAACTATCTTAGAGATCGACATCAGTTAATTCTGACTGATGCATAATACAACTAAATAGGCAACAGACCAGGGAGCACTCACACGCAACTGGTCGCTCATAGAAAAAGGCCCGGATCATTAATTTGATCCGGGCCTTTTCTTTTTGCTGGATGCAGTGATTAATACACGGGAGTTTTAGCTACCCCTAGCAACCTACCTGCTTTCGGCCAACGCTTTTCCAACAGGCGAACAACAACGTAATAGATCCCACCAACTAGTACGACAACGAACTGTGTTAGACCCTCGTTCGTAAAGTCAATCCCCCAGTCCAATAGTAGCGCTCCGATCCAACCGACAATCATCGGAACAATTGTGCGGATATACCCTGGCAGGTCAGGACTCATTATGATTCTCCAAACATTCTTTGAGCTTGAGCTCGAGTGTTACTATTGCCTCATTCAATTGTGTGATCTGAGCGTGATGAGCGAGTTCAGCAGTTTCCACAGCAGTCTTTGAGGCATCGGCAATGATCTGGCTATTCTCAGTTGCAGATTTAGTCTTATTGATCTTAGCTACTAACACACCGGATAGGATAGGGCCGAGAATCGCAGCTAATCCTAACCACCATTCCAAGCCCATTCACTTACCCGATCACTATATTCTATTGACAGTTACCCTATCTTCCCTATATTATAACAATTAACAGGTGTTCTTCGTCGTCTACCTGCCATGTAATTCCCCTTTCCGAAAATCCCCGGTCCCTCTGCCCAAGGAAGGACCGGGGATTTTTGTTTGTCCAATTACACTATTAACCTCGAGTGATGGGCCAGGAATTAAACCAGACCGCATCTACCGCAATAACCTGGTTAGGCAATCCGAGAACTGCGAGGACAATCTGATCGCCGCCCAAAATTGTTGGGTTAGGAACCCCCATCATTGAGGTACCATCAAAGCGGTAGACTCCTCTCCCATCATTAGGTTGGACGAGACAGAACATTGGAACATCATCTCCTGGTGTTGGTGTAGGTGGAATCGGGATTGGAGTGTTACTTTTAATTCCAGTGGCTAGGTCAACCGGCGTGCAATCAATCTCATAGTGCATCGCATCCTTATTGCCCCGCCAATTCCCGCCCCATTCCCATACCGGACAATTGTTGTTGGTACGGATAGCGGTAATCTCATTGACCATTGCACGAGGCATGTCAGTGATTAAGGTTTTGCCATAGGGATTGGACTGCCAGTTGATATCAATGGCGACACCATACGCATGGATACTATAGCCAGTACCGCCGGTAATTGGCCGGCAGTTATATGCGCCAGTATCCGCTCGACGAGTCAGATAATTGTAACGCACTAGGATATCATTCAGCGCTTTAACTGCCGATTGAATCCGTGGGTCAACCGTCACCCGCCCTTGACCATGTAGATCAATGCGAATGTATTTACTGGAATTGCAGGCCGGCGCCCAATCCTTACGAAGTTGGCTTGTCGTTCTTCCCATCATCTCCCTTATCTGCTGGGGTATTAGAACCATGAGGTGCAACCTCATCCTGGTTCTCGTGCGGATCAGCCTCTGGATTATCAACGTATGGGTTGATAGGCTCCATGCCCGGAATTACCTCAGAGTAAATGGGTGGGTGTTCTGGTACTTCTGAAACCTCAGCTTCAACCTCCGCCGAATTCTCATCCACCTCGGGGGTCGCATCCTCATCCTTCTTTGCCTTAGCCATTACACTGCCTTTCTGTTGCTGCTAATCGTCGACGGAAGTTCCGCCATTTGTTGTGGAATGGTTTTCTGTGCTTGAACTTGCTCATCAGTTACATCTCGAGGGACATTGCGAAATCGAGTGACCATTGCCGGGGTCATTTTGAGACTACCTCGCTGGTACAATTCCTCGGCCGATTCGTAGAACTCCCTCGCCGGAAGATTCAGCGCTACTTCAATCTGCCGAATATGATGAGCGGGAATCGGCTGATGTCCTGTCATGTATTCGTATAGGGTCCGGGTATGAATGGTCGATCGCAATGATAGTTCCTGTTGCGATATCCTAAGCTTCGTCATCAACTCCGCTAATTTAGAGTTGTTATTGAATGGCCGGCCCTTCCGATAACTGCTAACCTTCTGATCCTGTTTAGTATGCGGCAGAGCTCTCCGCCGATCTGCATTAGGCTGAATCTTGGGTGCCACTATCTCTCCTATGCAATCGAAAAATCGGCGGGCATTTGAGCTGGCTTATCAACTGGTCGGCCCTGCTGCCGGTAACGGTTGTTCATTTGAATGTACGATGTCAGCGGCGAAAGGCTCGGCCAACGCTCCAACTCCGATGTATTCCCAGATGAATTAGCATTCTGCAACACGTTCTTAGCTACCCTTCTCCGCTGCAATTCTTCCTTACCAAATTCAACACCAGTGTCCACGTCACGCCATAGAATTGGAAGGCCGCCATTAGACAAAAGGTAACGGTCGGCAGCAGCTTTATTATACTTCACCATATTATTGTACTCTTCATTAATCCCAAGTGCAGCCGTAATCAACTTACTCTGCGGAATAACGTCTGTCGCCAATCCCAACAATGGATTTCCAGTATTCGCCACAACCTGCCCAGTATTCTGATCGTAAGCCAGATTCGGATACATTTCCGGCCCACCACTACGGACATCAACGCCCATGATCTTCAATCCACGCTGAATCAACGGCGAACTTGCACCAATCCATCCCGCCATTGTCGCAAAGTCCCCTACGTCCTTAAAGGGTACTGCGCCACCGATATTAAATCCGGTGGTGCGCTCCTGTTTCCGGGGATCACCAAAGAAGAAGAGGGATCGGAATAGTTCTGGAATGCCAGTAGCTGCATCAATTTGTTCGTTCCTGGCAAATGCTGCGACAACCGCCATTCGCGTAGGGTGATCGAAAGGCATTGTCATTGCCATTCTCATTATGTGGCTGATCCATCCGTAGAATGGGAATACTGTTCGCAACACGGAACGTTCGATTGGTAGCATTTGATTCCATGACATCAATACCTCCTGCGCTGATTTGAGCGCCCGCTCCGATGCATAAACATGGGCTTCCCCAGATGGGATTCCCTCTTTAAGCAGACTGTCCAATTCGCTCTTATATGTCGAACGGAAATCTGCCGCTCGAACAACGTCGTCAAGGAAAGCGTTAGCATCTAGAGAGTATTGCTTCGTAGTTTGAATGCCGTCCCAGATTCTCCTAAGACTTTTCGCCCCGGCCATTTTAGAGTCCAACCACTTAGCCGATTGATCTGGGTTAAGCAAGTCCCTTTCATAGCTACCTGTGATCCCAGCAAATCTCGCTCCTTCTTCTTCGGGAGTATATTTGCGCTGCGGTTTCGTGTATGGCTTAGCAGTTTCAACGATCCTGCCAGCGTCATCAAAATTCAGGTGCGGTTCTCGAGTAGGATAGAACATCCCCTTTGATCCGCCAAAGTCATTCCATACCTTCGGGATTTCCAGCCATGCCTTTGGATTGTGAATGGTCATCATTGCCATTCCACCCAATAGATTATACCAATGCCAACGTGGCGAGAATGCTAATACACTAGCTCGAAAGATATCATTGACCGAACCGATTGCGCCGGAATTCAAAAACGACCGATTGTCCGGTGTGAATAGCTGCTTAAAGACCTTCTCAACCTCTCTCGGAATCAGGATATCCTTAAACTCCTGATTGCCCTTCAGCGTTTTAAAGTTGAAGAATGACTGCGGATCGAATTCAACCCAACCTGCCGCCATTTTCTTCTCAACGTACTTATGTGTATCTTCGCCAGGATTAATATTTCTACGCCGGCGCTGTGCCATTGAAGTATACATATCATAAACGTCTTGTGTAGATTTACCCATCGTTTGTACAAGGTTCTCTACAACTTCTGGCACAGTTTGCCGTGCCATGAAATCCTCGAAAGCGCCATATGAAATTGACAATCCCATGTTCGGGGTAGCCGGCGTGTAATCAAACGTCATCTTCCGTGCGAATTTCGGCGTCATATACTTCGGCTCAATCGTCAGGTAATTCACAGACTTAATATTCTCTGCCGTTACCCTCGGAATATACACTGGCTTAGAATTGGCCCGGACATCACGCCACTGCCCTTTAATCTCATTCATCAGTCGAGTGATCTCACCCTTCGCCATAAACCCAGCAAATAGGTCCTTAACGTGGTAATCAAAGTTATGAATCTCACTCGGCAGTTCTGACGCCAATTGGTAATTCAGGAGATTATAATCATCCCCATACTTCTCCTTCATATCCTCGCGAAATTGCCGGCGCTGCTCCTTGCCAAATTGCTCATACTCTTCTTGCCAAATCTTTGCATCGCCAGGATCAATCACGTCTTGAGCTCGCCGATAATTCTCAATAACCTGGTCAGCGTACCGTCGCCGCAATTCCGGCATATATGCATCAGCGGGCTTAAGCTGCATCCGCTGGAAATCCTTTTGCGCGAGTTGAACCAGATTATTCTTACGCTTAGAAACTCGAGCCTGAACGCTACTCCATTCCTTCGTAGTCAATCCCTTTGGCGGAGTTTGCTTAAACCAGTTCTTAACGTCCTCCAACGCAGCCTTATATTGTTCAGGATTCAGTGACGGATCATCAATGTACCGTTCCCGCATCTGATACACAGTGTCCAGTTTCTCGGACAATTCCCGCAGCTGAATATAACTAGGCGAACTATCCATCAATGCTGCCTTTTGATCTCCTGGCAGATTCTTCCATGTAGCTTCCGTAATACCATGATCTACCCTGGCAGCCTTTGCAGCTTTGCGCTCAATAAAATTAGAAGAGTCAAAGTAGCTATTATCAGCTCTATCCTTTGCGGCCCGAGTTCTTCTCGCCTCATCAACAATACGAACATCACCGCGAATATCGCGCTCAATAAACTGATCGACAACACCCGCCATATCACTTGTCTTTTGAACCTCCAGTTGTTCCGACAGTCTTTCAGCTTCGGAAAGAATAGACCGATCCATATTGGACAAGTCATCTGCCTCGGACCAATGCGATACTCCAGCAGTGGAAATTGGCCGTTCCGCCAAATCCCTCAAATACTGCTCTCTAATAGGCCCGACCTTACTATCCTTCGCTGCTTGCTGGATAAGTTTGTCTAGTTGAACCCCACCGGAAAATGCCTCGAACTGACTAGCAGCACCAGCCTTTTGCCCAATGTCCTGCGAAGATGAAAGCTCAATTCTCTTAATATCTCCGACGGCACGTCTGACCTGATTACTAAACTGGTTAACCAACTGTCCAGTCTTAGTAGTTCGGAATGATTCAAATGGGTCACGGAGAACTGTGTCACCCGCCTCATTGAATTTCTTAAACAATAGATCCGGGAGAACTCGAGTCCCTTCGCCCAGCGATTTAGCGGCGGACAATCCCACCTTCTGCTTCAATGGCAAATCTTCTAGCCCAACTCTCGCAACAGCGTTCTTCGCTTCTCGAGCTCCAGTTAGTGTGCCGATCTTTGCATCGGTTTTCGCAACGTCAACTAGCGCCTGCTTCCCCAACGACTTTGCGGCACCGTGAGCATATGGGAGAACGTCGAGCGCAGTAAAGACTGGATTCGCCAGCAAATCTCCAGCAGGCGTTCCACCGGGTAGAAGTCCACCCGCAACGTAAGCGCCTGGTAGAAGTCTGATAATAGGCAGGTTCGCAATATCGCCAGGGGTGCGAACCTCCGCAAGCCTTTTATCAATGTTAACAATGTCGTCAACTTCTTGCTGAAAGATGCGAGGCGCTGCGCCAATGACATCAACCATCTGATTAACGTTACGGGCGATGTTGCCCAATACGTCAGTGGCTTTTGGTTTGGGCAATGGTGTGGCTGGTTTCCTAGTGGCGGCAGTGAATGCAAATGCCCCGGCATCGCCACCGGACAATGGCTTTCTCCCACCAGTCTCCCTTTCCGCATTAATGCGACTCAACGCATCCTGATATCTCCCCATTATCTTGCCTTCTTAAAATCAGAAAGGTGCAATTGCTTTGGCGCATCCTTTGCAGATTTAGCCCGCGCTGCATTCTGTTCCTGTAGCAGCATATATGGGAATGCCTGCATCGACTGCATCATCATGGACAATGCCATCGGATCCTGTCGCACGATATCAACATACGGCTGAGCAAACTTCTGCTGAATCGCCATAATGTTCTCGTATTCCTGTGGCGAGTAGCTCGTCATTTGATCTTCTTCAACGTCCTGCTGAGAATAGCCGGCGATCTCCGCCAACATATCCAATGACGAATTCCGGGCCATATCGAATTCCCCGGCTAGAGTCTCTTCATCCTTCTGATCACCATTCTCATCATACGGGTCAATTCGCGCAACATCGACCGTGTATCGTGCGATAATTTCCTTTAGCAGATTCTCATCAGTTCCCGTTTGCTGCCCTAGAGTAATCAGATCATTCAGCGTTTCTTCTGTCGGATCACCCTTCTCAGCATTCTTCTTCTGTTCCTTCTCATCATCGCTTTGCATTTTCTCCAACAACCAGGCGCCAACGCTAACTCCGCCACCAATTGCAGCGCCAGGGATACCGCCGAATATAGCGCCAGTTCCAGCGCCAATTCCAACATCCTTGACAAAGTCCTTCCAGGTGCCAGATTCAGTCGGCACAAACCTATCAGCGGCAGATTGTGCAACGTAACCCGCAACACCGGACTTCAAACCCTTTGCCAATGCACCGCCCTTTGCAATGCCTCCGCCCTCGCCAATCCACTTAGCGATACCACTGGCACCTTCATCGGCGGAACTGGCAGCGGCTTTCGCAATGTCATCCGTGATACCAGAATTCTTCACCAACCGTGCGCCTAGTTTAGTACCACTAACCTTACCCTTAGCGCCACCGTACATATCCTTGATAAACCCTGACAGTCCACTCTTAGCCGCTTCAGCGCCCAATGGCTTAGCTGTAGATTTAATCCCCGCCATAGGATTAAAAGGCTTAACCCCTTCAATCTGCTGAGCCATCTTCCCTGTACTACCAATTGGACCTTGCACAATTGGCGCAGAATATGCCGGGCCGGTACTGCCAGGTGGTAATGCCAATGCTTGTGGCCCAGCCATAAGTTCACGACCGCCACCAATGCCAGATGAAATGGCCCGGAGATTATGCCGATTCCCAACTGACTTAAGCAATGCCTCACCGGGCGTCATTGTCGTACTACTAAAGCCCTCGAGCGGTTGCATATTATGAACGAAATCGACTTCGCCAGGGTCAACCAAACCCCGATTAAAAAGGTCAACAGCAGTCCGCCAGTTTGGAATACCACCACCACGGGAAAAGTTAGACATGATCTATCACCTATTCTTTCTGGCGGCGAGTTGTTGTTTACGTTGTGCAGCAGAAGTCGGAACCTTTACGCCAGCACCGGGCCTAGCTGGTGGTGGTGGCTTTGGCTGATTACCAGCGGCTGCAATTCCCTGAATCCAAGCTTGCTGATCCTTAGAGTTATTAACCAGCGCAGTGTAGAACTTCTGCTCATTTGCCCTATTGGCGGCCACAGCAGCATTCCATTTAGCCATCTGAGAAGCATCATTATTACCGGCCTTCGCAGCATTCATCTGAGCAAATGCCAATTCCTGCCCACGCTGAATTTGCCGGATCTTCTCAGCGTCCTGTTCCCTCTCCTCATTTGTCTTACCCGTATCAGCGAGAAGGTCACGAGTAATCTGGTTAATCTTTTCCTCAGCATCCCGAATGTACCCAGCATATTCACGATTGAGCTCGTCATCCGCCAGACCGTAATTAGCCAACGCATTACTCAGGATATCTGTCTGGGCTTGTTCTTCCATCAAGCGACCGGGTGCAAAGAAGTTGCCAGTCGCATTCGACCGAATACCCTCTGTATTCATCTTTGCATTGAGATTGGCTTCCTTCCGGCCCAACTCATTGCCCTGCATTTTCGCATTCTTAGACGCCTCGGCCTGCCTCATTGCCTGAGTAATCAAACCCTTGCTACCTTCACGCTCCTGATTACGCAATGCCAAAAGTTGATCTTTAAGCGCAGACGCACGCAGGATTGACGCCATATCCCCCTTCGCGTTCTCCTGCCCTAGTCTGTACTCCAATGCCGCAATCTCATTAGCACGAGTTCCAGCACCACCAGTTGACGCAGCTTGAAGATTGGCTCGTTCAACATCCCTCTGCGCATCCAATTGATTCATACGCATTTGATAGCGCTCTGGACCCTGCATCGCAAGGGCAGCGTTAACGCCCATCGTTGCATTCTGGTTCCAATTATTCTGCCCTGTCATATACGCTTTCGCAGCCTTATCCCAAGCTTGCTGCTGAATCTGCAAATTGGTCATTGTGCTTTTTGGCGCAGGCTTACTGTAAGTCTGCTTCTTCGGCTGCTTTACCTGTTCAGCATCTACCCACCCAATTTTCCTCTTAACGTACCCAACCGGGTCCATACCAAAACTAGTCATGGCTACTCCTACCAGCCGTAAGGATCATAAGGATCATAGCGAAATGGGTCAGGCTCGAGACTGCCATTCTGGTTATCAGTTAGAGCTCGGAACTGTTGCCGCAATCCCTGGACATTACCGTCGAAATCTTCCTTTAGCGTTTTAGCGATATCGATGTCTCGGTCTTTAATTCTAGCACGGTACTCGGCGTAATCGTAGATGAAGTGTTCCCAGCCCTCAACCACATCGAGATTAGCACTATCAACATCGCCAGTAGAAGTAGGGTAACGATAGTAATGAATGCGGAGCGTGCCCGGCGTATGGGCGGCGGGATATACGTGAAGCCTAAACGTTGTAGTTCCGGGATATCCCCACCATGACCAAACACTAGGAACTCCTCGGCTAGTAGACTGCCCCCCCTGCCGGAAATTGTTAAGCTTAACCATCGGACATGATTCCAATGGATAGATAACAGAATTGGCGGTAACCGGGTTATTATCGCACCACTCCATGCGATTCACTCTAATCGCATTTGGCGGGGCGTTGAAAATATATTGTCCAGTCAACGCAACAACATCAGAGGTGGTAGCGAAACACTCAGTAATAATAGCTACTTGTCTCGCACCCTCTTCCAGCCACGTATTCAATTCCTTATTCTCAAACGACCCTTCACCATGAGGTTCACCCAGCCTTTCCCGCAGCTGAATTCTGGCATGTTCTAGAGTAATTGGCATGTTCAAATACCACCAATGCTAGGAGTAGGGGGATATTCAGTAATCGTAAAAGCCATTTTATCGGCCTGGATACCGGCATCACTGGCGCCAATGCCAAAATCATTACCGGAAAAGTTAGTGACCTTTACCTTAACGCTACAATCATATCTGCCCGCTGGAAGCCAAATACCATTAATTGCCTGGCCCGTATCATTCAGGGATCTAATAGGGCCAGAACAAAATGGGGTATGCCAACGCAGATATCCGCCGCCTACGAATGAAGTCACAGGACTCAACCGATCACTCCATGCTGATCCAATCTTAATTCCATCACCTAATGATGGAGTAAAGCCATATGGGCGCAAGAATATATAAAAGTTAATAGACGCATTACCAGTAGTCAGGTACCGATAGTGTTCAATATACCCATCAACCGCAAGCCAAGACCAATCCTTCTGCTTATAAATCACCATGTGGCTGTCATTGGATTTTCCAGCAATAATAACATGCTGCATATTTACAGCAACGCTAGCATTATACGCCCAATTCTCTGCTAACTGCCCACTGCGCCAAACAATCGGAAATACCTGACTCTGCGACCATGTGCTAATCGCCCGCATATCCTCATTAGTCTTAGCATCATCAAGAACCGTATGCGGTAGAATGAGGCTAGCTTGATTGGGCGTTTTCACTACACTGCCGCCAGATACTTCGAGTCAGTGGAATACCCCATGCGAAACCCTAGCAGATCGGGAGCCCCTGCAATCACATGCAAATCTTCAGCCTCAAACTCGATCTGAATATCCATCCCTGTGATATCCATGTTAACCAGAGTGTTGATTGTCTTATTCAACTGACAGTCAACCTGAAACTCCTTCTTCAAATCACCACCATCAGCGTAAATTCTCACAGTCATCTTATCCCGACTTCCATGTCCCCTAGTCCGCACCACCATTTCCCGCAACCTTGTGCGTCGTGAAATAGTGGCGGAAATGGGATGCGTCCTCGCCTTATAAATATACTCCCTAGCATCAGGATTGATTCTCGCCATGAACTTTGGATTGGCTGCGTCTACCTTAACCTGAGCTCGAGTTGCATACACTTGACCATCGTACTGAACGTCATAGTGAATCCAAGGATTATCTGGATACCCAGAGAAAAGAGTGGAAGTTTGCTTCTTCCTGATCTTCCACCACGATTCAGTCCGAACATCGTAGACCCACTCATTTGGCGCAAAGATGTACGGGTACCGATATGCCAGTTTCCCCCGTGTCTGCATTGCGTGCCAATGCCGGTCAAACATATACGTGTTCATAAAGTCCGGACGTAGTTGCTGTGAAATGCAGACTGATTTATCACCGCCATTCCACAGGAAAGCTCCGACCCTTGATCCATACACAACGCCGGCGTCAGTTGTCACAGGCTTAGGAGTAGCTCCAAAAGTGGGCGTAACACCGGGGAAATGGATAATCTGTGATCCGGCCGACTCAATATCACCCCGAACCACAGTGAGCCCAGAATTGGCATTGAGAATAACAAGGTCATTATAGTTAACTGATAGTAGCGCATTAATAGTATTCCACTTGCTCTCATTAGGCAGAACAATTGTCTTACCCGCAACAGTACCAGTAGCCCAATCCGATGAAGTGAAATTGTATCTCCGTGTAAAATGTAGATTGTTATTATGAAGCGATCGCCCACCTTGCGGCTGGAGAAACAATGGCTCATCAACCCATGCGCCGAAATCGTTAGGGCCAGCAGCAGTGACCAACCTTCCTTGATGAATACACGATGCCGTAACATTACATACAGCATCAGGAACGTTGTTAACCGCCCAACCCGGCAGAGTACCTAGTGATAGAGTTTGAACAACCGAGCAAACTCCATACCCTAACGGATTTGCCATTGCGAGCGACGTTGCAATGAACGACGGTACCCCGGCCTTATTCTTATCATCCGGCAATGGATTCTTCAAAAACCTGAATGGCGTAATGTTCATCCAGCCATAGTAGTCCATGAAGTTAGCTACGAAATTCCCACCACCAGGTTGAACTGGTGCAGCAGCAGTACCAACATCAATGCCGTGATAATACCCAATGAAATCAATATCGCTGGTCAACTGCCCATAGTCCATCAACCGCATTTTCCGAAACCCATGATAGCCAGTACCATTATTATTACTGGCAAAGGCTCCGAACCCAATCATCATAATCGACTGTTGCTTATGATTTAGTGAAATGCCACCACCAGCGGATTCAGCGGCACCATAGAACTCAGCAAATGGCGAAATAATGGCGGTATCCAGCACGCCGGCAGGATTAGTATTATCCGGGACCCAAGTGCCAATCGCAGAAGCGTCGGCCATTGTATAGTCCATCTCTACTTCAACTCTTGGCCCAGCCAACAACCCCGATTTAGTTCCCGCTATACACCCATAAGTATTATCTTCCTCAAACACAGCGTACTGATTCTCGATATCAGCATGTGGATTACCCAGCGCTGATTGTGCATCGTCACTGGCAATGCCAGCACGAAACACGGAAAAGTCAAGGAATTCCAGCTTCTGTTCATTACCCGCCATTACTCGTCCTCTTCATCGTCGAGATAACCATGAGCTAGAATAGATCGGAGAGTGCGCTGCGATGACTCCATGCCTTCAATCTGATATTTAGTATCAATCAGTTCCCTGTTCAAATCCGCTGTCGCTCCAATAGCGGCAAACTCCTTATCCTTAATCAGAGTCGATTGACACCCAGCATATGCAGCGAATCTCATTGCGGGGATCGAACCCTCCAACGTAGCCAGATCAGAATACAATGCCTTAAGTGCCGTATCATTAGTAAGCAAGGAGTGGGTAATCTCTTTACGATTCATCCTCAACTTATTTCTTCGCCTTGTCCTCTTCCAATCCTTCCACAGTATCCTTAGCAATAACGCTACCAGAGCTTTCAGGTGTACTGGCATCTTCTGGCCTTGTGGGCGATTGTCCCATATTCAAACTCTCGACCATTGACGGAGCGTTGCCAAAGTGCGAAAGATCCTCGGGAATGTCATGCGTTTCTACCGGCACAACTCGAGGGTCCATGTGCCGTTCCTCTGGCCGTGGAAGAACAATGTCACTGGAAATAACGTTACCCGCAGCATTTTCCTTCAACAGCGCAATAGTCTCTTCCAACTGCTGAATCCTCACCTCCATATCAGTATCATTCATTCCGTTACTGATAATCGGCGAGAACTTGCCAGTCTCATCTTCACTAGCCATAAAGATGCGCTGTTGCTGCATGGTGTAAACTTCGAGCTTCGGGCGGAACTCCAACCACTCTTCCCAATTGTCCCCGAAATACCCACACCAACTCTGCACAATTCTAATCCGCATTGACCGCTCCGGCGCACCGGGAGAATCAGAAAGTGTTGGATCGGCGAGCCACGCACACGCAACCTTCCAAGTAATGTAAATCATCTTACTCGGCGGCGCAACGTATAGAGTCCGAATGTACTCAAATTTCCTTTCGACATCATCCCGGTTAATCAAACACACCGGGGTATCCTCTTGCATTGGCCCGGAGAAAACCGGCATATCTGTAAAATCAGGCTGAACCGACATATACGAATCCTTGTCATGTTGCTGGGTGGAATTAATTTAGTATATCAGGGACAGTATCATATTCAGAGCTCTATTGCAATCAGCGGTTTAATCACGGAAAATCCCCCCAATCCAATTAAGGAAAGGGGGGATGGTCCGTCAGCACCCAGCAAAGCCGAGCTAGTTGATTTTAGTAATTCTCAATGAGTCTAGCGATAACCCAACGCTGAGCTCCAATGGTGACATCAGCGGTAAGTGCAAGTGCCACCGTATCGCCAGCGGCAATCGTGACGGCACCAACAGTGGTCAATGCACCAGGCGTAGCAGAAGTATTCAACGCATGACCCAATGTGGTAGCAGAAGTCACACGGACAACTGCAATACCACCGACAGGGACAATTCCAACCATTGCACCAGCCGCAGCTGCATTAAGTGCAACGCCAGCGAATCGCCGAGACAATCCCGTAGCCGCCGCAGTGGGCGTAACGGACAGCGGATTAGCAGAAGTCGGGGGAACGAAGTAAACCGCATCCCCTTCCTTAACCGCAGCATCCGCACGATAATGGTCAGACGAAGTGCAGTAATGAATCACCGCACCGTCGGGAGTGAGGAACCCGGCGAAGTTATAACCACGCCGAGTAGGACCAGTAAGCAACGAACCTGACATTTGTTTCCTTCCTAATCTGTATCGTGGTGGTTAATTACGAGACACCCGTAACGCGGTGCTGAACGGCGGGGGCTGTCACGAGAAGATTACCAGTGAACAGAAGCTTAGTACCAATACCAGCCTGGTTATAAGCACGCTGGAATGGCTCCATGAAGAAGTCCGATCGAGGGGAAACTGCGAGCTTAATGAAATCCTCAGTCAGCCAGTACAAATCACCTGACGGGCACTTCGGGTCAATCACCAGCGGAGTCCCATTGTACAGAACATTGTGGAACCCAGCATTAGCCAGAACAGTATCCTTCTCATTGGTATTCACATGGTACTGAGTCTTAGCCTGAGCGATGGTAAGAATCTTATTGTAGATCACCTGAGTAGTAATCCCAATAGTAGGATTCTTTCCACCTCTTGTAGCTGCCGACCAGTAATTTTGAAGGAGAGTAAAGTCAGTACCAAGAGCAGCACCAGCAGTAAGGACACCCGCAAACCATGTTGCAGATGACCGATCCCAACCACCGTAAATACCAGTAGTCGCAATTGCCAGTCGCAAACCTTCCACATCTTTCGGGTTAGTACCATCAGAATAAAGATCGGTACCGAGATGCTCCCTCATCATCATTGCAGCCTGCTCAACTCGAATCTGAACACCATTCGCAATAGATTCTGAGGTGTCCATCTTAACAAGTGAGAGATTACTGAACACAACCGGGACGTACTTTTCCTTCCATCCCCATGCAGCGGAACGCTCAGTGTCTTGCGGAGCCATATTAAGAGGCTCGAGCTCACTAAACGATCCACCAGCGGTGAACTGGTACGCAATCACAGGCTGTTCAATCTGGTATCCGCCCTCAATAAATCGGCGGTTACTGTTATAGATCCTGAAGAACAGCGGATTGCCAGTGTAGGCAAGATCAACAACGTCGTCCATAAGGTGACGGTTGACAATTGCCGAAATATGGTCCGCACCTACCGGAGCCGGCATTGTTTATCTCCAATCAGAAGTGAATGAAAAGTATTGATAACTAACCATTACATACCACTCTGCATTCTGTCAAGATCAGCCGCCATAGCAGCAGTCTTTTCAGAAAGTCGCGGTTTATTTGCACGTGGACTTAGTGTTTCTCCACGGACATAACTCTCACGATTAACATTGCCGCCATCGCCAGTCAATTGACCCGCATTAGCCTTCCTCGCATTAACTTCCTCACCTGTAGCCAATGCCTGTAGTTGAGCCGCTACAACTCTGTTATTAATATCCGGATTCGACTGTAGAGCAAACTCGAGGGTCTTTCGGAAACCACCTTCAAGTCCAAACTGCTGAATAAATGCAGGAGCCAAATTAGACCGAGCCGCTGCAGAATGTAGGAATGTGGTTTCTTCATCGCTAAGTCCGAGATCATTTTGGAACGACTTAACCGTCTCGATCTCAACTGCAATTGCCGCTTGCTGTTCCTCTGCCTCTGTCCTTTGCTGAATCTGAGTGTCAAATTCCTCTACACTTGCAAACCGCTCATCATACGCAGCGAATCGTTCATCAATCTTATCGAACAACGGTGCAAGATCAGGATATTCGCCACGAACATCATCGGGAATAAAAGTCTCTGGCTGTTGTGGGGATGGCTGAGCTTGAACTTCAGCAGGAGGTTCTGAAACCTGAACCCCTCTCTTCATATTATTGTAGTAATCCATCAACTTCGCCGACTCGGCCGGCGTCATCGAATTGGCCCACTCAATCAAATTCTTAACATCACCAGCTTGATCGGCGGGAATCTCGAGCCCATCAAGATTAATTACATTTGGTGTAGGTGAAGTAATGGGAGCCTCTGGCTCCCTCTGTGTGGCCCTCTCCTGGCCGCTAGCTGGTTCGGCCGGTGATTGTCCGGCACCATCATTTGCGTCGATCTCAGGGGCCGTAGCGGGCGGGATATTGGGCGTCGGAGATGTCGCTGGATCAACCTCCGCACCTTTATTCGCAGCGGCAATATCCGGGTCATTACCCTCATCCATTAGCACATCAAGATCGGCAGCCATATCCTTGCCCCGATCGAAACGCATAACCGGGATCTCTTCATCATCTGTTGGAGAATTGATATTAGAATCAGACATATCTCATCTTTCTACTCTGCTGGGTGAATTGGAACGTGAAAAAGGGGCCAGGACAGCGGCGTAAATCCTGGCCCCCCTTTCGATTTTATTAACCACCAAGAAGTGCTGCAATTTCGTCGGGCGGTACTCCACCAGGAGGAAGGCTAGATGACATCATTCCACCACCACCCATAGGTGGAACTGGAGGTTCAACCATTGGCGGCATTCCACCACCCATATCGGGCGGCATACCTCCTGGTCCCATTGCCATTGGATTAGTTGCCATTGCCCCTTGTACCGCACCAGGTTCCTGAATCTTTGTCAGAAACTCATTGGACATTGCATCTACCCAAGCAGGGTCCGCATCCGGCAGCATCTTCATAGCAGCAACATCAAGGTAAGTAGCTTGTAGTGCCTCTTGAAATGTGTTTTTGCTACGAACAGCCATTATACCTCAATTACTTCTGCTCGTAGGAAGCGGGAACAGTACCCTTTTCCTTCTCATTCTTACCATAGGCAGTGGTACCAGTGTGACCAATCTTCACAATGTTACCGCCCTTGGCCTTCTTAAGACTCTCAACTGCCATTAGTGTACTCCTTCATTTGGTGGTGAATTAAGTATTCCACATATTCAGTTCTATGTCAAGGCGAGTTATGGCTGCCATACCTTAATAGCAGGGACTTGTTGCCATGCTGTTCCATCCCAATATTTAATAGCGGTTGGTGACGGCGTGATCCAAGCTGTACCATCCCAGTATTTCATTACACCGGGAATCCAACCTGTAGATGGAGGAGCTCCGAGAACAGCGGAACCTAAACCGCAAAGCATAACGCCGCTACTATCAATTAGCCCGACTCGCGCAAATGGCGTAGCCGCAACACCGGATCTAGCGACCAATTGAACACTACGTTCACCTGACCCAACTGTAGACAGATGTTTAGTATAAGCAGTCCATCCTGGGTCTGGGGTGAATACTCGGCCGGCAGAGTTGAAACCTAACACCCCGAATACTAATGAGTCGGCAGCGGGCGTATGAGAACCACCGGAAATGATTGTCGCAGAGGTTTCGTTAAATGCACCATGCGTAATACTGCCAGTACATGGATTGTTAAATGCAGCGACCGCTGAACATCGTCTCGACATTGATTGGCTCGAGGTAATTGTTAGTGTGCTTCCAGCGGGCAAAGCAGTGGTCAGCACACTCGAGAATAGAACGATGTTAGTCGTAAACCCTGCTAACTGAGCAGTTGACATCACCCAGGTATTATCGGGCGTAACGGAATCGGCGATTGTGAAGGTAGGGTTTAGTGCAGCGATCCCGACAAAGCCAACGACAACTAGTGTACCAACTGGCAGTGTTGATGGAACGGTAATAACTTCGGTCGTTCCAGACGCCATAGCCGGGTCAGTTCCAAATTGAGTTAAAAGCGCTGGAGTATTTGGAATGAATGCTGGTGGCGGAATAGCAATCTGAACCGCAGCACCATTTGTAGCCGACTGGTTATTCTGATACGTAATTGTATCAGCGGAAGTCAAGCTAGGTAGAAGTTGTGACTTACTACCCCAAAGAACTGTCTCAACTTGTGTGGCGCCCAATACAGTAGTGGACCAAGTTACGAGTGTAGCGCCGCCTGAAAAAACGGGCGTAACTGTCTCATTCGCAGTAGTCGCCTCAAATGAAGCAGTTAGCACCAATGAATCATTCTCTGGCGTTACAACCCCATTTGCCACATTCGTTAATACCGTACCAGTTACATTCCTAAGCCCCAACGGCCCTTTAATAATCTTAGACAACTCAGCTTGCGAAGTAATACCACTACCCCGCACAGTTATCATTAGCCCAACTTTACCCGTACTCGTTGCGCCCGTGCCGCAGATATATGAAGCCGGATCGCCAGCCTCAACATACCGTGCGATAACCTGACACGTTCTAGTACCCATTACCGCTGCCGGAGAAATGGTGACAAATGTGGCGTTAGTGCAATCGAAGATCGTGGTGCCAACAGTAATGCTCGTACTGGCGATTAATACAACATCACCAGTCACCGCATTAGCAGTTGCACGAGATAGCGACATCGTGCCAACGCCACCAACATATGCTGTAGTTGACCCTACCGTAGTGGGGACTGTCATATGTCGATCCAAACCTCATGCAAAACTGGCGACGGTGGGGCAGTAGTTGAAACCGTGACCTTATCGCCAATGTTCAATGCCGTGACGTTTCCAACCGGCGCAGAAATACTCCCAACGCTACAGATGATATCACCGAAAACTGTAGTAATATCTCCATTAGCTCGGAAGAATGTGCCAGCATACGTCTCAGCAAGGGAGGAAATAAATCCATCGGAAGTAACACCAGCACGACCGATCACTACACCATCAGCAACAATGTCCTGGTCGATATTGAGATTGAATGCATGGACATCACCAATTACATCAACGTTCCCGCCAACATCGAGATCAGCACCAATATCAGCATCATTAAGTGCGTGAACTGTATCACCGAGAATTTGTGCGCCAGACGTAATATTACCACCAGCAGTAATGTCGCCAGAAGCGTTGATATTGCCTAGCGACTGGAAGCCGGCAGTTTGCATTGAGCCTAATGCGACAACTTTGCCGTCACCGTAAACTGCGAAGAGATTAGTGTTCAGATTCCGGTCATCTGAAACCTGTAGAATCGGGACAGTTAGATTTCGAGCTCCATCAGCGGTGAATTCCTGGCCGTAAAATCTGGCGGCAGTTGTATTCAATCTCGCAGCAATGGACCTGATCTCACCGTATTCATTGAAGTATCCAGTCCGGCGAGTTTTTGTCCCATCGTTGTAATTAAACCTGAGGCGTTCCGGCCATGTCCCGGTCGCAGTCCCATCATTCACGATGGTTAGATGCGCGAAATATCCTGTATCACCGTCAAGATTCCGGGCCAGCGCCAAAGTCCCCATCAACGCATTACCGTTAAACATGGCACCAGAATCAGTACCAACTACAATCAGGTTTCCAGGATCGGTACTGACAACTAGCACAGCGCCAGGAACATCATGGAAAAATGCACCGCCGTCAGGTCCGGCAACAATTGAATTGCCAACCTGGCTCGAGACAATAATTGGGATTGGCGGCGCGACGTAATCAAACCAAGCTCCGCCATCCGGTCCCGCTGTAATATCATTACCCGGTTTAGTCGATACAATTACTGGCGCAGGTGGTAATGTCGGTCCTGGGTACCATGCACCACCATCAGGACCAGCAGTAAGAACATTAGCGGGCTTTGTCGAGACAATAACAGGAACAGCAGGATTGATATGATCGAAAAACGCCCCACCATCACTACCGGCAATAATGTCATTCCCAGCGTCCCCAGAAATAACCAGAACCAAACCGCCACTACCACCACCAGCAGGAGCGGTAACTAGTAGCGGCTTAGCTACATCTAGAATTAACGAGGCTTCTGTAAGCATTAAATCCCCTTAATTAATAGTAGCCATACTTAGGCCCATATCCTCGACCATTACCCAATTAGGATTACCAGCGCTAGCAATAATAGTGGGTGCAGAACCAGGACATTGACAGCGACAAATTAGATTGTGCGTCATTGGCGTCATCTGCATAATGCGATCAGCGCGGCAATCATAACCATTACCAGCTACAACGCCAGACGTCTGACCTATTACCAACTGCTGATTGCCACTCGAAGCATCAGCAACATCGGTAATGAAAGTTCCAGGCTGAGCAAACCAACTGACCTTCTGACTAATTCGATATACGTGATTAACTCTACTCACAAAACTCAAAGTCAAACCAGTAAGCACAGTCTGCGTATTCGCGAGAACCCCAGTCTGATTCGCATTAACCTCAGTATATGCTAAAACTCCCTGCGGAATTGGCACCCACAATCCGCCACCAACATACTGACACATTCCATCTACAATTGCACAAACCTGCCCAATTGCGGGAGATGGAATAGCGAGGTTCCTAGCGGCCTTATCAGCGAAAACTGGAACGTTATGGAAATACGCCTTCTCATGGTCGAAGTAGTGTTTACCGTCAGCAGCAATCGTTATATCATTACCCGCCACACCTGATGGCCCGGTTATTGTATCGGGAATGCCACCACCACCTACCTGCCCCACTACTTCCAATTGCGGGTAACTCAATATGAGATTCGGAACAGTCGTAGAGCTCATTACGAAAACGGGCCTTTAACTAGAAAGAAGATCCCATCATCCACAATTGTCTCCAGCAAACTCCCTTTAGCCCCACGCAACCCCCAGTTATAGTTAGGCCCAATATCCATAGTGGCGTAAGCTGAGGGCAGGAATGATAGTGTGAGATTCAGGCCAAGAAACGAATCAGAAGCATCAGTGATTTGACCGGCAGCATTCGCAACTTCCGAGATGCTAAACAGTACAGCGTTGGTATCTGGATGCGTCACACGGAAAGTCCATGCCCATCCCGTCCAATCAGAAAATGGCGGAATCTGGGCCGGCTTAGCCTGAATCGTTACACTCGCACTATCCCCCTTCGGAATCCCAAGGTGAATCTGCCCATCTCGAGACTCAAAGGTATTAACTGACATGAATGATCCTCACTCGAATGGGAAAAGGACTGGGTAATTAGGGGCTAGGACCCGGACATTAAACGCTGCGGCCTTCAATGCAAACAATGACCGGCCATTCGCACAGTCAATTGGCTGGGGCGGACGGTTAATGGCAACTCCGCCGTCAATTGGCAGCCCATTGAATTCTGTGACGAATCGGCCGCCAACGTAGAAGTCCGCTGACCCATACAAATAGACACTAGCTCGCCCACTAAAATCAATGTTGCTATGACCGAACGATGCGCCACCTGAAACCAGACTCGCTTTGTCAATCTGAATATCAAGCGGCGCTGACCATACGAAGATTAGCGGCAAGTCTGAGTTAACTGTCGTGCCGTAAACATCAACATTCCCCTCTACCCCAATACTGGCAGTAGCAGCGAGAATCTTCGATCGAATATTAAAGGTGGTATCATTCCAGGCAATCGGAACGTCAACCATCTTTTGATTTGGCGGAGTAGCTGCACGACCAATCAATCGCATGATGAATGAGCCGGCGGTGGCGTCAGTCTTAAGAATAGACATGGGCCTACCGCCGCCCCAAACAGGTATAGGGGTATTAGCGGGAATTTGCAAGAGCTCAGAATTCATAGATTAATCCTCGACCGCATCGGCGCAATCTGTAGCATTGTAGAAATGCCCACGACCAAACTCATCGCCATAAACCTGCGGCTCACCACTACCGTATTGCGTCTGAAACTCAACCTCATCCTTCTGGGCCAACTTCCCGCCCAATTCCTTAACGCCTTCCTCAAACCCTGATACTCCACCCATAACTATCTCCTATCTGCTGCTCGTTGCGTGGGAGGTTCCCCAAGCGTTCCGGCCATTGCTTTCTGCTGAACTACCCTATCTGCAATCTTCTTAGAATCTGGAATGCCCATTACCTCGAGCACCGAATGTTCATCAACAATGCCCATCGCATAGGCTTCCTTCATGTCCTCAACTCTTGCTTGTCTCGAAATTGATTGTGTGGCGCCCGACACAACATTAAGCATAAATCGCATGGGCTCCTTGCCTTGCTTAGTGGGCAAATAGAAGTGTTGCGATTTGAGTACACGGCCCATCTTTTGACCATCGTTACCTACTCGCCCGACAAATCTAGGGACATCATAAAACTCAGCCATAGTGGCAGCGTTAAGGTAACCCATTTGCCGGAGGAATCTCTCGAAATTGCGTAGTCTTGCACGAACTCGAACAAATGCGGAATCTTGGACTGAATCGAGGACTCCTTGCGCATTGCGACCAGTCGGTGAGAACCCTCGTACAATAGCCGACATTCCACTAATCCGCTCCATCTCTCCAACTAGGAATTGGACCGTTTGCAAATGCTGTGGTGCAATCGTCGGCGGGTCCATCCATCGCACGTCGTTATTCGGGTCTTGGACTGTAATCCGTTCACCTGGCTTGTTGTATATGGTTGTTCGACCCAAATCGCCTTTTCCCGATCCGACGAAAATAGGATTGCCCGCCAACCACAAATTGTGTTCCATGCTCGAGATAAGACGATTGATGGAAAGCTGGAGTGGGCCGAGTTCCTCGACGAGAGAGTAACCATACAATTCTCCTTCCTCTGTCGGCACATACCTTTCATAAGGGTGCCGATTAAATGGAAAGATATCCCTGGCCTTCTTATGCATAATGACTTGACTACCAGCTAGGACAAGGCAATACCACTCATCCATATAGCCCTGTCCCGGCGGATCATCTACATCAATATCATCCTCATTGGGCGATAGTGCGAGAGTGTCAGTTGGCAATGGCAATTCAACTCGAGCCTTAGCCAATGACCGATACCAAATCTCAATGTAACTCACGCCCGCTTCAATCACCTGCTTTCCAATTGGGCCAGGCCCGCCCATTGAAGTAACAACACCAGGAGTAAGAATAGCAGGGTTATTCCTGATGTTCCCAGGGTTAGTAGTAAAACCAGTAACCTGATTTGGCGATTCGTCCATTTGGGAAGCCCAAGTAAGCGAGCCATCATACCGGAATTTCGGGAATCGCCGCCGCAACTCATCTGTAGAAATTACCCGAGCCTCACAAATAAACTTAATGTCTTTCCATGACGTAGCATCAGGATCAAGGTAGATAGTAAATGGGTCCTTATGTCGCATCATAACCTCACCTAGTCCATCGGTGAGTGTTGCTTCCCATTCATTCTTCCCATACCCGATACCGTATGTCTCCCCATCCATGAGAATTTGCTGAACTTCTACCTCATAATCGTTGTTATTCCAGGTAGCCTCGTATGCAAATTTCAGGTCATCGGCAATCTCATCGTAGTAGTCATACATCACGGAATCTGGCGGTGCATATGGCATAAAATCGTAGACTGGCGGAGTGTCCATTTCCCAAGCGACAAGACTCAACAAAATTGGGCGGACCTCTGGAATCTCAGTTTGTGGGTGGTAACTCGCCCGACCAGATCCCCACGTCCGATTATGCACGATATTATAGTTCCGAACCCACTTACGAATCAGTGGCTTCCGAAACTCCTTAGCCTGATTAAAGAGCATTAGTGCTTCATTAACCAGATTTGCCGAATTCGGATCAAGTGGCATTCGCTCACCTTATATATAGAGGGCTGGTATTTGCAAGGCGTCTGTCTCTTTACGGAAATTACTGACGAATAGAATCAATCAAATTACGGTCAATTGGCTTTGGCTTATGAGGCAATCCAACTTGACTAATCTCTTCATCTCTATTAACCCCGTGATCGTCGTCCGACCCAGAAGTCTGAACAAACTCATGCTTATTCCCAGTCCTTTCCTCGAGCTCTTCCGCCCGCTGCTTCATGGCATCTCTATACTTACGCTGTGAGTCGAATCCTTCACCAAGACCGTTAGACCAGAACGAAGCAACAACGTCCCCACCCGCGATCTGTACATTACTAAAATCCTTAGCCGACTTAAGACCACAATGATACGGGACAATGGGGGATTCACGAATTGACTGCGTGATAACCTCGATAATCCCTCCGCATCCTCTACACACAAATTCATGATGAACCATATCAATTCCACTCCATTTCGTCAAATGTTTGAAATCCGTCACTACTGCTATCACCAGTACTATTAACCTTCGCTACGATCTCCGCAATTCGCTCGTCAACTCTACGGGCCGGCGCAGGGTCCAATTGATTCGCGGCAAGGACAATACACAATGCCATGACCGTATCATCGTGCGCATCTTTTTTGTCTGGCGGTGATCCATACGACCCATTCTCCAACGTCTGAAAATCCTTCATCTCGAGGAACGTGGGCTTATCATGCAGTATTAGATCCTTTTCAACAACATGCCGAATCCCCCACCCAACGGCAAGAGGTTTAGTCCGTGATGTCGTTTCCCACCCATATGTCGGAGTCCCAACCTTCCCAGATTGCCGAGTGATTTCCGGCCGGGCCTTCTGGTAAATGTTCGGATAGTTCCGCCCATTTAGCTGACCAACGGTCATATACCCAGGACCAGTTATTTCGGGAACTAACAACGCACGATTGAAGTACATCCCCACTTTGTACATTTCGTCGGCGAATGTTCCTGGAGTACACTTCGCCCGCCAAACCGCTACTTGTTCCAAAGTATGTCGATTCAGAATCTGCATACATGCGTAATCCCCTGTCGTTGTATGAGTCGGATCACCGCCAATCATATAATCCGCCATTGGGTTAACGTTCCGGAAAAGTGTTAGAGCTCCTTCAGAATTGGTCTGGAACTTAAACCCAGATGGAGTATCCATAATGAATCCAACGGCACCAGGAATCGGATCATAACACACCCGAAGCTTATCATATGGAAAGACCTTCAACCCAGACGAAATAAAGGCTTCTTCCGGATCGCATGGATACTCTTGATGAAACTCCAGTACATTATTATTCGTCTTATTCTTAATCATGTATCGGCGCCAGATTAACCTCGATTTCCAATCAATCCCATGCTTCACCAATACCCGCTGTATAATCTTCTCCTCATCATCCAGATGCGCCATATTATACAACGGAATACCCAAAGCTTCAGCAGTGTATTCAGGATGATGGAACCACGCTAGGAACAGCGTTTCATAATCGACATCATCTTCTTCCGCCGCCCACCATGTCTCTTCAAAGTAATTCCCGGTCCCATTCGCGGTCGATTCAATAACCCTCATTGTCGGGCCGAATGGTGGAATGGCTTGCTCAAGACTCAACATAATGTCTCTTGCCCCTTCCCAAAACCCAGCTTCCGATGCGTGCAATCCGTGGGTAGTTGAAGATCGCCCAATACCCCCAGCACCTTTCTTACCAGCCGTCGCAATCTTCATCGACGAACCAGTTTCCACCCACCGAATATCATTACGACTATTGTTCTTCAACTCAAACAGTGGATTCCACGGCGATAGATCCCAGTACATCTTTGTCATTTCCAGAAGGTTCCTCGCCGCATCAGTTTCATGCGCGACAATCAAACTCCGGTACCGTGGCACAATAAACGTCATGCAGTACAAACAAGCTTCCGTTATTGTGCTAATCCCTAGCTGCCGTCCTTTCAACACAATTAGCGCCACACGTCCTCGAGTGGAGAACTGCTCATGCACTTTCTGAAGGTAAATCTTCTGCGCCCAATTCGGATTCAACTGAATAGTCCGAATCCGCTTATCAAGAATCTTCAACCGACTGACCATCGGAGTCATATCCATATTACTGATTCAATTCCAATGGGTCATGAATGCCATCCCGCATTTGCCTCATCGCATCCATAAATTCTTTCAACTCAGTCTTATCATTACCTGTCCGCCGATTAGCCCGTTCCCTAACCAACGCCGGAATAATGGTTTTCGCTAGAGCCATCTGATTAGCAGTTGTCCCAGTTTTAATAAGGCGCTCCATATTATCAAGGAGCATATTGAATATATTATCAACACGGTCGAGAACTTGATCTGACGCCATCCCCGCCAGTTCATCATAGTCAGTCATCAACTAGCTCATCTACGTAATCATCAGAACTCGCATCCTGACCAGCTTCACCAAACTCCCCATCATTATACAACGGAATAGTGTAAACCCGGAACTCAAAGATAAAGTCCCTATGGTCCACCAAATCCATAATGCCCTTCTTACTCTCATCGTCAACTAGAATCGTGAGCTCCATCCCCCCACCAGCTCGAGCCACTGATTTAAACCCAGTTGGCGCTCCATACACAGTAATAACGTGTTCAGTATAGTCTTTCCTGGGACTAACAGCATGGCCCATAATCAACCCATCCCCATATTCCCAAGCATATTAGGAGAATCATCAGCCAAACTAGCCTCTGCATCCAAATACTCTTGTCGTTCAGCGAAATCTCTCTCAGTCTGTTCCTCAACTGTTACGTTTGACCAATTCGGATCCCAATTCGGCGACACAAACCTGTCCATCGGGTCATCAATCTCTGGCGGGTCATGGAAACTGACCGCAGAATCGGCCAATGCATCGGCCAATGTCGTGTCATCACCTAGATCCTTTACCGAATCCCCGGCGATAACCGGAATTTGCCCCGCCGGCCGCTGACTATCCTTAACATTACGCTGAATATAATCGAATTGCTGTCTAATCATCTGCCACAATTCATCATTCCTAGTAATCAATCGTTGGTTTTCCGCCGCCAACTGGTTAATTAGTGCATCCGTATAATCCATACTAACTCCAAACTGCAAAGCTGGGCGTCTAGAACCGCTTCAACCTATTCGGAAGTTGTATGATTTGTCAAACTCTTGTGCCGGTAGAGAGG
>Ga0105252_10000265_pt1 | contig 41874 bp, 62 predicted proteins | sample EasRivMeERMZT100_FD_89675 | JGI IMG/M metagenome (GOLD analysis project Ga0105252, IMG submission 89675) | Soil microbial communities from meander-bound floodplain in the East River, Colorado, USA - East River MetaG ERMZT100 | ecosystem: Environmental > Terrestrial > Soil > Floodplain | place... | reverse complement strand
GCTTCCGCGCACAACCGGCCCGTAGCCTTCGTGCTGCTCGATGGTGAAATCTTCCATCTTCATGGGTTGTTCTCCTTGTTGCGACGATGAATCTCCCCTGTCAGTTCTTTGGGGGTCATGGGGCACCATCCTTTAGGGCTTGTCGTAGGGCTTCCACAGCCTTAATTACGTCGCTATCGCAGTCGCAGAAGTCAAACCAACACACGTCACCGGCTAGCTTCTCCAACACCTTCACGCGCTCATTGGAGGCGGAGAGTTCAGCGTTCGGCACCAACGTCATGTTGCCCTGCACTGCGATACGCCTTGCCATGCTGCGTGAGATCGGCTCCCTCTCTGCTGTCAGGTCGGGAGAGGGGGAGCGTTGGTTCCACTCGTCGGGCGTCATCAGTACCGTGTGATCGCAGTGTATGTAGCCATCGTCTATCTGTGGCGAGAAGCATCCCCACGGACACGGCTTCAAGTCCTCCATCTCAATCACCGGCTTTCTTGAGGAAGGCGTTCAGCCTGTCCCAGTCGTCAACCGTTCGCCTGTCCCAATCTGACACCCGGCGCATGATCTCCCTCGCTTCTTGAAGTTCCTTTTCTCTCTGGGCGAGACGTGAGGACAAAACCTCGCAGCACGAGTGCTCATCGACTTCGGTTGTCAGCGTCCCGCATGTCGGGCAATTCTTCTCCATCATTCCGTTCCTTTCTCGATGGCGTCGGCTTTGGCGCGGATGGCGTTGGCGGCGTCTGTGAAATTAGCGGCGCGAATTACCGACCCGCCATTGGCGGTGTTCTCGCGGATTGGCGACTCGACGCTCTCCGCTATCTCCGCCGCTTCCAGCAACCCCGCCACGCGGGCGGCTTTCAATCTATCCTTGAACGCTTGCGCGAAACGTATTTCGTCGTCCGGTATCAATTGCTCGTCATCGTGTAAGTCCATCTCAACCTATCCTTTCCTGCTCAACGTGGGGGAGGGCTTATAGCCCGAATTTCCGCCTGGTGCGCGCACGGTGGTCGATGCAGAAGCGCGCGAATCGGCTCTTCGATCGGAACTCCCGCCCACACCCGCGGTAGCGGCAGTGGTTCGTGACCACTCCGCGTGCCCGCGTGCCCTCGCTGTCGTACACGACGCCGACGCGGTACTCCTCGAGCTCGAGCGCGCACGTCGCACACATCGCACCATCTACTCCATCGGGAAGCGGCGAGAGCGCCGCTTCCGATCCACAGAACGCGCACTGGTAGCCGATGCCGGCGGTTTGTAATCCTCGTCCCATTGGACCTCCACGTCCACCCCTTCGAACCCATCCCGGAGTTGCATCTCCCGCTCGTCCGCGAACCTCGCGGTGAGCTTCCATACTTGCTTGTCGTTGAAAAATGCACGCAGGCCGTCGAGCACGGCCTTCACGTAGTTGTCGAGATCGCCGTCGCGCTGCGCGATCCAGAACATCATGTCCGTCGCGATCGGCGCGGCGATCCCGTATGGCAACCTCGATTGCATCGCGGCCACCGCGATATGATTCTCGAACGCCACGGTCGGCGTGGGGGTATACACGTTCCCGTGCTTTCCGAGGCGCGGCCGGCCTTTTGGTACCGGCCGCACATCAACGGTGAAGCTAGCGATCACTGCGAGAGCAGAGCCATCATCCCTGCGACGGTGAGCATTCCCGCGATGACTCCGAACCAGAAGATGTACCACCGACTCGGCCAGCCCGACGTCGTAGCCGGTGGAGATTCCACCGGATCGTCGGTCAGATGTTTCCCGCGCTGGAGCGGCGGCAAAGACGCCGGCGCTCCGTACAATTCATGGACGCTGACGATGCGCGGCTCATCCTTACCAGGCTCTAGTCGCTTCATGCTCATGTTCTCCTTCTTTCTTGTTCCGGCGACGAGCGATCTTCGCCGCCCGCCGCTTCTTGTTTTTCTCGCGCCGGCCTTCCTGCGCGTACCGATTACACTTCACTTTGTTCCGACCATGCTTGCGGTTCTTCCGGCCAGACTTTCTGATCTGCGTGCCCACTGGGCACCTCCTTTATGAGTTGTGTTACGTCATAAAGGTTCCTCCTTTTTTCTGCGCAGTCGCGCGTTGGCGTTCTTCATGCGCTGGACTTTCCGGTTGAGATTCTGCACTTCGCGCAGGAGCACGAAATAGTCTCGCTGCCACCGCGTAAAGCTCATCGAGAAGTCCTGCATCCGCTGGCGCTCAAACTCCAGCGTGGCTTCGTAGTACGCCGTGACTTCCTCGACATCATCCGGGTTGATGATGGTCAGAAATCCGTTCTTGTCGCGCGTTGCCGCGCGCATCTTGCCTCGTCCAACTGGATACAGTTTTTCACTCATAATATTTACTTGGCTGTGGGGGCAGGACTCGAACCTGCGACATCCGCGTTAACAGCGCGGCGTTCTGCCGCTGAACTACCCCACAATTTTCTGTTCGTGTGTGGGCTGGTATTTCACCAGCTCGCCCTCTACCGCAGGTCGGTTGTACATTCCGCACGCGAGCGCACTAGGAGGGTGGTGCTCGAACACACCCCTGTCTTTCCAGGCGGCCACACACGCTTCCTTAGAACGGGAGATCTGCGGCGCTATCGACCTCGACCACGCCCTCGCCCGCGCTGTTGACCGCGGTGAGGTTGGTGTATTTACCTTCCTTCTGCGTCTCGTACGTGACCGCAATCTTTAGGTTCTTGGCACTCTCGGCCATTGCCTTGAGCCCGCCATCGAACGTCTTCCACTCGGTCCCGTCCGAGAACGCGATCGTGTGCTGCGTGTACGGCTTTCCCGCCTTGCTCATCTTCGTTTCGGTCACCGCGCTCACGACCTGCACGGGTGTGCCCGTGTTCGCGGAGCCCGTCGGCTTCGCCGCACGCGGGGCCGCGGCCTTCGTACCGGAGCCGGCCGCGGCGGCATTCCCGTCATCATCCTCGGGGCAGATCATCGCGATACCCATGAGTCCGTAGCGGCGTGCATACGTCGTGCAGGACGCGAACGCCTGGGGGTCGCCTTCCTTCGCAGGACGAATCGGGTATAGGCTCACACGATGTACGCCGTTCTTGTGCAGTAGCTCCGTCATCAAGACGGGCCCGATCTGTGAGTCGATCTGCACGGTTTGAATCACCATCAGGTTGTGCGCGAACAGCGCATCCTTGACGGCATCCCACGCACCATCGAGGGTCACGTACTTCGAATCGAAGAACTCGTTGGCGGCATCTCGCACCGCGGGTTTGAATTCCTTGTGCGCCGCGATCAGGTCGGTCACGAACTCGGCGTTGAGCTTTGAATCGTACCCCTGGTCATACGTCAACTTGTTGTCCATTGGTTCCCTTCCAAAGTAAATAGGTGGTGTAGTAGCCCGCCTCGTTCTTCACGTTGCGGATGTCGATGTTCTCGCGAAACTCATCGGGCAAAGTCGCGCGCGAGAAGCGCGACAGCCGTTCCGTGTCGTACTCTGCCCACTCCCCGGGACGCTTCTGGATCTCCATAATGAAACGGTAGATCTTCGAGCGCGTCGCGCGAGGAGACGGCAGATTGGGCACAAATTTAACGTCGGTCTTCATGGGGGTGGCCTTTCCCCTGAACAGCCGTGCGAACCGTTTCAATCGTTTCTCCTGCGAGCGAGGTGGCGATCAGTCCGGCCAGCGCAGCGACCTCTTTGGTGCCGTACTGAAACATGAGCGCCATCAAGTCCTGGTTGAGGTTCCGATCCGCCGGTTTCCGGCTCGTGTCCATCCCCAGCGATGCCCCACTACGCTTCGCTGCGAGCGCCTGGCGGGCTTTCTTAAGCGAGGCTGCCCGTTTGCTCGCGGGGCGACCGATGCGGCCCGCTCCGCGCGGATTGTGGCGGTAGCTGACGTCGGGGAGCGCCTGTCCGAAGTAGCGCTCGAGCTTCTCGCGCGTCTCGACTTTCGGTGCGTTGATCCCGCGCTCGAGCGTGTTGATCGACGGCCCACTGACGCCAGCGCGTCGGCCCAACTCCGCCTGCCCGAGTCCCTGTCCGAGACGCAGCTCGCGCAGCCGAATCGCGAATGAACTCCGCCGCACCATCGGGGCCTTACTCGCTCGCGGCGTTTTCAGCCTACGCTTGGTTGGTTCTGATTGATCCGCAAGAACCTCGTGTTCCTGCATCCGAATGTTGTTTGTCAAAATACTCTTCCTTTCCTCTTTTGGAATCCGCTTCCACTTTACCCACTTTGACATGGGGTTGACTTCCTTTCCATGATACTTCTATTCACACCTTTTGTCAAGGAAAAGACAATACTTTTCCTATTATTCTGGCTTCCACCCAGATTTGATCTTTTGCTCCATATCGAACATCAAGAATCCGATCTCAGCCGCCATGTCTTCGTCGTAGTAGCTGAACCGCTTGGGCCCTGTCCGGCGATACTCCGAGTGCCGGAGTCCGGCACACTCGGTGCCGGTTTCCTTGAACTTCTCCAGCGCAATCGGGAAGAACACGCGCTTCGCGCGATTATCGATGATGAAATAATTCCCATCGAGTGGTCCGCCTTCCATCTCGCATACGCTGTCCGACAGATTTACATGCGGAGCCGTCGCCGCCGCTCCGCCGCACGACGTGAGCGCCTCGCGCAGGTGGTCGCCAAAGCCCTGGGACGTCCACCACTGCTGGCCGTTCCACTTGCTGTCTTCAGGATTGATCGTTGCCACTTGTGACCTCCTCAAATAGGTCGGGTTGATCCGCCGCCGTGACGCTGACCAGCGTGAACCCCTTTTTCTCCATTTTTTCCAGCGTCTCGGCGTCTTCATCGCCTTTCACCACATACTCTATCCGGGTTGGCGTAAATGAATGGAAGATCGCGGGGACCAACTCCCCGTTGATCTGGACTTTCCGGTGTGCCACGTAGATGCGCGTCTTCCCCACCTCGAAGCCCCTGGGCACCTGGCTGATGCGTTTCGAGGCTCCCATCATCGCGACTTCTTTGATCCAGTCGAGCGGGTCGGCGTAGAACTTCTCGCCCACCCACATGAGGAGCCCTTCCTCGGGCATCTCGACCAGCGGGCACCAGCCACCCTTGCAGAGCGCATAGCCCTGTCCGCTCGCCGGCTGGCCGGCGAAGAGTGCCTTCGGGTTGATCTTCGTGAACCCGCGCGAGAACTTGATCCCGCCGTGGCAGGTCGGGCAGACGTCGAGCTTCAAGGGGAGGCGACAACACGGGACCAGTGCCCCGACGTCGGTGACCAAGTAGAGCCCGCCTGGTTTCCGGTACCCGCAACCGCGGGCATTTTCCTTTTTAGGAGTGATATTCATTAATTCCTTTCCAATGTCTGTTCGACACCAAACTTTCGATCATAATTCGACACAGTGTCAAGCACGTCCTGAACAAACTTTTGGACTGAGCTTGATCCTGTTCCGTCTTCACACACTCTGGCGATGGTGCGGAAGTCCGTCATCGCCCGGCGTATCGACAGCGCCATCTCAACCGACGGTGGACGCCCCTCGCGGGCCAGGTCCACCAGTCGGTCTTCGATTCGCTTATTCATTTGGGACGTCCACCGCGTACTCCTCGGCCGCGCCGATCGAGTACGCGCCGTGCTCCTCGCGCGAGACGATGATTGAGTCGAGCACCTTGACGTCGAGGATCTCCCCGGCTTCCTTGATCGCCTCGTAGTTGCGCTCGTCCGCGCGGCTCGGGTCGAGCCCCACGTTCGGGTGGTAGTGCCCATAGACGATTCTCGAGCCCCCCGCGATAATCGCGGCGCGGAAGATTTCCTTCGGGGCGGCGTCGCAGCGATCCTCGGTGCCCACCGAAATCAGGTGAGTGCCAATCAGCCGGCCACTCCCATCGATAATCAGGAGCCACGCGCTTTCGCGGTCGGGGGTTTGCTGGGCCAGCCGCTTGATGATCTTCGCGGCCGTGGTCGGCCGCAGGTGCTTCGCCCCATCCTCCATCAGCTCGGCGATAAACTCGGGTGCGGGCGTTTCCCGCAACTGCATTGATACCATTTTCATGCCTTAACCTCTTTCCATTCCACTTCACGCAACTCCTCACCACAGCCCGCGCAGACCAGAAACAGTCCGCCGTCATGTTCAATCAGGGTGTGGTTGTGCCGGGTGCCGCAATCGGCACACGGCTCGACAAATTGATAGCCTCGAATCGCCAAGTCCGCCTCGGCTTTGGTGCGGACCTCGGTTTCCACGGTCGTCATGGGCTGTCCGCATTTCCGACAGTAGTACGTGCCGGTCGGGTGTCCGGGCCACGAATACGTGTCTCCGCAACACGTGGTCGTATGCGAGAAGCGCAGGCGCGAGAGCGTGTAGCTGTGGCTCACGCTGCTCACGACGGCAGCACTTCCACGATGGTGCGGTAGCGGAAGCGGTAGGCCGTGCGCTCGGTCTTTTCGCCTTTTGCATACCCATTCACGTATTTTTGCGTACTCATGCGACCCTGGGCGATCAAGCCGCGCACATGAACGCGCGCAATGCGCCCGTTTTCTCTGAAGTAGTCGTCAACGCCATCGTCGTACCTTGTGTTGAATTTCGATGAAAGAAACTCTCGCGCGCCTTCCTCGGTCGCGAACACGTGGAATCCACCCCCGCGCAGCGCCTTGCTGATCTTGCCGTTTTTGTTGGTGACATACGGAAGGCCCTCGTAGGCTTTGTGCTCGACACCCACCTCGAACCGGCACTGGGTCCAGCCGTACATGGATTTGTAAACCGGGTCGGCGAGCTTATCTTCTGCATTGGTATCCAGCACCACCACCGCCCACATTTCGAACACCTGATGGATGCTCGGGCGTTTCTTGATCTTGATTTCTCTAGTCAGGCACATCCTTAGCTCACCCTCTTTAGTGCGTCTGGAAATTTTACGAATTCATCGAAGCTCGCCCGCACGATCACGGCGCGACCATTCTCGGCCTCACGACGGACTTCCTGATTTGGAACGTCTACCACGATGTATGGATAGGAGTTGTCCGGCCGATCAATGCCGATCCCAAATCCCGTCGAACCATCAATGTCATCTTTGACCATCGCCGAGAAGATCATCCGCGTGAGATACGCCGGATCATTCCAGCGATCACGGCGCGAGAGCACGCGATGCAACACGGTCACAAGCCCCTCGCCACCCCAGTGCGAATACAAAAAGATCTCCGCCGGATTATCCGGCTCCTGCTTTACGACGATATTTGCACGATCACCCATTGTTTTCTTCCTTTCCTTGAAGAATTAAAGTCCAGCATTCCGTTTGTGCGTTGCATCCCAAAATACGGGGGTGGTGTATGCGCATCTCCACTCGAAGGGCCACCCGGATATGCCAGACACAATCAATGTACTAAAAACACACACAAAAGTCAAATACAATCTACTTGTTTTTACACATGAAACACGCCTGTCCGCCTGTCCGCGTTGCTTCCATTGCCGCCTCGATATATGAGACATAACCCTTGCCCTGTCGTGCGCCACAGTCCGCGCAGAACACGCGGTAGTACGCATCCTCGAATGCGACCTCCTTGTTGCCACACGAGAGGATCACCTTGTCCTGCCTGTCCGTCATGGCGTCTCCGATCCTGGGTGGCCGGGTGGGACGTCCATCGGGCTCGGCATGTCCGTGACGCCCAAGACGCGCTTCGCGGCGTCGAGGGCGGCCTCGATCTTCTTGTCGGTCTTCCGCTGGGTGTATCCGTCGGGATAGAAGGCCAGATCACTCCACAATAGGCCGTGCGCCTCCTGTAGCGCCTCGTAGAGCGCTTGGATGATGTTATCCTTAGGATTGGGTTGACTCATCGGATTTCTCCTCCTCTGCGAGCCGGGCGAGCGCCCGGATCAATTGCTCGGCGTCCACCGTGCCTTCGGGGTCATCCTTGCCGTGGCTCATCCCGCCCATTGCGCCGACCTGCCAATCGGCCCATTCCGCCAAGTGCGGTTCGGCGATGGATTCCACATGCTCACGTTGGAGCGTGGACGCGCCGTCCGCGTGTTTACGCAGCGCCTCGTCGAGGGTGTCGGCCTGTACCTCATACTCGTCGATGGTCTCGGTGCGTACATAGAGCGTGTAGTAGCGTTTCATCGGGCGATCACCATCCCCTCGTCGATAAGCGCCTTCGCCATCCGACCGTAGCTGCCCTGTAGGGTCCACGCCATGCCGGTATCCACGAGGTGCTGGAAAAGCTCAATGACTTTTTCGTCGGAAAGCTCCCCATTCTCGTAGTCGATAATCGCACCTGTCAAGTCGAAGTTACTGGTCTGCATTTGGCACCTCGTATTTCTGTTTGGTTGCGCTCCATATCGCGTGGGGAGCCTGAAAGCCGGAAAGCATCATCAGGAGATTGACGGCGGTTTCACCGTCCTCATATGTCTCGGTGTTGAATAGCCACGTGCCGTCCTCGTCCTCATTGTACGAAAACACACCCCACGCTTCGCATTCGCCGGGCGCACACGGCGTGTGCTTACCCAGCACCATGCGCACGGGCGTAAAGTAGAATTTATCCATCTGCGTGCTCATTCTCCTTTTCGGCCTCGTAGTGGCGGCGCGCCACGTCGAGGATATGGTCGAAGTCGGTCACGTACTGCTCGGCAAAGTGCATGATGTCGGCGAGCATATCCGTGAGCGCGGTTTCCATATCGTCGTCGCCGACCTCATCGGCGTACTCCATCATGTAGCGCTCGGCGCGCATCGCGCGATCCTGGTTTGTTTGTTCGGTCATCGGACAACCTCTTCCATATAGGAGTTTGCGATCTCGTCGAAGTTGACCTCAGCCATCGCCGCTCCGATCAGGTCGCTCTGAAGGCTGCCGCCTTCGCGGACACCCTGATAGGCCATCCCATCCACTAGTGCGCGGAGTTGGTTCGCGAGGTGAGCGGCGTTCATGGTGTGCCGCGCCATCACCTTGACTTCGTGGTAGCTGCTCTCGTCGTTGTCGAGCCACAGCTTCACGAGCCATGTTTCGTAGTTGTACCAGCCGTTGTACTCTTTATGATTCATCGGGCCTCAACATCCAATTCAGGAGCGCCTCGACACTCTCGGCGTCCATCTGCGACACGCAGTCGCATATGGCGACGGCCTCGCCGTTCGCGTGCCTACCGTAGACGGTCCACATTTCAGCCTCGTCGGCCTCGCATACTTCCATATGTTCAATGCCCATGCTGTCGGTGCCATCCGACCGTACTGGTTTTGATTCGAAGCTCACATACTCGGTTTTAATCAGGCACCTCCATTGATCTTGCGTTCATGTCGTCGCACTTGCGCTCCGCTTCCTCGCGGGTGCGCCCGCTGTCAACTGGGTCACCATCATCATCCACTACATACCATAGGCTCATGCCTTCTCCGTGGTACGGTGTATCTTCAACTGTGTACTTATTCATGCGGTATCTCCTCCCACACATAACGCCTGTCCTTCCGCCTCCCTGATTTAATGATCTTCATTGTGGTGCTGTCGATGATTTCATACGTCGTTGCATGTCGGCCGGTCGCGTAAGCGACGGCCTCGTCGATGGTGTCGAATGGCAGGCAGCACCCACCCACACCCCTGCCAGTGTAGTTTAATTCATACGCTTTCTTCTCGTTCAGTATTCCCATGTCCGCAATATACACTATCCAACATGAAAAGTCAAATTAAAAATCCACTGTTTTCCGCCTGTCCGCCGCGCAGCCTGTCCGCCGGGGCGGGCGGTGGTGCCTGTCCGCCTGTCCGGGCGGGCGCGGCTCTGAGACGCCGGTGTGGAGGTTCATGGAAGTTGGTGGGGTGGCGTCGAAATCCGAAGCGTGAGCGGAAGCGAACTCCATGAATTGCATGGATCAGTTGAGGTCGTGTCCCATCTTCGTCACGCGACGGCCGTGGCCGAGCGTGCTATCACAAGCGAGCGTCAGCGAGCACCAGTGCGCCTGGCTCTCGAGCTGTCTTAGCCGAGCGCTGCGCGAGGCCCAGGATGCCGGCCGGCCGCCGGCGAGTCCGCGAGCCAGAGGCCGCTCGGCAACGCGGCGAAGCCGCAACCCCACGCGAGCGGAGCGAGCGCGCCGAAGGCGAGTGTTTCTATCAACTCCAACCGCTTGCGGTTGGAGGGCTTTCAAAGCGTAACCGCTTGCGGTTACGCAACACTCATAGTGTAGCGACGAGCGTAGCGAGGAGCGGCGAAAATTTGGGGGATAAAACCCAGAAATAGTATGGTATTGGGTATGGATTAAAGGTGTGTGCTGGTGTATGTTGTTCTCGTGTGCGGGGTGTTCCCGGACATAGGATTTTTACCTCTTGGAAAAGGTGGAACCCATGAAAAAGCAGACAGTCCAGCGAACGTCCGATATGGTGAACCCCAAGACTATGGCGCTCGCGTCCAGCGAGATGTTGGCGGAGATTTCCGCGATCCTCGCGGATGCGAAGCCGTTGTCCAGTGCCTACAAGGCACAGTTGCGCGACGCGATTATGACGGGGCCGTTCGTGAACGTGGATGTGCACTCCGTTGGCGATGCCATTGCGGGCGGTGCCTACCTCGCGTCGGTGCTTTGGGATGGGCGTGACGCGGACAAGCTCGTCGCGGTCAAGGGTGGGCGCGTCTCGTTCTACCTCGACCAGATCCACCAGTATTTCGCGGACATGAAGCCGGAAACGGCGATCCAGTTTCTGGAGCTTCCGATTGACCCCCAGTTCGGCGCGGGTCCGCATGCGGTCAATGCGGTGGGTACGCTCGTCTTGATTGGGCTGGCGTGTGCGCAGGCGGGGCTTCTGCCGATTGGCGGGATGCCCGATGACGTCGTGGCTCCGGTCACGGCCGATGAGGTGGAGCGCATGCTCTACGCGCTCGCGGAGGATGGCTTTGATGGGTTCGAGGACGAGACTGAAAACTAGGGGTCGGTCGTTGCCACCGGGGGGCCTTCCCTCCGGTGGCCTTCTTTCACGCGGGAGGGGTGTCATGCATGGTCTGGATACGATGGCGGCGCTGAACGCGGAAGCGGAAGCGCGAGAGCGGATGATTGACCGGCGCAAGCTCGCGGGCGCGGTTGCCGAGGTCACCGGGTTGGAGGTGGCGCGGCTGCCCATGCTCTCGCTAGACCTGATTCTCGCGGCCGAGACGTTGGAGGAAGCGGGCGACTACATGCGGTCGCGGCGGCTGCGGATTCTGGCGGGGGTGTTGGAGCAGGTCCACTGCCGGGCGGGCGGTTCGGTCGATGAGCATGTGGGTGTGCGATGAGTCACCGGGTCCAGTGGCGGCGGCTGGTGGTGGTGGCCTTCGGCGTGTGCCTCATGTTGGCGGGGTCGGGTCTTGCCAGCGTGGCGCATGAGTTGCAGGGCGCGAGCCCGTTGGTCATCGATGCGGTTGCGTATTTCCTGCATGGGGTGGGGACGCTGCCGGTTCTGCACCATATCGAGCCGCTACTCGCGGCGGTGGTGGGCGAGTGATTGGCGTCGAGGTGTTTCTTTGGTTCTTCGGTGCCTTCCTGTGCTGGCTGTGGGATAGGTAGTAGGGTTAAAGCACCCAGTTTGGCTGGGTGTTTTTCCCCACCCACCCTTACGCGCAAACCCCGTGGCACCAACAGGTGATGGCTCGTGCTCTCATCGGGGTCGAGCTCGAGCGTTTACACGGATCCTCCTACTACTATTCTGAAAGGCCGCACTCCAGGTGCGGCCACATTGGTCCTTTAATCCGGGGGATTATGGATGGGAAGGGCTCTATCCGACATAGCGGATGTGCTCCGCTATGATGTATCCGGGAGGGAGGAGGGGATTGGGTAGAGGAGATTGGTGTAGGTAATAACCTTCCGTCTCCCTTCCCTCCGGTCAGGGGATCTAAGGCTATGATATACACGCAATAAGCTCGCGAAGCGAGCGCATGAAGTACCCATCATTTGCATCCCTGATTAGTTGACAAGAGGGTAGGGATTGGGGGCCTGCGTAGCAGGTGGCCTACCGTGGAAATTAGCAATCAAGTTGTCCGTAATATGAGAACTTATTACTGAGTTTCATGCTCACAGTCGCTATTCGCTCCTGGTTCGCATGGCCTACGGGAGTTTTTGAGGAAATCCGGCTTTCAGCCGGTAGGAGTAGTAAAAAAAAAAAAAATCACATAATGTGAATCCGCCTTCCGGCGGATTCACGTGTCGAACCCATCCTGGGTTCGACTCTATCTGAGGTGGATTCGACTCTTCGGTCGAATCCACCGAAGGTGGGTGCGGGCCTGTCGGCCCGCTGGGGGATGAGGGGAGTGTGAGGGGAGAAGGGGGGATCTGTCAAGTGAGAAATTTTTTTAAAAATCGTACGGATCGTAATTCCGGCCGTGAATTTTCCGCATCTGCTTCATCTTGTGCTTCGCGAGCCGGCGCTGTAGCGCCCGGTCGCATGGGTAGTTGAAGAGGAAGGTCTCAAAGTTCCGTCGCAGACTCCAAAACTGGATCTCGACCAGCTTGGCGTACGCGCTCTCCCCGCACTTGAGGCCGTACTCGCGTAGCTCGCGACCAATAAGGATCATTGGGAAGTGGAAGCCTTGCTGGCAGCGCTCACACCGCGACCACAAGGTCGCCACGTAGACATCCTGGTCGATCGGGTGTCGCCACGGCGACAAGTCGAGCTCGGGGAGTAGGTGGGCATTCCCCCACTTGTCCGGGATCTCGAGGTTCACGGCTCCACCAATGGAGATCGGAGTCTCATCGCATTTTCCTTGTGACTGGAAACCCAATTTGAACGTCATGGATCGTGGTGTTGGAAACGCCAGTCATCTTGATGAGCGCATCGAGCGCCGCGAGCTTCACGGCGTCCGCGGCCGCTGCGCACTTCAGGATGTCCATGATCGCCAGGCGCGCTTCGCGCACCGCTTCTTTGGAAACTCCGACGTAGATACCCGTGTTCACACCACCACCTCGTCCACGCGCTGCGACAGAATGATGCCTGTCACCATCTCGCTCTCTTTCATGTCCGAGCGCTCCAGGCGCTCGAGGGCAGCCTCTAGGGCTTTTTTCGCGGACATCGCCACGATGTAGATCGAGTAGCTCGCGACTTTGTAGTCACGCTTCACCTTGCTCCCAACCTGTATCTCATAGACCGCGTACATGGTTTCCTTTCAAAAGAAAGGCCCCTACGTGGGGCCCTTCTTGGTTGTCGTGGTAGTGATGTGGGTATACCCATATCCAGATCCAAATCCCTTCCAGGCATAAGTGTCTGGATTGGTCGTCAGCTGATAGCGCTCTGGCGGAGCCGGCAGCTGCGCGAGCAGCCACTCATCGTTACTGAGTGGCGCGACACCCTTCTTCACTACCTCACAGAGAAAGGGCGCACCAGCAACAGAAGCTCCTGCGTTGGGGTCGCCTTCAAGACGTCCGCGTGCTTGATCGCGAACGCGGACTTCGCCTGCTCGGCGTCCACCGCGACGATCGCCTCGGGCGCGATCAACAGTTCGTCGTGGCGCGTTTCATTCTTCTCGATGGAGCGAACCCCCATCTTCACTGCGGCTACTTCGAATAACGGCATGGCGTGAATCTCCTCCTTTTTCATGTCCAATCCGCGCGTGTAATTCACGGCGCGGCACTTCCTACAGGCTGATTCCCCGTAGTAGTAACGATGCCGGCAGAGCCGGCGCTTCCACTTCACTTTCCAACTCACCGGATTCTCCTTTTTTGAGTCCCATGAGTACGTCTGGCCCGGGCCATACAGAAACAGAGAGTCCGACAACCAGAGGACATGGCGCTCGTTTGCGGCTTCGACCGACTTTTTCATCGCGTCGTAGAATCCTGGGTCGGCAGTCATCGTCGAGGTGTACGTCTTCCAGCTGTCGTACTGCTTGAGCTCTTTTGTTAAGTTCGACACGCTGAATGGAGCGTTGTTATAACCCCAGGGGGGTAAGAGCCCCCCGGGGTTAAATAAGCCGGTTTCTCTCGCGCTTGCGGGGATTTCAGCCCCGCGTTGTGCCCGGCTATTATCCAACGTACCGCGCGTAGAGCGAGTAGGTTTTCTTGTCGTCGTTCCGACGCGATTTCCACTCGGTACCGGGGTAGCGCTTTTTGAACGAGTTGGCGGATGCGCCATTCTTGTATTCATGGCTGTAGAGTGCCCACGTGCCGGGTTTCGTTTTCAAGATCTCGACGAACTCGGCGATCTTGGTCTTCCGGTCGGCCGCCGGCACATCCTCAAACCACTGTACGCTATTGATGTCCATGTTGTCCTTTCGGGTTTGTGGACTGACCGAGAAACAAGGTCTCATCCATACCCAAAAGGTGCAACTATTTTAACTGCGGTACAGCAGGATTTTCTCGTCTTCTTCGTGGTAGCGGACGGTTGCCCGGCCCTTCCTTGAGCTGCCGCGGCGCTTGACGACGGTGAGCTCCATTGGGGAATCATCATCGCGGCGCTCTGCACTCCACACGACCGACGCCTGGGTCGAGAATACACTCGAGCCGCGGATCCGGTCCATTGCGTTGTGCTGTCGTCCATACTGGGCTTTGCGCAGGTGGTGCAGGATGATAAACGAGGTGCCGTAGTGCTTGCGCCAGCGGATCAGGGTGGCGAAGCGCTCGGCCACCTCGATCGCACTGTTCTCGTCCTTGAGTCCAAAGCACTGGGTCACCGTGTCGAAAAACACGGCCACCGGCCGGACGGCGGAGATCTCCTCTTCGAGCGCGATCAGGGTCGCGGGGTTCGAGAGCGAGATCCCGCCGCAGCTCGACACGTGCAGGTGGGGAATCCCATTCCCGCCGAACTTGAGGAACAGCCGCGCGGTTTCCTCGGGGCCGGCCTCTTCATCGAAGTAGAGCACGTGCCCAGGCTCATTGTTGTTCGAGCAGCCGAGCCACGGGGTGCCCGAGGCGAGCGCCACCGCGAGCGACGCGGAGAGCGTGGATTTCCCGATCCCCGCTTCACCGGCCAAAAGCAGGATGTCACCCTTCGCGACCCACGGCTCCAAAAGCCAGGGGAGACGCGGGGGCCCGAACCGGGCAATCATGTCAAGGGAGAGGTAGGGGAGCTTCAGCCCAGAAAGATCAGGGGTTGACTTCTCGGGTTGTTTACTCGAAACTTCGTCATTAGAGACATAGGTTGGACCCATCGAAACGCCATCCTTTTGACTCTGTGGGGGCTCCCTGATGGGGGAGTCCCCGCCTGCTATTTATCGCTGGTCACGTTTGAGTGCGGCGGCCTCTTTTACCCGCGCTCGTTCCCGTTCCGCCCATGCCTGCGCATCTGCTGTGCGCCGATCCCAGATCGGCAGCACGTAGCGGAGAAGGATAAAGGGAACGATGACGAGAAGGGCAGCAACCAAGACGGCGCGCGAGCAAAAATCAAGTGTGGTCAATGACTTACCTTCGCTATCCGGGAAACCACTCAGCAAAGAGGCGCTGTTGGCCGCTACTTTAGTGGTCCTCCCGGAGTTCGACAAGCGCAAATTCAAGTCTACTTACGCGAATTTTTACAAACTTTCCCAGGAGCTTCTTAGTGAGAATTATGTAGAGCTTTCCGCACACGCGCTTTCCTGGGCGTACGTGCAACCCGATGGATTTATCCACTTTGCGCGCGACATCGTGGGGTATCGCGATCTCGACATCGGGTTTCATGGAAAGATGGGAAAGTTCGTCGCGGGGGCCGGTGAGTACGCGCACCCGTTCCGCATGCTGCTCGCGTTTCGCGGGAGTTTCAAGTCCTCACTGACGTCGATCGCCTATCCAGCCTGGTTGATCGCACAGTCCTGGATGGAGAACGACGGCGAGGTGCCGATCCGTATTGGGCTTGCCTCCGAACGCATGCCGCTCGCGACCGCGCACTGTCGCGCGGTGCGCTCGGTGCTCGAGTCGCAGCGGTTCATTAAACGCTTCGGCGATCACCGACCGGACGGACGCAAGGACTGGTCGAACACGAGCTTCACGTCCGCGTTCCAGTCGGACATGGGGTTAAAAGACCCAACCGTGTTCACGATCGCGCTCGGCGCGGAGCGCACGGGATTCCACTTCAACATCATCATTGCGGACGATCTCCAGGCGTACGCGTCCGCGTTCTCGACTGAGCAGCTCGACAAGAGCTGGGAACTCTACTCGCTCCTGCATTCACTGCTCGACCCAGGTGGCGAGCTCGTGATGGCCGGCACGCGCTGGCACTACGACGACATCTACGCGCGCATCATGCAGATCGGAAAGAAGCGCTCGGACCACGCGACCCACTTCGCCGAGCTGGTGATGCCGGCCGAGGATGAGAAGGGGCCGACATTCCCAACCCGCTTCACGCGCGCGGTGCTCAATGAGAAGCGCGCGCACTCCGGGAACTTCGTCTACGCCTGCCAGTACATGCTCGACCCGATGCCCGAGGGGACGAAGCGGTTCTCGCCGAAGGATATGCGCTACCGCACCCAGGAGATCGACGAGGCGCTGCAGCACCGCGGGCACTGGTTTCTGATGGGCGTGGATCCCGCATGGGTGTCTGCCGACCGAATCCGCGCCGGCGATGCCTCATCGAAGGCTCATTCTGTCGTCGTCACGATGTGTATGGACGCGGGGTGGAATTGGTACCTAATGGACATCTTCCGCGAGCAGTGCGGTCGGCTCGAATTGGTCCAGGAGATCTTCCGCCAGTACCTAGTTTACAAGCCGGTCGGGATCGGTATGCAGGTCGTGGACAAGAAGTACCTCCAGGAAGAGCTCGACCGGAAGTCATTCGAAACTAAGTTGATGCTGCCCTGGCACTGGCTCTCGCATTACGACGAAGAGGGGTCCGTGAACAAGAAAAAGCGGATCGAGGGCGCGCTCGAGGGGCTCGTCCGCTCACACAAGTTCTTCTCGATGCGCGGGCTCGACTGGCTCGAGGATGAGTTCTTCCAGTTCCCGCGCTCCACCACCCTCGATGGACTCGACGGCATCGTGAATGCGATCAAGACGGCACCCTACGCGCCGCGCGAAATCTCTCCCGAGACCGAGGCGACACCCTGGAGCACAAAGCACATCGATGATCTGATGAGTGGCAAGCTCGGAAAAGTCCGACGAAAGAAGTGGACAAACGCCTACTAGGAAAATTTTACGAAAAATACAGATTTTTCCTTGACGGTCTGTCAATTGGGCCCTATAACCCAACCCGTAGGGGTACGAAACACTGGACTGTGCAACTGGTGGGGTGGGTGTGCCGTTATACGACTATGAATGTCACACGTGTGACCTTCGCTGGGAAGCCTTCCATTCGATCGCAGACCGTTCGAGTGAGATGTGTCGTTGCGGCACTCCTGCCCACCAGTATTTTCCCTATCCTCCAACAACCAAACGATTTACTCCCCACTACCACCCTTCCTTTGGGTGTGAAGTGACCTCTCCTGGACACATCAAACGCCTCGCGAAGGAGCACAACGTCATCGACGTCTCCACGCGCGAGTACAAAGACACGATTTCCAAGCACGATGTGCCCCAGGCTCCCGACGACGGGCTCACGGTCGAGAGCATGAAGGCGGCGCTCGCGAAAATACGCGCGCGCGAAGGCCGCGCGGTCGATGACGATCCCGGCCAGGGCCGGATCATCACGGACGAGGAAGCGAAAACGATCCGCGAGGCGGCGGTATGAGCGCGGAAGCCCCGAAAGACATCGAAATCCTCTATTCGATGCTCGCGGACGCGCAGGAGCACCGAAAAAAGAAGATTGGGGATCGTTGGGAGAAGGCGATCAAGTATATGCGCGGCGAACAGACCAGGTTCCCGGGAAAAAATCGCGCAGACGACGATCATTGGAAGGCCGACACTAAAACCAACCTCATTTGGGCCAATTACTTACAGAGTTTGGCCGTTCTCATGCGCGACATCCCGCGCCTCTCCATGTCTGGTCGCGAATACATCCACGACGAGATCGCCAATTCGATAGAACGGAAAATCAATCAGAACTGGCTCGCCAATGCGTTTTCCGAGCGTCAGGAAGAGATCTTCTTCAACTCCTATGTCTATGGAAAAGCCTGGTTTAAGCTAACCTGGGACGGGCGGATGGACCGCGGGATCGGCAATATGCGGATCGAGATCCCGAAGACGCCGGATATGTACCCTATGCCCGGGAAGGACCGCTCGACCGACGGCCAGTTTTTGATCCAGCTCTACACTGTGGACAAGATGACGCTCTGCCAGGCGTATCCAGAGCGCAAAGACGAGATTATCAGGCTGTTTACACCGAGGGGTGGGTCTGCCGAATTCGGCAGTGGCAACGGGACTACCATCAACCCGGAGCCGGGGTCGGAAGGTCTGCGCACGGACGGAACGGGACTGACCATGTATTACCGTGAGCGTGGCAATCCGACCCCCACCTCGGTGATTCTCGCCGAGATGTGGATGAACGACGACACGACGATGGAGCGCTACGGCTGGGTCACTGAGGTGAACGACAAGGGGAGAAAATCCTACAAGAAGAGGAAGCGCCACTTCGCCGCCTACCCGACCGGGCGCATGATTCGCTGGGCCGGCCACATGATCCTCGAGGATCTACCCAATCCATTCCCCCAGTTTCCGTACGTCGAAATGATAAACGTCCATGACGGCCAGGAGTGGCCACAGGGTGACTGCGATCAGCTAATCCCGATCCAGGACATTTACGACACCCAGCACAATCAGCAGGTCGATAGCGTGAACGCCGCAATCGGCGGCGACAAGGTGTTCTACGGGGAGCGCTCGGGGCTCGATCCCACCACAATCTCCAACGACCCAGCCGAGAGATACATCGGCATTCCTGACCCGACGCAAATGAAAGAGATCCGCGCCGCGCAAGTACCCCCGGCGCTCTTCGAACTTGGGAACACCACACGTGAGGACTTCGATCGCATCTCCGGCTACCCGGAGGCGAGTGCGAATTCAAACAGTGAAATTCGCTCTGGCTACGCCTTTGAAATCGTCGATGAGGCGAAAAAGGGCCGGCTGAAACTCAAGACCTACACGTTCGAAGCGGCGATCGCGGAACTCGCGCGCCTACAAACTCTCTACCTCGGGATGTTCAACGAGCAGGGCGTTCACTACCCGATGAACGAGAATCTCAAGGGTGTTCACCCAGAGATGTTCAACTACACGGTGACAGCGGGGCTGAACTTGCCGGCTAGCCGGCGTTCAACTGAACAGTACCTCTTTTCACTTTTCGACCGCGCAGCGACGATTCAGTCCCCGCTTCAGGCCGTTATGTTCCACTACATCGTCGAGCAGAGCGACATCCCCGAGAAGGATGAGCTGCTCGCAAAAATCGAGCAGATCTTGAGCTCGCCGCAAACGTATCAACCGCCCAACCTCCAGGTTGTCGGCGGAGAGGGGGCACCAGAATGATGAACAACGGCAGTGGCATCGGTGGTGGCGGGATACAGGGCCCGAACTTATCGGGAGGAAACGACCCCACGCGCGCTGCCGCACTCAACATGCTCCAGCGGGGCGGAGCGGCTACCGCACCTGCGGGAGTAAGTCCCGGTGGCCCGGGTGCGGGGGCGTCTCCGGGTTCACCGGGCAGTATTGGTTCGTCGCTCGCGCGCACAACCGCCGAGATCACGGACTACGTGAACATGAACGGCTGGACACAACAGGACAGCGATGCGGTGCTTCAGTTCATCGAGACACTCAAGGGGCTCGCCGCCCCGTTTATGGAGCAAGGTGGTGGTGGGCAGGGAATGCCGTCGATGTCGGCACCCCAGGGCCCGCCCTCCGGGCCGGGAACAGGCATGCTACCGGCCGGGAATATGATGGCGCAGGGAGCGACGAACTTCCGCGGCATCCGTTAACACATCGAAACCTGAAAGGACATCATGGATTTCACTCCAGACAAGCAGAATCCTGCGACTCCGTTGGCTGACGGTAGCGCAGCGCCGGCGACAACGCCCGCCGCTGATGCGCCGGCACCCTTCGATTCCGCGGCATACGCTGCTCGGTTGAAGGAGATTGATCCCGCATGGGATTTGGACAACTTCGTCGATCAGGCGAGGAACATGCGGCAGACCCTATCGAAGCAGGGTCAAGAACTTCACAGCGTGAAACAGGATTTCGCGCGTGTGAAGCCATTACTGGACGCGACTGACCAAGACGAGATCCTTCGGCAACGCCTCGATGACGCGATCCGTTCTCACTACGAGGATGCACCGTCACCGGGATACCGCTCAATGGAGCCCTCGCGACTGACGTCAGCGATTGATCCGGTTCAACGTGAACTTGGACAACTCAAAACTGACGTGGTGACGATGCGAATGGAGTCCGAGCTCACGAATCTCGAGTCCCAGGGCTTCCCACTCAATGAAGAGCGTAGGGTTGCGATCATCCAGCGCGTCCTCGAGACGGGCTGGGGGAGTCCACGCGATCATGCGATGGCGCTGTACGGAGATGAATGGACGAAGATGAAGATCGAGGAGGCCGTGCGCAACGCGACCGAGGCGATCCAAAAAAACTCGAACGTGTACCGCCCGATTGGGAATACCGGAAACACGGTCGGGTCTGCGGCCCCAAAATCCCCGTCACAGATGAGCGACAAAGAGTGGGATGACCAGGCGATGAATGCGATTCGCGAGCGCGGGATGAAGCGCCTGCCGACAATCGGCGGCGGATAACCTCGCAGCGTCACCTCTAATCGGAGGTGACAGCGGTGCCGACATATTCTGAACTGACCTCGCTCACCCGGGAGCATTATCTCCCGAAGGTGTCGATCAATTTCGGAAATCAGACGCCGTTCCTCAAGATGTGTAGGGCCAAAAACTCGACTCTCTCGGGTGGCTCGAAAATCGTGAAGACGGTGGCTTACCAGTACACGAAGGGCAAGGCGTACGGACGCGGAGAGACCATCGATGTGAGCGGGGAGCAGAACACCACGCTCGCGAAGTGGACCTATCGCTACTACGACTGGCCCATCACGATCACGCGCCAGGATCAGCTTGAAATCAATGGTGAGGCTCAGGTCCACGACCTCATCAAGACCAAGATGAACACTGCGCGCTACGGTGCCGAGCAGATGCTCGCGCGACACCTCTTTCAGGGGACCGGCACGGACTCCACGAAAGAGATCTACGCGATGGACACCATGCTCGAGCAGCAAGACGGCTCGGGCGTTGGTGTGCTTGGCGTGACCGCCACCTACGGCGAAATCGACAAGAACACCGACACGTGGTGGAGCGGAAACGTGAAGTCATTCCTCGGGAATGCTCACGGGCCTACCTACCGCAACATCCAGTCCGCGTGGGCGCTCGCGCATGATTCAGACATCCACCCGACGCTCATCTTGATGGGCAACGGCTCGTACGACGCCTTCATGGCCTCGCACGTGGCGGTGGCTGGGTCTGGAACGATCTCGAATCAGATCTTCACGAACGAGAATGATCTCACCGCCGGTTTCCGGCGCACGACGTTCAATGGTGTGCCGGTGCTTGCGGATGGCAGCATCCTCGAGTCGGCCACCGAGACCGCGAACCGCGTCTATGGACTCAACATGGACTACTTCGCGTTCTACACGCACGAGGATGAAAACTTCCGCATGGAAGACTGGGCGAAGCCGATCGACCAGAACATGCTGGTGTCGCACATCCTCTGGGCGGGGAACGTCGTGACCTGGGATCCTTCGCGTCACTTCGTGGGTTACAACTTTGACTTCGCCGCGACGGCGGACTAAGGGGGTGTGAAGACATGAGCAACATGGTGTACACGCGGTCAGTCAACGAGACCTCTGCGACTCTCTCGGATATTAGCTCGGGTTACGACTCGAGCCATGTGCGCGAGGATGCAGCGGGGAAGCGTTACCGTTTGTTCAAGAATGGTGGTAGCACCATTGCCTACAGCCGCGGGCTGGAAGCAACGGGACTCGGCACGGATAACGTGGTTACCGTGCAGGTCTACACCACCACGACCTTTCAGGGGGTTGGGGCCACCCAGTCAAGCTCTGCGGTCAACGGGACGGCGGGAACCAACATTCCGGCGAGTCACTACTTCTGGGGACAGATCGGTGGGCTTGCCACGGTCAACGGCACGGTCATCGTCGGTTCCGCGGTGAAGTTTGCCGCGACCGGAACGGTGGCTGCGTATGCTGGGTCCGAAATTCATCAGCCGATTGGTCATGCGGCCGCTGCGATCACCGCGGCGGACGGCGTGATCGTGTTGAATCTCGGGTAGGTCGATCGGGTGTGGGGCGGGCAACCGCCTCACACCCACCTTTTTCTTTCGAAGGAGCTCGAGATGGAAAACGTCTGGTACAACGCGCCGCTCACGGCGGTGTCTACGGATATAAATCGCGTCGGCGGGGAGTACGCGACGCTCGGCATGGTTCGCTACAACCATGACGGAAGGCGCTACGTCCTGATGCTCTACACCGGCAGCAACCAGAGTGGTTCCGGTAAAATCATTTTGGGTGGTGACGGCGGCACCGCGTACGGTGTTGACCAGGCGGCATCCGGTGGTCGCTGCGGCGGCGTTACCACGATTGCGCCGGCGTCGCTTGTTGGGGGAAGCCTGCTCACGGGTTCCTATTTGTGGATGCAGACCTACGGCGAGGCGACCGGCGTTATGTGCAGTGGTAGCGTGCTGGGTGGATTCGTGAAGTCAATCGGCTCGGGCATCGGAGGACTGCTGACTGTGCAGAACACGATCGCGTCCGCGACCACGATGGTTGGGTTTGTCGGCTGGGGCGCATCCGCCACGGTTTCCAGTCTGGCGAACATCTTCGTGAACCCCGGATTCGAACTGGAGTAGAAGATGCCGACGATCAACGTCCCATTTGGGACCGGAATTGACCGGATTAGCACGGCACTCGCGACAATGGGGAGCGGGACCGGATCATCGCTCAATGACGCGACAGCGGGGGATCGGTTTCTTTTTCCCGCGGGGACTTACACGTTTACTGGGGCTGGCTTCCTGTTGGATCACAACGGACTCGGTAACTTCGCGGCCGTGACCGGCCCCCCGGGAACGCTGGTGCTAGAAGGCGTGGATCGCGACACCGTGATTATTGATTTCGCAGGATGCGGATCGAACACCGCAATTTACGGCGGCACATTCTCTGGTGTGACGATCAAGAACATGACGTTCAAGAACGTGCCGGCCGCGAGTGGCGCATACATGCGCGATGCATCCTCTGGCGGCGGCTTGATGTACAAGGACTGGACGTTCGAGAACATCAAGATGGACGGCACCTATGTGTGGACAGGCGGTGGAAGCGTCGGACAAGCCTCGCCACTATTCAAGCTCGGATATACCGGCTCTACGATCGGAACTGGAATCACATTCAAGGACATCGTGACCACAGCCACATTCGGCGGTGTCGCGCATGTTCCGCAAAGTGCTGCGTACACACCAAAACTTATCGACTTCGCGTGCCCCGCATCGAACCTCGACCTCACGATCGACGGTATCGATGTGAGACTGAACAACGGGTATGCCGGCACCCCGATTTTCATTTCAGATTTGCGCGACGCCAACATACGTGGTATCCAGGCGACGAATATATGGGGCGGAGCGGTGCGCATCGAGTCGCTCGTCAACGGCAACTATGACTTCAGCGTCGATGGCGTGTTTTTGGATAACGGGTGGGATGGTGGAGCGCTGACGGCGGGAACAAGGCACGAGAGTGGGGTTGCGCAGCCCGGGGTTCACATCGGTAACTCAGACCCAGACAATCTGCACATCACCCGTAACGTGCATTGTTCGAACATCAACATCCGAAATAATGCGTCGTACGGGTTTGAGTACGAGAACGACACACAGTATTGCAGCTTAGTTGGGTTTTATATCTACAACTGCAACACCCACGGGTTGCCAATTCCAGATGAAGTGCAGCACTGCTTGGTATCGGATGGGATCATCGATACCATTCGAAATGCCTCTGGAAGTGGTATGACGTTCTCGACGACGGCCTATTGCACCGGAAGGAACGTGCTGATTAAAAATTGTCCAATCGCATTCAATTACCGTGACGACGCAAATCCGGGGTCATCCCCCGGGGGCACATTCAATGGTTGGGCGATTCGCAATCTGAAAAACAATTTTACCGACTGTACGATCATCGACTGCGGAATGGCGTATTCCGTCTTGACGGCCGCGCTCACTAATGCCGGAGCGGAAAGTTCGGCGTACTCTAGTAATTTCGAAAACAACTCTATTTATGGAACTCCGGTGTTTTCGCAGGTAGATGGTGTGGCGAAGAATCAGGACGAGTTTGAAGCGCTATTTCCACACACGATGCCGGATGGATCGAATACATACTCTGCATCAACAATGCCGACGAGATTGACGATCCAGGGTGTACTGAACGAGCTCGCCGGATCGTCAGGTGTTAGCTACTCAATCAAGGGTGCGGCAAATCGGCTCATCGGAGAGACCGGAGAGCGCTATACCATCCAAGATGCGCTCAACATGCTGCTCGCGATCCGCGGCGGCGTCTAACTGGAGGAAAAATGGAACACGAATTGATTAAAGAGGCCGCGAGCACCGAGGGGCGCTTTTCCTTCTCGACGCTCACCGCGCCGTTGAATTCGAAGATCGCGCAGTATTCGACGGCCGAGTGGGGCCGGCTCTGGGGCTGGATCCACCGCCACACGCACGCGGAGATCGTGGATTTCTGGCGGGAGATGGGATGCTCGGAGAAGGGGTTCGCGCTCAAGTACAATCGGTTGGTTGATGGCGGAACGTCCATCCTGACGAACTATCTGGTCAACACGGCGCTCACGCGCCCGACCGTCATCCAGTTGGGCGGCGGCCACCTGACTGCACAGCCGTTTGACCGCACGCGCAACAACTGTATCACCGCCCACACCGGAACGGGGCTGGCAGCGTTTGACGCCTCCGCGTCCGCGGCGAAGCGCCAGGGCGCGGCTGCGCCCGGGTTCTACGACACGTACGAGCTGTCTAACACCTTCACCAACTCGACGGGCGGCGCTGCCACGATCAACGAGGCGATGGTGCGCAACAACGTGGCGAGCGGATCCGGCCAGGGCTACTGCCACGCGCTGTTCGGCAGCTCGCCGGTCGTGCTCGCGAACGGCGACCAGTTGCTGGCTACTTATCAGTCCCAGTTGATCCCGTAAAGGAGCGCTCGCGTGTTGTCGAGCACCTGGCATCCCGAATCGACCGTCTCCGCGGGATCGTGGACCATTACCGGAGCGGCCACCGCGCATGAGGCGGTCGCCTCATCCGACGAGGACACGAGCTACGTCCGCTCGATCGGTACGTTCAGTGGGACGTTGAAATTGGGGATTCCAGCGGCAGCGGTCGGAACGTATCGACTGCGCAACATCAAGCTGAACCCATTTCAATTCCGCGGCAACTCGGCCGCGAATTATCCGGTTCTGAAGGTTGAGATCGTGTTCAATGGAAACGTGATCGCGTATCGACAGTATGACGTGGACTCAGCGAACGACTGGGTAATTGGCAACATCACCATCAGCGGGCTGAACATCTCTGGGTATCTGTGGAATTCTGGCTCGCGCCAGCTCTGGTTGACCGTGAAGGCCACATCCACATCGGAACGCGAAGACACACCCATCCCGATAGACGGATAAAACATGGCGATTACCGCAGATTTCTCAGATGTGGGCGGAGTCAACGATTACGACCCGATTCCCGCGCTGCACGCGGGATCGTTTTCGGTGAAGAGCGCGTACTACAGCGGGATCTACAGCACCGCGGATTTTGCAGATCACTACACGTACACACAGCTCGCGCTGTGTGGCATTCCAGGGTCAGATCTTCCGGTTGGATCGCGCTGGTTGGTTTTCTTCAACTGCGCCGGCGGGAACTCGACGGCCGGCTTCTCGGTTCGTGTGCATTGCATCCAGGGCACGAACGTCAGCAACCGCAAGCTCTCGGCGACCCAGCATACCGCCCACGGCGGCACCGACAGTATGGATGGAGGATCCTGCAACGGATTCGTCGATCTCGTCTCTGATGGCGGTCCAATACAGTTCATCCTGCATAACATTTCAGGTGGAACCGCGTACTGGGGTGGAATGAACATCGTGGCGGTGCCGCTGCCGACCGATGTGCTCTTGCCGACCAACGCGCTGATCGAGAACACTGACTACTGGAGCGCGTCACAGCCGACGTACAACACGGACGCGGACAATGTGGATGGGAATCTATCGGTGTTACTTGAGGCCGGTAGCACGCCCGGGTACTTCGACTTACTCACGAAGGTGGTCACGGCACCGGAGACCGACAAGTACGTCGTGCTCGCGATGACCTCCGCCCGCACAAACACGAGCGGGAACGGCTTCACGGAAGCGCGCCTGGAAGAGAACGGAGTCATTCTCGGCCAGACCATGCAGCACCAGTTCACGAACAGCAACAATCGCCGGCCGTACGTCTGGCTGAAGGAGCGCAGCTACACCAAGAATCAGGTCGTCACGCTGACGCTTCGCGGCAAAGAGAGTGTTTCTGGATTGTCCGGGTCGGCCGGTGCCTTGCGCACCTACAATCAGCCGCGCATTTTTGTTTTCCGATCGAAGGCGTTCTATGCGTACGCGAGTGGAGCGGGAAGTTCCTCCATCGCGACCACGCTTCCGAATACCTATCCTGGATACAATACGACGCTGACCGTTCCGTTCACGCCGTACCGAACCGAGGAAGCCGAGCACGCGCTGATCCTGTCGAACATTGTTTGTGCGCGCACGAACACCGGAGCGCAAGCGTCGCGCACGAAGGACAACTGGTCCACTGAGCCGATGGGGGATTTCACCGGCAGCGGCAACACGCAGACCAATGTGAATGATCGCGACTCATTGTTCTCGTTTGCGGCTCCGCTCGTCAACTTCGAGCGTGACTTCATCCAGGAGACCACGCCGAAGGGCGGGGAGAGCGCTGGGTTGACCGTAGGGGATGCGGCGATGGTCGTCATCGGCCTCACGAAGAACCCCGCGCTGATCGGGGGCCCCACGCTCTACACCTTAAACATCAAGATGAACAACCCGGGCCAGGGTTCGAACTCGGGCGTGGGCAACGAAGTGAACGGGGGTGGCACGGATTTTCCCAAGCTCATCCACGAGACGTCCACCGCGACCGAGAATTTTACGTACTCGGTGACGCCGGACCAGGGTTTCAATATCCCGTCCACGCATCCCAGGCTGTGGTTTAACGGAAACGACCGCAAGGCGTATCTCCAGAGCCGTAAGGCGGCGAACGCCGCGCAGTGGACTGAGTGGGTGAACGTGAGCGGCAACATAAGCTCACGCGGAACTGACACAGGGAACCCGGACTACCCGGAATCATGGGAGCGCGTTCTGCTCTGGATGACGACGGGGCTCGATAGCGACCTCACGAAGGTCCGCAACAGCATGACCGACATGCTGGGCTCGAGCCTGGACGAATTAATGGGACAGGCGGATGGACTCGAGGTGCGCTTCACGCAGCGTCGCGCGGCAATCTACCTCGACTGGTTGTCGGGGAAGTTCTACTCGGATGGCGTGACGCCGGCGATCACGGCGACAGAGCAGGCGAAGCTGCGCAATCTCCTGCTCATCACGACTGGGCTCGTGTATAACTATGGCGCGTACAGCGCGATTTGGCCGGGAAAGAACCCGGACTGGAAAGCCGCTGGTCGTTCGAGTACCTACAACAACCACTACAACGCTAAGATGCTCGGCGCGTGCTACGCGGCACTTGCGCTCTATGGAGAGCAGCCGGCGACGATGACGTGGCCGTACAACACTGGCACGGTCTATCAGTTCTCGCTCGTGTTCAATAATGTGACGTACACGAATCTCTGGGACTGGTTCAAGGCGAAGCTGGACGGCGAACTCATGTTGACGCTCGACAGTGAATTCCCGGGTGGGATGCTGGAAGAGGGCACGCGATATGGCATGGCGTCGCTCAAGCACAACGCGGAGATGTGGTGCCTTCTCCATCAGACCGCGAATCTGAATTACGTCGCCTCGCATCCGACGCTGCAAAACGCGCTCAAGACCGTGCTGTACATTCAACAGCCTGGCAACAAGCAGATGATTAACTTCGGCGATCAGTCCACGCCGTCCAACGGAGCGTACGTCGAGGCGCAGCAGCGCCTGATTATTCTGTTCTGGAGCGAGTTTGCACCGGGGATCTGGTACGAGTATTCCCAGTATTGGATTAACACGGTCTACACGAATTTCAATGGTGACAGCGAGTACGATGGCTACAACTTCATGTGCTATCGCCATGATCGACCCGCCACCAACTGGGCCGGGAATATTGATAAGGCGTATCGCGCGCTGGGCACGGGATTCTCGAATAGTCGCTCGGATTGGACGGACAACGCGATCTGCGTGAACCTGATGGGTCGCCACCGCTTCGAGGAGCACGGCCACTGCGACATCGGCGATCTCCAGATCTACCGCGGGCCATTCGATCCCGACAAGCTCAACTCCTGGCAGCTCATGGACGCAGCCAACGTCACGTTCGGGAACGGTTCGTGGCCGCTCTCCAACCACAACTGCTACTACATTGAGAATCCAGCGAATCCGACGGGTTGGCAGCAGTACCGCGTCGGAGACGCGCCTCTCGGGTCGGATCCGCCACGCCCGACGCAGGACCGCTTCTACAACGGCAACCCGACGTACGTGTACATGCGGACGGAGGGCAACACCGCGTACTGGACGACGGGATTGCCGAATACTTCCGGAGTGCGCGGGGATCTCGTGCAGCTCGCGGACATCTTCCATCGCGAGGTCATTCACGTGTTGCCCGGATATGTGATTGTGTACGACCGGATGCGAGCGCTCGGCGCGACATCCAGTTGGTACGCCACGCTCAACTGGCACAACATCAACAACACCGCAGGCGTGCCTGCGCCGTATAGCATCGTGGACAACAATGGTCGTCGTCGCTTCCGCATCACCTCGTACTCAAACGTCGTGCCGACCTATGCGCGCATCCAGAACACCGACCTCGGGTTTTCGAGCGGATGGCGTGAGCAGCAGAAGTTCCCGCTGGGATTGGGATGGCTCCAGCACGCCACGGTTTTCCACTGCACGGTGACGACAACGCCGACGATGGTGAGCACGGAGTCGCCGCCCGCGTCGATCTACAATCTGGACGATTGGAACTATCGCGCGGTTTCAATTAAAGAGGGAGCGGTGTGGAAGCATTTTGTCTTCTCGGCCGCGCAGGACGGGTCGGCCCCGACGATCCCGGCCTACTACGTGACCAAGCTCAATGACAACGACCAGCACGTCATTGTCAACCTGAAGCCCGGCATGTACTACCTCGTTACTCAATCACCCGGTATTACGGCGGGAGGCTACACGAAGTACACGCTCGCCGAGAGCCTGATCCCGGTTAAGTATTCCGCGAACAGCCAGGGGGTTCTGGAATTCACGCCATCCGGGCTCGGTTCGCAGACGATCACGGCGACGCCGCTCTTGATTGTGGACCCGACGTCCACCCACTTCACGGGTGGTGAGTTCTCGTTCGTGGCCTTCAGTGACTTCGTGCGCGTGCGAACGATCACGTCGCCAGGGACGACCGAGAGCTCGGATGGATCGACGTTTCAGCGGATCCCCGCCGGCGTCACCGGCGTATCGGTCAACATCAAGATGGTGGGTCCGAGCCCGGGGAGTGCCTCGACGGTGACGAAGAAGGTCATCAAGGTCATCAAGTCGGGTGGCTCGGGCTCGAGCTCGGCCGGATCGAGCTTCATCAAGAGCTCAATATATGCGGACGCCGGCGTCAAGGCAGAGAAGATCATCCAGCCGCCCAAGCCATTCATCTGGCCGAATGGCGACTTGGCCGCGTTCTACGTGACGCCGAGCCCAAATGATGCGCAGCACTGGAGCAAGATGCGCGATGAGAACGACGACACCTACTCGACGTTCAACGATGCCGCGCACATGGCGGGCGCGGTCCTTGAGTTCTCACTCGACGACCTTCAGGGCTTTTACGACCGCGTGAACACGATCCGATTCATCATGCGTGTGCGCGAGTTTTCGGGTGCGGCGATCAATCCGGTGCTGGTTGTGAAGCTCCTTCAGCCCAACAAGGTGCCGATTGCGCAGTACAACTATCCACTCTTCACCTGGCCGGGATCGCCGAGCGTGACGCTGCTATCGCCGTCGTTCAATATCAACGTCAGCTCCGCGGATTTCGCGGGCTGTTCGCTGAAGCTCGAGCCGCGCGCCACATCATACGGCGGTAACTACACACTGCGGATGGCCGCGGCTGGACTGGAAGTCCTCTCCGCGCAGAACCGAGAGAAGGTTATCCAGTGAGAATGAATCGCGGAGAGATGCGCGAAGAGGTGCGCGTTCTGGTTGGGGAAACCCAGGAAGACGGCACCCTTGACGCTGAAATCAACAGGCATATCAACCTCGGTCAGTGCGCGGTCGCGGAAAACGCCGCCGTGCTGTTTACGCACGTACTAGAGAGTACCGTTGCGTATAACGACCCAACGCTCGATCCGATCGATCCGCGCCGCGAAGGGCGCTACGGACTTCCGCAGGATTTTTTGAAGGTCCGAGCGATCGAGGTGCTGGACGGGAACACCTGGTACCCCGTGCAGATCTACCCGTACGAAAAGTTTCGCGCTCACGCGACGCAGACAAACAACGGTGGAAAGATGCTCTACGCGAAGATTGAGTTCGGCGCGACGTCGCTCGATGGCGACCCTCCGGGCGACATCTGGTTCTACCCGTGGCCGGATCGCGCAGCGCCAGACGGCTACGTGTACCGGATCAGCTATACGCAGATTCCGACCGCGATGACCGATGATGGGCACATCTCTGAGCTCCCGCACTTTGCACACATGGCGGTGTGCGTGTGGGCCGCACTCATGGTGTCGCGGAAGCACCGCGATCGCGGACTCATCAACGAAATGAGTGCGCTCTGGCAGATGGAAATGGACAAGGTGATGCGAGTCGTGGGCTCGCAGCGCAATGATCTACCGAAACGGCAGATCAACATATACAGGTAAGCGATGCCGAACATCAGTATTAATGATCCCGATCTGCGGATGATTCACATCGAGGGGTTTCCCCAGGGTGTGAACGAGTTTGAGTCCGCCTCAGGTCTTAAGCCCAATGAGCCCGTGGTGTGGCTCGTGGACGCGCAGAATGTGAACATTCGTGATCGCTCGATCATGCGCGGAGCGGCCGGGCAGGCGTTCTACATCGACAAGAACTACCTCGGTATGGACCTGACCATTCCGTCTCCGCCCAACGCGATCCAGTGGTACGAGCCGGTGTACGGCGCGTACCGATACCGCAGCAGCTCCGATCTGAAGCGGATACTCATGGTGAGTGGGGACAAGCTCGCGATGGACCTGGATGACGGGCGATTCGATCGGATCGGTGGGTTCACTGGCCGGCCGAATTTTACGCGCTGGCGCGACGTGGCGATCATTCAGGGCGCATCTGAGTCACCGGCATACTTCAATGGACACACCCTGGACCGCATCACGATGGACTCGTTCTGCAATCTCGGGATAGGCGGAAACACCGTCAATGGCGGTGGTGGGCTGACCGATGGGCAGTACCGATACCGTTTTACGATGTCTAGCTTTAGTGGAGATGTTTTCATCGGTGAGACCGGCGCGGTTATTACAAATTCCACGGGTGAATTTCTTGAGGTTTACTCGAACACCATCGGATTCGGCGACGACGGCATCACTGAGATCCGCAAGCTCGGACCCAACACAATCCCGCCGTACGTGCGACACATCAACGTGTACCGCCAATTCAAGGATACCGCAGACACAGCCGCGGCGGTGATCGCAGATCGACGTGTGGACTACAACGACTTCTTCTGGATTGGGTCGGTCGATGTGAGCGATCTCAATAATGCGGCGCTGGGAGACGTGCTCATTTCTGATAAGGGGTATGTTCAACCCCAGGATGCAATCCCGTTCGTTCCGCTGTTCAAGCCGCCGCACTCCGCTGTGACCGCGTGGCACAAAGGTCGTCTCTGGGTGATGTCGCCAAACGTCAGCGAGAACAAGGGGGGCCTCACTTACTCGCTCGAGCACCACTGCGACAGGATCTACGCATCGCGTATTGGGGTGGACGGCCCGGAGCCGGGCGTGTTCGATACCTACTCATGGGAGTACGTCGGGCGCGGAGAGCCCTTCGACGCGACTGGCATTCGCAGTATCCGCAATGAATTCCTGCTCATCACCAAGCCCGATAGTTGCTGGGCGGTGTACGGCGGAGATGACGAGGCCGACGGTGCGGTGCTCATCAACGTAAAGATGCTGGATGGGTCCATTGGCTGTGTGGCCCCGTTGTCGATGCACGAGGTCGATGGCGGGGTATTGGCGTGGTGGGCGGCCAATGGGCCGGTGTACTTCGATGGGTCCGGCCCACCACGCTATTTGATGGCCGAGAAGATCCGCAAGACCGCTCGGCGGATCCCTGGAAATCGCATGCAATTCATCGCGAGTGCCTACTCGAAGAAGCACCGCGAGAGCACGTTCTTCTACTCACTCGAGAACGATGAGGCGTACAACCGCCATTACTCGACATTCAACTGGGAGACGCGCACGTGGGTTCATGGCACACGCCGCTTGGGCGTCAGCACATCAGTCAACGTCGATGACGAAACCTCTGACGGCTACACGCTCTACTTTGTCGATGATGACCCGGCTTCAATGGTGCTCACGCACCGGCTCGTAATCCAGGCGGACGTTGGTGGGCGCGAGGCAGTTGGAAGCGGCGACGCCGCGATCCACGGATATGCCAAGACGCCGCTCATGCACGGCGGTCGCGCATTTGAGGATAAGCATTTCCTGGGGATCCAGCTCGAAGTGAACACGCCCGTGCGCATCTACGTGGACTACTCAATCGACAATGTGTTCGACAGCGAGAAGACGGGTGATGGGTTCTACATGGATCTGCCGATAACGGAAGACACCTGGGTGTGGGACGCCGCGATCTTCGATGAATCTCGGTGGCCGCTCGACGCCTCTGGCTTCGACTACAAGGCGTTCAAGCGCGCTAATGGCGCGACAATTCCGGTGGGCAAGGCCATCTCAATCAAACTTTCCTGGTCGAGCACGTCGGTGCCGCTCGAGTTCAGCTCGGCCACCGTGTTCTTTAAGACGGTGGGGGTACGCAAGTGAGTCTTCTGACGATTCCGTATGACATCTTTGTGCCTGGAAATATTGGCTACGCGCCAGAGTTCAACGCGAACTGGGCCGCGATCAAGTCGTGGTCCGCGTCGATCGACGACACCAATCTGAGTCCCGCCGGCATTACACTCTATTCGAAGGGGAAGCCCGGGACGATCACATCAACGCTGTTCGGTACTTCCTGCGTGAAGCAGTCCGCGATCGACTACACCTCTGCCGGCGTCGGTGTTCTTGCGTGGCAGTCGGGATCGGTGTATCGCGGGAATGGTGGAAATCGCACGATCTGGATCAAGAAACAGGAAACCCTCCTCGCCGATCTCGCCGAGCATACGATCACGGTGGACTGGTCTGCGACCGACTCGGTGGACGGGGCCTTTACATTCCCGGATGCTACGAAGGTCCATGTGATTCCGACATTCGCGGATAACGTGGGTGGAACACGGATTTCCGGGACTGCCGCAGAACTGTCCTACATGACAGTCACCGCGATCACCACCACTGGATGCACAATTAAGTATCGCTTCCGCGCTCTCCCCGCCCCGGGCAATGTAAATCTGATCGCCATCGTGTCGGGAGGTGCGTAATGGGAGCCTGGTCATCGGATAGATGGGAAAATAAAGTTCGGACTAACAGCAATCGCCACGAGTCGATCACTGACTACGATCCATACACGGGTGAGGTGGTTCACACCAACACCCAGGCGGAGATGAATGCCTATAAACAGCGCCGCAAGTCGCAGTATGAGCAGAACGAACTGAATTCAAAGCTCCGCATGTACGATGCGGAGGCCGGCAAGTACAAGGACCAACTACTAAATCTCTTCGCGAGCCGCGCAGATCGGGCCGCCGCCCAACAGGTCGGTGGTGCCGCGATGGGAATCCAGCGCGCTACCATTCGCGGGGGACTGGAGGGTGGCGGTCTTACTCAGGCGCTCTTGTCGCGCGAGCGCAGCGGCATCATGTCGCAGGCGCAGACCGGAAAGATGGACTTCTCACAGAAACTCCTCGGCTACATGCAGGAGTCGCGCGATCGCGTCGTCACCGGGGAGATCGATTACTTCAACGAGATCGAGAAGATGCGCGTGAGCGAGCAACTCCAGGAGCGCTTTGCGCGCTTCCAGGCGAAGCTCGCCCAGGATGACTTCAGCCGCCAGGCGTTTATATCGATGCTCGGCTCTATCGGTCAGATCGGCGAGATGTTCCTGAATCCGGTTGCGGCACCCGCGCAGGCGATCTTCTCCGCGCAGGATCAGATCAATCAGGTGCGGAACCAGTATGGGACGCCGCCGTTCAACCCGAGCATGAGGTATTAAAATGGCTCCATACGGACTCAAGGGACAGGATATTTGGACCGCGATTCTCGGCCCTGCATTTGACCTCCACGTCACGCGCAAGCGTGAGCGCGAGGCGATGCAGATGCGCCTCCAGGAAGAGGCGGCATCCCGTGCCGGCCAGCAGGCGCAGTGGCAATCGCAGTTCGGCCAGACGCAGATGGCCGAAGCGCAGAACTACAACAAGCTCGCGATGGACAAGCTCAACACTGAACAGCGACAGCGCGGATATGATGTGAGCGATGCGGCCACCAGTTTTGAACAAGAGAAAGAGAAGATGTTGCTCGATCATAAAAACCGGATGGCGGAGCTCGAGGCGGACTGGAAGCATAAACAGAATGAGAAGAATTCGGAATTCGCGAAGACCAAGAATTTCTATGTGGACCTCAACCGACTCTTCCAAAATCCTGCCTTCAAAGGACGAGTGATGACGTCGGACGCCACGTCTATGCTTATGCAGCAGTACATGGCCGGCAACACTGACATCGCGGGCACGATCTCCGCGCTCGAACAGAGCGGTCAGCCAATCTGGTTGGCGGGATCCGCGGTGAACGATCAGCAGGTCGAACAGATGTACGGCCAAGCGCTGAATAGCGGCCGGCTCGTTCGCACGGGCAAGACCGCCGAGGACAAGGAGCAGGAAGCGCGCGATCGCGCCGTGATTGGGTACGGCGTGAGCAAGGGAATGAAAGACCTGAACGAGCTTGATAAATACGAGTCAGACTTCGACGCCGAGGCGCTCGCAGACGAGAATTTTCAGACGATCAACGATTACCTCACGAACTCGGACAATGGGGCCGCGAAGGAAATCGTGAAAAAGGGCGGCTGGAGCCGTGGGTCGATTCCGGGTCGCACCATCGCGCAGTTCCCGATCATGTACCCAGATGATCCGCTCGTGCAGCAGGCCATCGACAACTACGGATCCTGGGAGAACATGATGGACCTCACGAAGATTGCGGACGCGGATGGCCTGCATTCTCCTGAGGATATTGCGTCGATCTATGCGTACGGTGTTTCGAAGAACGGACTCGAGGCGGATCCGGCGTACGTGAACAAGTTGATTCGCCGGTTACTCAAGGAGTCCGCACAGGGGCCGCCGACCGCGACGACGGTCAAGGCGCAGAAAATCAGTGACGCCATGAAAAAGCAGACCCCCTTCACCGGGAAGATGTAATCGATGAGCCTGGTCAAACCTCCGCGTGGTCGCTCCGGGCACGTGAAGAAGCCTGGGAAAAAAGACACCCTGTTCGAGGGTGCCGTGCGTGAGGGCCACCGCGAAACCCCTCTTACGATCCAGGACGTGCTTTCTGAGCGCTGGCACCGGCCAGGCAACCGTTTCATGCGCACGCTCGAAATGCTGCCGGTCGGGCAGCAGGCACTCGCGGGCATCGCGCGCGAGACGATTGGGCCGCGCAGCATGGACAACGTGTACCACGCCGCACTCCGCGGGATCCGCGACTCCGCGAGCTTCACCGAGACGATCCAGGAGCACGTACCCGGGCGGAAGACCGCGAAGGCACTGGGCTTCGCCGCGGATCTCGTCGTCGATCCAATCAACTTTGTTCCGATTGCGAAGCCACTCAGCTACGTGGGGAAGGGTGCGGGTGTCGCCGGGAAAGCCGGCGTGCGCGCACTGCGCACGACCGAGGTGGGCGCGGACATTGCCGATAAGGCCGCCGTCCACGGCGACCGTATCGCACGGTCGGTCTATCGGCGCTTCAACCCGAACAAGCTCCTCCAGCGCGGCGGCTTCAACCGTGTGCTGATCCTAAAGGAGCGCATGCAGGGCCAGCGTAATATTCTCCGCTCCCAGCTCCTCGACACCGCGGAGCGGAAGATCGTCGAGCTCGTGAAGGATCCGAAGCGCAGGGGTGCCATCACGCGCGTCCTGGATGCGGAGCCGGTCGAGGGGATGCTGCCGGACGGCACGATCCTGAAGCCCGAGTTGTGGCGGCGGAAGGAATGGATCCGCGAGTACAACAAGCTCAACCCCGAGGAGAAGCGCGCGGCACTGATCGCGCGTGACGCGCTGAAGAAGCTCGAGAAGATGAAGATCTCCGAGGGCATGCTCGATCCGAAGCGCGCGGCCGGGATCATCATGGCCGAGGGCGGACGTGCGTACGTGCCGCGCCGCCTGGTCGGGCGCGGCGAGGTATTGCGCGTGTTGCGCGATAAGGCCGCCGCGCTCCGCGGGGAAGCCGCGGAGGTGTCGATCGAGAACATCCCGAAAGCGCAGCGCGAAGCGGCACTCACCGCCACAAACGAGATGATTGAGCTGTTCGATCGCATGCCGAATGCGATCAACCTCTCGTACGCGGATCGCATCGACGCGATGTACTCAGGGAAGATGACGAGCTGGGATAACATCCGCAAGATGCGCGGGCAGATCAAGGACTTCGACTCCCTGATCCAGGAAACCATCGAGCACGACATCGCGAAGATCCTAAATGTGGAGCGGCGCGAAGTCGGACGCTCACTCGCCGTCCAGAACTTCTTCAAGGACACGCTCAAGTATATGTACCGCGAGGGCCTCGCCCTCCCTGCGAAATCCGACATCGTGGCGGCAACACCGGGCAAATGGAAGAAGCTCGACGCGAAAGTCGTCGAGTGGAAAACGAAGGGCCCACAGGCCGAGAAGGTCATCCACAACCTCGATGACGTCGTGTTCCCCGCCGAGGTGGCGGACGAGATCAACGCGGCACTCAAGTCCTACATGGATCCAAAGTCGATTCGTGAAGCGCAGAGCACAATTCGCAACATGACGAAGTTCTACAAGGCGTGGACGCTCTCGCCGTTCCCGGGCTACCACGTGCGCAACATGGCGTCGAACGTCTGGCAGAACACACTCGCGGGGATGCGTCTGAAAGACCAGCTTGTCCACGGCGAAGGTGCGCGCGTGATGCAGAGGAAAATCGAAACTGGCAGCTTTACGAACGAGCCGATGCTCAAGCACTATACCGATCATCAGATGTCCGAGATGATTCTCCGTCACCGCGTGACACGCGGGGGGCCGACCGAGGAGTTTGCGGATGCGGTGACGAAAATCCCGACCACGCCGGGCGGGATCCTGAAGCGCACGATCACACCCAACCCATCCGAGAACATCGCGGTGCAGGCGGGCTTCAAGGTGGGCACACACATCGAGGACAATGCGCGGATCTCGCACTTCATGTGGAGGCTGTCGAAGGGTGACACACCCGAACGTGCGGCACGCAGTGTTCGCAAGTTCCTATTCGATTACGAGCACGGCCTCTCGGATTTCGAAAAGAATGTGTTCCGTGATCGACTCTTCCCGTTCTATGCCTGGACGCGCTTCAACCTTCCGCTCCAGCTCGAGATGTTTGCGCGCCACACCGGCCGCTTTGCGGCGGCCGAGAAGGGGATCAACGCATGGGAGGACACGATGGGTGGGCCCGCGCCGAACCAGTTGGCCTTCCAGCAGTGGCTACAGAACGCGGGTAAGGTTCGCGCGTTCCACGACAAGAAGACCGGGGATTACCGCTACTTCTTCCTCGGCGGCTTCTGGCCGGGGTCGGAAATCGAAAAGGCGATGAGCGGTGAGCGCGTCGCGTGGGAAATCGCGAACATGACGACACCGTATCTCCGTGTACCGATGGAACTGCTCTCGAACTTCAATTTATTCCAGCGCCGGAAAATCCAGCGTATGCCGGATGAGACGGCGCGCGTGCGGCTCGGTGTGCCCGGGCTCTCCCCGGCGGTTGAGGCGTTCGCACCCGGGAAGCTCTCCGTCCAGGCGACCCTGCCCGTGAAGCTCGAGCACGCGCTGCGCAGCGTGCGCATCATCAACGAGACCGACAAGCTGCTCGGTGAATTCAACCAGGAACTCGGAGGTGGTCTTCGCAGCGGCATCACCCGTACGCTATTCGGGAAAACCTATCCCGTAAACGTCGAGAAGCAACGTAAAAAATGGGCCTATGAAATCAACTTCAGGATCGCGGAGTTGTCTGCGGTTCGTTCGTGGGGAGAGATCACCAAAAATGAGGGAAACATCGCGAAGGCTGAAGCTGAAATCGAAAAACTCAAAGCGCTCAAGCAAGAGCTCGGGATCTCGGGCGCGCACGAATAGGAGTGACCACATGGCTACTCAATCAAATGGATTAAAAAACAACTGGGTAGTCCTCTTGATCCCCTCGGTGCTCGCCGTTGGCGGTTACTTCGTCATGCAGGACCGCGTGACGATCAACACGACGGAGATCGCGACGATCAAGACCGAGGTGGCCGCGCTGAAACTCGCGCAGGCCACCGCGTCCGGTATCCCGGGGACGCTCCTGCGTATCGAGACGAAACAGGACGCGATGACCACGGACATCGAGCGCATCAAGGCGAAGCTGGACATCCAGTGACTACAAATGCGTTGCGCGAAGCTCGACTAGCGCTCGTGCGCCTTTCGCTATGGGATGCGCGCTATCGCAATCACTGGAGCCGCGGAAGCGGCGAAGAAACACAGCCGGCGGGCACCGCGCGGATTGACCGCGCGATGGGGCTCGCCCTCCTCATTCAACCCCAGGTCAGCGGAGGAAACACATTGGCAACGTACGGACCCCGCTCGATGGAGATCATCGCGCAACTCCATCCCGAGCTTCAGCGCTGGCTCGCACTCGTCATCAAGCACCTCGACCACTCGGTCGTCGAGGGGCCGCGCAGTCGCGAGCTGCAACAGCACTACTTCGAGACCGGACTCTCGAAGGTGACGGGCGATCAAGCGAAGCACTGCCGCACACCGTGCGAGGCGGTTCACCTCGTCCCGTTTCCGTGGGACAGTCGGAAGGTGAAATTTGATTCACCGGAGGGGCGCGAGCGCCTCACGATGTTCGCCGGCGCAGCCCTGATGATTGCACAGCTCTACGGGATTCCGATCCGCTGGGGCGGCGACTGGAATCTCAACTGGGAGCCCGCGGACAACAAGTTCGATGACCTCATGCACTTCGAGCTCGGCGAGAAGCCGGCCGCGGAGTCCACCGAGATCGACACCACTGTATGAGCACGTGGAGACCGGAACCCCCAAAGGAGAAGGGCGATGGGCGCGAAACCACAGAAGGGGGCCCCGTATTCCCGGGGCGAGATCTGGGCGAAGAAACGGAAACCCCCGAACCAGGACTACCTGCCGACACGGCAGGAGATGATGAGCGGTCACTGGAACCGCTACGGCCGATACAAGGTGGCGGACATCAACCGGCTCCTCTCTGAGGAGCTGGCGATCGAGGCCGCCGACGTCATCGAGTTGACGTGCGATTGGTGTGGAAAATCTCGCCATGACGGCGAGTGCGAGGAGTCACCATGATCGAGAGTTTATTGGTCGCATTGGTATTGATCGCCATCGTGGCGCTCATCGGCTGGGGGATCGTCGCGTTGATCCCCGCCCCACCCCAGGTGAAGACGGTCATCTGGGTGGTGGTCGGAGTGATCTGCCTCCTGATTCTCCTGCGGGCGGTCACGGGGTTGGATTTCAAACTGTAACAGGAGGTCAATCATGGTTGCAGATAAGGTGCAGTGCAAGGGGCTCGGGAAGGAATTCCTGGACCTGATGTTGGCCGTGAAGACACACGGAGTGGGCTCAGAAGCCCTCAAGGAGGCCCAGGAGACGTTCATGGCCGCAATGGTCGCCGCGGACGACTTGAGGGGCGACACGGACGCTGCGGTGCCCTACGTGATCTCCGGCCTCACTGAGGCGTACGGAGACATGAAAGTAGGTCCGTAAATGGATCCATTGAAGCAGCTCGCCGGCGTGGGGCTCGGGCTCGCCCTGGGGGCGATCCAGAAACATTTCTTCAACGGGTCGAAGTGGTACCGGCCGAACATCCCGAACCAGTTGATCCCGTACATCAACACGACGGTGGGTACGGCGGTAGGCGGTCTTCTAGGGGTTGTGGTTCCTGGGCTGGATCCCGCGGAGCTCGCGATCTCGGGCGGCATCGCCGGTGCTGCGTCGGTGGGTGTTCACAAGATCGCGCAGAAGCCGGTTGTGACGACGGTGACCGCGCTGAAAGCGGTCAATATTCGTTGACAGAGAGCGAGAACGGAGCTAGATTTCGTCGGTCTGGCTTCTTCTTCCTTTCCAAGTGAGACGGCCCTGGGAAACCGGGGCCGTTTTGCTTTTACGTAGAATCCCTCCCGGTGTAGACCATGTTGGGATTGTCGTCGTCGTAGAGCACCGCTCCGGTATCCACATCAACGCAGCGCACATGAAACTTACCGTTGCTGCACTTTATATCCTCAAATTTTTCGACGGGGTACTCCTCTCCCCGGGCTTCATGGAAAAACATCATGCGGTTGCAGTCGCAACTGAAGTTTCCTTCGCTCCAGATGTACTCGTTCGAGAACCCATCCTCCGTGACCTCGTAGTCCCAATCTGGTTTGTACTCACCGATCTCGCCGTCGGCCACGCGGGTGATGATCGCCTTATACTTCATTTCTCCCACTCCCATGCATCGTTCCAGTTGGAGGCGTAGCTGTTGTCCTCCACCTGCATCTTGTAGCACCAAACCACACCGGCAGGATGGTAGGTTTCCATGAGATACGCGGCCTCGACCTGCTTCGCACGACCCGGATCGTACATCCCGAGGATCAACTGCTTCCCCGCTGACAAACTCAGGTTCGCCGTCTGGCGCAGCGTGTTCCAGTTGGTCTTGTTGTGGTAGCGCATGTCATACGCCACCTGGATGAAGTGGAGCGGGGTGAGTTCTCGGAGGGCAAGGATGAAGTCCTTCGTCGCCGCCACACCGCCACGGTACGTGCCGAGGTCAGAGTAGTTCGGCATCACCGGGGCCGGGGCAATCTCGCGCATCACGCGCTCGTACTCAGACAGGGGGAACGTCTCCCGGTTCGCCGCCGCACAGTCGATCATCGTGCCGTAGAACTTGTAGTCGGTCATGTAGTTCTTCCAGCCGTAGTCCTCGACCCACGCCCACCACGTGTTTCCCGGTACGGGGTTCACATACCCCATCGTCTTTCGTCCCGTCGCCGCCACCGCTGGATTGGTTCCGTCGATACACCCCATCAGGATTTCGTAACGCCGGATGCGCTGGGCCTGCCCATCAACAGTGATGCCATCCGGGTACATGAAACAATCTGCTTTTTTAATCATGGTTTTTCCCCACTTCCTTCTACGATGCCGTCGAAGCGGAACCGGCAGAGTCCCGGTATTGGCACGTGTTCCACAATTCCGCTATTGCCCACGTACACCACCTCCGGCACTCCCTCCGGCCTCTCTACGGGCTCGCTGAGGATGGCGATTGCGGCCCGAATCTCGTCGGCAATGTCTTGCTCCAGCTTCTGTTTTCGCGGGTTCGACGATAACTTCATTGCCTCGCCCGCGCACGAGTCGGCCTCCGCGCCTGCCGATTCCAGTACAATACATAGAGCTTCTTTCCTATCCATGAGGGTTGTTCTCCTTTAGTCGATCACTGGAAGTTTTAGAATGTACCGGCGCAAGTCGTCGGCGTAGATGAGTGCTTCGCCGGTTGCCGTGTCGCCTCCGGTTGTCTGCCCGCGCATCCAGCGCCAGAACTTCGCGGCGTCGTCAGCCCCCATTACCTTCTCGATGTTGCTTCCGCGCACAACCGGCCCGTAGCCTTCGTGCTGCTCGATGGTGAAATCTTCCATCTTCATGGGTTGTTCTCCTTGTTGCGACG
>Ga0105252_10000264_pt1 | contig 42137 bp, 46 predicted proteins | sample EasRivMeERMZT100_FD_89675 | JGI IMG/M metagenome (GOLD analysis project Ga0105252, IMG submission 89675) | Soil microbial communities from meander-bound floodplain in the East River, Colorado, USA - East River MetaG ERMZT100 | ecosystem: Environmental > Terrestrial > Soil > Floodplain | place... | reverse complement strand
CCAGCACCGCCGCTACGAGCACCCCTTGCTCGAAATCGTTCCCGAAGCGCGGAACAAGGCCAAGCGGTGTCAGCCAGTAGGTGTAAAGAAGCGTGCTCAGGGAAGCAGCGAGAAATAGGCATACGAAATCGAATAACGGAAGCAGGTCGCTCGCTATGGAAGCCAGGTTGCGATTCGACACGCGTGGCGCGGGCCGCGCGGCAAGACTGACCGAAGTCTCTTCAGAGAAAACCATGGGTGGCAGCGTAGGCTGCCAAGAAGTCAGGGTCTGTACGTCGTCGTACTCAGTGCGTTGGCGCACGGACTCTGATTGCGTCGCGAGGCAGCCCGCTTGGGTTTTGAAACAGCGGCCCACGACGGCGCGGATCTGTCTGTTCGGTCAAATCCGGATCGCTCCAGGGAATGGATCTAGCCGTAGTCGGGCGATTGCGGCGAGCGCATGCAACAGGATTGTCGAAAATTCGCAGAGGACGGCAGCGCCGAGCATTTTCCTCAGCGCGATTTCATTGCGTGCCGCGATCGAATCTACTGCGTCCGATCTTCTTAGGGTCTTCTTGGGGTTCTGGCCGAATGGTCAGAGGCTGTTTAGCTAGGGGAGCAATCCAAAAACCGACACTTGGAACTGCGAACCGACATAAACCTTGCCGTTCGCCACGGTCGGGACTCCGAATTTGACCGCCGGTCCGGGATTGTCGCGTGCCGCGTTTTCGTCGCTATTGTAGAGCTCGACGGAGACATTTGCCGCCGAGTAGGCGCGCAGCACCGCCGGCGCGCCCGAACCATTCGTTTCCAGCGCCCAGACTATCCCATTGCTGGAGCCATTGGCGGAAACTACCGGCGTCGCACCGGGCCAGCGGAAACTGTTCGGCGACTGCCCCGCGAGTGTAAGCTGCCCGGAGCTAAGGGAATACGCTCTCAACCTGTCGTCGACGGCCGCGGTGTAGACCGTGTTGCTGAAGTACGCCGGAGTGCCGAATATCGCGCAGGAGCCCGGTCCGCACGCCCCCCCGGGAAAGGACTGCACGATCTGGCTGTCGCTGCCCACCTGAAACCTTCCCATGTTGTCGCGGTTCAGCAGGTAAACGATCCCTTGTTTTCCGGCGCTCACCATCAGACGCTGTGGTCCGACAGCTTGATCCGGCAACAGCAACGGCCCTCCCGAGCTCATATCCGCGTTCGCGGCTTCCAGGGCAAGCTGGTTATGCGGCGTGAAGTAATCGGCAACGGTCAACGATCCGTTAGTGAGCTTGAGGACGCTGTCGCCGTAGCTATTGCCGGCCGAGGCCGCATTGAAGGGTCCATCGCCAGTCATGACGAAGACGTTGCCGTTGGCATCAGCCGCCGGGCCGCCACCGCTATGCCAGATTCCTCCTTTTCCTTTTGGATCGTTTGGAACGGCGTTGAATGCTCCAAGCAGATCCAGGGTCTTCGCATCATAGGCCAGCACCCAGCCCTGGTAGGGGCGGATAACGCAATGCGAGGAAAAAGCGACTGAGACAACATTGTTATTCAGCAGCAACGCCGCACGCTGATTTTGTCGCAAGGATAGGAAGAGGACGCGGCCGTTGCCGTCATTGGGCGCGGTCGTGCCGGGGACGGAGGCTTGGAGTGCCCGTCCCGAACCGGGCCTGGGCATGCCCGTAGTGATGTCCAATGCGTGGAGGCGGTGTTCGTAGGTGACGATCGCGCCGTTTGTTTCCTTTGTCTTGGCCACTATGTAAAGGGTGCCCGTGGCTTGATCAATGACCGGAGTCCCCGTAATCCCAATTTCCGGTGTCAAGTCCGTGCAGCCGTCGGGGTAAGGCTTGGAGTCGGTATAACCGGGCGGGGTAGCAGTATCCTGATATGGCACGGTGGTGACGCCGTTGGCGGGATTGATGAAGCTTGCATGCCAAAGCTGGCCGCCGGTATCGGCGTCGAAGGCGTAGACACTGTTGTGTTCGGTGGCTACGAATACGACGTTGTGAAGCTGTCCGGCGACAGGCACCTTCGATACGTAGAGCGGTTGTGCGTAAACGTAGCCGTCCACGGGAAATGAAAAAAGTTTCCCGAATGTCGCAGTAGCAACGTTACCGGGTGCTAGAACCGTTTCATTTAGGTTCTGCCCCGAGCGTGCGTTGTCGTTGTGATAAGTGAGAACACCACTCAGAAACCTGACCGTAGCATTTCCACTGCCGCTCCTGGTTGGATCCGCAACGCTGGTTGCGGCAACAGAGTGCGTGGCTTCGCTGGGCGGGGGCGTGTACATCCCGCCGGCTGAAATCACCCCCACGCTGGCGTTGCCGCCCTGAACGCCGTCGACTCGCCACGTGACCGCCTGATTGGTGCTATTGACGACGGTCGCTGTGAACTGCTGCGTCTGGACCGTCGAAATCGTGGCGGTCGCCGGCGCCACCGTGACGCTGATCTGAGGCGGCGGAAACCTGACCGTAACGTTTACGCTGCCGCTCTTGGTTGGATCCGCAACGCTGGTTGCGGTAACAGAGTGAGTGGCTTCGCTCAGCGGGGGCGTGTACATCCCGCCGGCTGAAATCACCCCCACGCTCGCGTGGCCGCCCAGAACACCGTCCACTCGCCACGTGACCGCCTGATTGTTGCTGTTGACGACGGTCGCTGTGAACTGTTGGGTCTGGACCGTGGAAATCGTGGCGGTCGCCGGCGCCACCGTGACGCCGACCTGCGGGCCCGGAGGCGGCGAGCCTGAGGCGAGTGAACTTCCAGCGACCGTACTATCGCCACAGCCTGTGAAAATACTGACGGCCAGCAGAAGCAGAGCGATAGATATTCTGGTTTCAGGTTTTGGCGAATTAATCATTTGTAGAGCCCGATGACTTCCACAGTGTGTTCTCAGGAAACGTTTTAATCGGTACGTCAGCGCACATCGCGATGGAACTATGTGCGGTGGCGCACGGTATGCGCGAGCGCCTCCGTGCTATACAAATCTCTTCGCATGCACGTATACGAAAGCATAGGTATGAACACTTTCATGGGTCGGCGCCAATGAGCGTTTCCAAGGGTTATTCGAAGATATTCGGTGAGATGCTGTCTACGGCACTACTGCTCGCTTTCTTGGCCGGATGCGGTGGCGGCGGCGGGAGCACAAGCAGTGGGAATAGCGGAGGAAGTCCAGGTCCGCCGGATAACACCGTGCCCACCGTGACTGCCATGACACCGGGTGAAGACAGTCTGGGATTAGCGACAAACAGCAAGCTCACTGCCACCCTGAGTGAGGCGGTAGTCCCGGCCGGAATCAGCACGGAAAGCTTCAGACTGGCCGTGGGAGACAATGCCATTCCGGGAACGGTGAGCTATGACGCCACCAATCATATTGCCGTGTTCACGCCCACCGGCGGCTTCGCGCCTAACACAAGACATACCGCAACGATTGTCACCGGCATCAAGGATCTGGGAAACAATCCCCTCATGACGGACTTTGCATGGTGTTTTGAAACAAGTGGAATAGCAGACAGCACACCGCCCAGCGTGACCTCCACCAGCCCCTTTGCCGCTGCCACGGGCGTGGCGATGAACCGCAGGATCACCGCCACCTTCAGCGAGGAAATGAATTCGTCAACTCTGACACCGGCAAGCTTTACGGTGACCGGCCCCGGCGCCATCCCGGTTTCGGGTACGGTGACCTACCCTGGCGGAACTGCGGTCTTTACACCCTCAGTCGGCCTTGCGGCGAATACGACGTATGCGGCCACGATCGGCACAGGTGCGATGGACCTGGCAGGCAATGCGTTGCAGGCGAACGTAACGTGGAGTTTTACCACTGGCGCAAGCGCGGATGTCACCGCACCGGTTGTCCTTTCCAACGACCCTGCCGGTGCCGCATCGGGCGTAGCGATCAGCAATACAATCAAAGTCACCTTCAGCGAGGCGATGGATCCGGCGACAATCACTACAGCGAACTTTGCAGTGACGGGGCCTGGCACCACCCCCGTGATAGGAACAGTGGCGTTTAACGCTGCCAACAACACCGCGACCTTCACACGAATAAACCATCCCAATACACTTGTGACTTCCCATCCCACGCCGGTGAGCTATCTCGAGCCCAACACGACCTATACCGCCACGCTCACCACCGGGGCCAAGGATATGGCAGGCAACGCGCTGGCAAACAACCGGATATGGGGCTTTACCACGGCGCCATGAAGGGCCCCTGCACCTTCGCCGGGAAGACGACCGGCTCAAGAGGGAGCGCGATTTATTGGCGGGCACATCCGGCTTGATGTGCGCCGGGTGCGCCCCCTGCAAAAAAAAGACCCTTGGAGATGCACATCATTGAGGGTCTGAACCCGCCGATCGCTAAGGAAGACAAAACATCGACGAAGAGGAGAATCAAAATTGTCCGCCCCTGTTTCGGAGTGCTCTGTACGTTAACGGACATAAGGGGTAGGATGCGACATCCCCCGACCGGGCGGCCGGGGTTTGTGGAGTGGAGTGACTATGGGCAAGGGCCTCGCCGCATCCGGAACTCATACGCCAGCTCAAAACGACCTTCTTGCCGCGCTGCCCGCGGCGGAATACGAGCGCCTGCTGTCGGACCTGGAGTTGGCGCCGCTCCCGCTCGGCATGGTCGTCTACGAGTCCGGCGCCAGGCTGGACTACGTATATTTCCCCGTCGACTGCATCGTGTCGCTGCTCTACGTCATGAAAGACGGCGCGTCGGCGGAAATCGCGGTCGTGGGCCGTGAAGGCTTGGTCGGGGTTGCGCTGTTCATGGGCGGAGAATCCACACCCAGCCGGGCGGTGGTGCAAAGCGCCGGAACTGCGTACCGCCTCCGATCCAAGATCCTCAAGAGGGAATTCGAGCAGAACGCCCCGCTGCAGCATCTGCTGCTGCGCTACACGCAGGCGCTGATCACGCAGATGTCGCAAACCGCCGTGTGCAATCGGCATCATTCGGTGGAGCAGCAACTGTGCCGCTGGCTGCTATTGAGCCTGGACCGGCTGTCCTCGAACGAGCTGAACATGACGCAGGAACTGATCGCGAACATGCTGGGAGTGCGCCGCGAGGGCATCACCGAGGCGGCCGGGAACCTGCAAACGGCTGGATTGATTCACTACCATCGCGGTCACATCAAAGTGCTCGACCGGTCAAAACTGGAGGGGCGCGTCTGCGAGTGCTACGCAGTAGTCAAGAAAGAAGAGGATCGCCTGCTTCCCCACGCGCTCGCGACCTGATGCCGCCTCCGGCATGTTACTTGAGCCGCATGTCATTCTTGACCGACGTCACGCCGCCGACGCCTTCCGCAACCTTGACCGCCCGGGCCATATCGGACTGGGAACTCACGAAGCCGCTCAATTGCACCACCGACTTGTAAGTTTCGACGTTGATTTCGGTGGATTTCAACCCAGGTGTGTTGAGTATCGCCGACTTCACTTTCGTCGTGATCACGGTGTCGTCGATGTATGCGCCCGTGCCTTCGTTCGTCGCGCTGGCGGCGCAACCCAGCATAGTCGTCAACAGAACAGCACTGGCAAGAGCGAAAAACCGTTTGGATTGTTGCATGATTAAACTCTCCATGTAGTAAAAAGCAAGAACAACGACAAAAACTCCAGGGTTCCTATTTGTCCACGCGATCCTGCGTCGCGAACGGAACCCCTTGCGCGTCTAGCGGTTGCTGAGATCCCAATCGCGGTTGCGAACCTGAAACTCCCTGAGTTGACGCGCGGCCGTCTCTTTCCAGATCCCGTGCCCCTCCTGGTTCCAGCCGGCGCGTTGATCGCGGCTGGCGGCGACCATACCCGGCTCATCATCGGTGAGCCTGCACAACTCTTCTCTCACTTTCCCGCTCAACTGTTTCCAAATGCCTTCGAAACGATCCCGATTCATGTCGACCCTCCTACGTTGATGATTCGCTACTTCGTTGCAGCATTGTCCGCCTCGCGAAGCGATCTTTCTGTTCGCCATCGTACGTAGGTGGTGGCGAGCAGAATCATCCCCGCACGTCCAAGACGCTCTGCGCGCCGGCGCACATACAACGAAATAGATTCACTGTAGGCTTGTCTGTATCTTGTTACGGTGTTCTCGTTCTATCCGAGCAAATCCGTCGTCGTCGTTAGTAGTTGTAGTGTGCAAAAGAAAGGAAAGGCCGCCATGCTCTACACCATCGCTGTTGTTCTGATCGCCCTGTGGCTCCTGGGGTTCGCCTCTGCGTACACCATGGGCGGTTTCATCCACGTTCTCCTGGTGATCGCGGTTGTGGTCATCCTGCTTAGGTTGATAAGCGGACGGAGGCCCATCTGACGATTTCATCGGTCTGCCATGAGGATCAGAAAAGGAGCGTTTCGATGAACAAGGCCATCTCGCTCGCAGTTCTGGCCGGCGGCCTCGTTCTCTTGATCTTCGGCATCAACGCGATCAACTCGACCGGCTCCGACATCTCCCGCTTCTTCACCGGCGCTCCTACCGACCGGGCGATGTGGCTGCTGGTCGGCGGACTGGTCGCGAGTGTTATCGGGCTCGCAGGCCTGTTGCGCGGATCAAAGGGAGGATGAGCGCCTCGGCTTGGCAGCCCTGCCCGAGTCCGGGCGCCGGGACGGACTTAGCGTTGCCGGGACAGGCCTTTCGAGTGTTCATCGGGAAGCGGGCCAGCTGCAGCCGGGTGTCGCGATGCCCAAGAATCCCTCAGAAGGCCGGCAAGACGTTGCCAACCGAAACGAATTAGAAGAGCTACTGCAAGACCCGGCATCGGAGTCGGAGTCCCCTTGCCCGCGTGCGTGGTACGCGCCTTGATCCGGGCGAACCAGCCAGAAGCCGATCAAAGCCGCCAGTCCGACAGCCAGCGCCCCCCGAGAACACTTTGGGGCGGCGACCGGGTTCCCTCGGGAGCCGCCTTGTCCCCCAAGGGGGCATCGCCCGTCCGGGCCACCCTGCCCTGCCGGGGAGCGCGGCGTTATCGGGGCGCTGAGAGCCGTCCAAACTAGCGAACGATACGGCCGATCAGGAGTCCGGCGACCAGCGCGATAGCCACGGCTTTGAGCGGGTTTGCCGCAACGTATTCGCACGTTCCGTCAATGAGCTTCTTTGGCGCTGCCATCAGACTCTCCCCTTGCTCGCCAAGCCATTCCGCGGTCGGCGCGGCAACATCAGCCGCCTTGTCGACCGCGTAGTGGGCAAATTCCGCAGCGCGATCGATGACAGGCTGGGCTTTGCGTGCCGCATCGTCGGCAGCCCCGGCGACTCTGTCCACGGCGGCATGCGCGCTGGTTGCAGCCTTCTGCAGAGGGCCATCGCCTTTTGTAGAGTTTCCGGAAGTGGGAGGAAAGGAAGTGAGTACGGTGGTTTCCACGGTAATTCTCCTGTAAGAACGTCAAAACTGGAAAGCAAACCCCGCTTCATGGTCCTTGCGCAGACACTCCATGAGCTGAAACGATTCTCCTCCTCCCACGCAGGGGCACACTGTGCGCCAGCCTACTTAGGGCACGCTATTTCTTGCGACTTACCGGAGATCGCGTGCGTCTCGTGGTCTGTGCGCTAGCACACATAACCAATATCTCTCTTGCTTTTCTTCCTGTTTCTTCGTCGTCCCCGAAGGTCTATAGTTCTCAGGTGGTAGCCCTATCAGAATCGAATATGGCGGTCGCCGGCGCAGCGCGCGAGGTCTTCTCGCGCAAGAACAGCGCCGAGCGCAAACACCAGGAACGGCTGCTCGGGCGCAAGGCTGCAAGGGGAAACTCGATTGCAAACAGCTTGCTTGCCGCCCTGCCCCGCAAGGATTATCAGAGCCTGCTTGCGGGCCTCGAGCCCGTCACGCTGACCTACGGCGAGGTGCTCTTCGAGCCCGGGGAGCCGATACGGCATGTTTACTTTCCCAGCGACGCCCTTGTGTGCTTGCTGACGACGCTCGAGAGCCACGAGGCTCTGGAAGTCGGCCTGGTCGGCCCAGAAGGCATGGTCGGAGTTTCCCTCGCGCTGGGAATCGGCGTTTCGTCCGTTCGCGCCCTGGTGCAGGGAACCGGGACGGCCATGCGGGTGAACGCGGCCCGCTTTCGCAAGGAGTTCCGCAAAAGCCTGCCGTTGCAGGGCGAGCTGTACCGCTATGCCAATGCGAAACTGGTACAGGCAAGGCAAACCGCCGCGTGCAACCGCTTTCATGTCGTGGAAGCGCGCCTCGCCCGCTGGCTGCTGATGACCCGCGACCGGGTGCGCTCGGACCAATTCCTCCTCACGCAGGCATTTCTCGCGGACATGCTCGGCGTGCGACGGGTCGGAGTCACCCAGGCCGCCGGCACCCTCCAGCAACGCAAGCTGATCAGCTACAGCCGCGGCAAGATCAGGATTCTCGATCGGAAGGGCCTCGCGGCGGCCTCCTGCGAATGTTACGAGGTCATCAAGCGCCTGTAGGACGGCGTACTCGGCCGGAGTCCGTCAAGCGGCATGCACACAAAGGATAGCGCCATGAACATCACCTTGAGCCTCGCCCCACTGGTATCGCTACTCGCCGGGATTCTTATTCTCATCGCGCCCCGGATGCTGAACTATATCGTCGCGGCGTATTTGATCGTCGTCGGGCTACTCGGGCTATTCGGCGATATTCGCCTGAGATAGACCCGCCAAGGGTAGGCGGTTGAGGCTGCGCCCGGCGGTGCTTCCGCGCTGCTGAAAACGGAAATGTCGTTCACAAAGGCGGCGACGCTCAGCCCGCGACCCACTACGTGCTCAAGCCTCGGCTCGGAGCTTGGCTCAAGCTCTTCGCCACGCTGCTCGGGCGCAATCCGCCGGACGACCACGCCTGCATCGTCACCGACACGGTGCCGGCGTTCGTGAGGTTCGAGGTGCGCTCTACACGACGGGGCCGATTTGGCGGATCGAGTTGACGAGTCCGCGTTGGCCCGGCTAGCCGGAACGTCCCGGTACGCTCAAGGGTGTCTCGGTATCAGCACACTGAGCTAGCGCCCGAGCATTTCCCCGACCGGTTTGAGCGATTCGACGCGATCGCAGATGACTTTGGCGATGACGACCAGAGGCGCGCCGAGCAGCAGGCCCCAGGCGCCCCACAGCCAGCCGAAGAACAGCAAGGCGATGAACAGCACCGCAGCGTTCACGCTCCCGAACCGGCTTTGCAGCCAGGTCGTGAACACCATGCCGATTGCGCCCGCCACCAGGAGCGACACCCCCGCTACGGCGAGCCCGCTGAGCAGCGAGCCGAATTGCAGGAAGCCGGCCACGCCGCATGCAATGGCGATCAAACCCGGACCGAGGTAAGGGACGAAGTGCAGCAAGCCGGCGGCGACGCCCCATGCGCCTGCCTGCTCCATTCCAAGCGCCTCGAACGCGAGCCAGGTTGTGACGGCAACCAGGATGTTCGACACGAGCGTGGCGAGCAGATAGCGCTGGATCTGCACGTCGATCTCTTCGAGAATCTGCAGGGCGCCTTTCTTGTTCGACGGCCCGACCAAGCCTATCAGTTTGCGGCGGAAGTGCGCGCCCGAGGCGAGCAGGAAATAGGTGAGCAGCAACACGATCGGCGTCTGGCCGACGACGGCAAACAGCAGCGTGGACTGCGTGAGGGCGTAGTCGCGCAACCAGGCGCTCCGCTCGGCGCCCTGGGCCGCAGCCGCGCGCGCCCCCGGCTTCGCGCCCGCGTCCGCGGCGGCTCCCTGGAGTTCGTTGGCGAGCTCTTGCATGTTCTGCAGCGCCGTCGGGCCGCCCACGCGTGCATCGCTCAAGGTTTGCCGCAGCTTGCGCGCGGCTTCCGGAAGCTTTTCGACCATCGCGGCGACATCGTCGCTCACTGAAAACGCGACCCAGGACAAGCTGCCGGCTAGCACCGCGAGCACCAGTGCCGCGGCCACGGGACGCGGAATGTGACCCAGCTTCAGCCAGTCCACCACCGGGCGCAGCGCGTAGCTGGCGAGGATTCCGAGCAGCAACGGGACGAAAAAGGCGCGCGCCAGGTACAGCGCGGCCACGACCGCAATGACCGCGAGTACGCTGATCGCCACAAGGCGCGAGTAGCTGAGCGCGGAGACCGCGGCCGCCGCGGAATCCGCGGCCGAGACAGGCGCTCCGGAGGCGACCTTGGGGTCGGCTTTGCGGGCAGGCACGGAGGGCATCCTCACATTCATCGGCGTCGATTTGCGGTTTCCTGAAGCGGCATGACAGTCGGCAACCGCGACCCGATTTGCCGTGCGCGGGATGTACCTGCCTTGGACGGCTTACCGCATCGGCGCAACTTCATGCATGAGTGCCCGAGGCGTCGATCAGCTCGTTGCTTCGAGAAAGAGATCCGCCTTCGCTCTCCCAACTGTCCTCGGCGCGGTGATCGGATTGCTCAAACCGGCCGGCAGCCTCTTCCCAATTCACCACCGACCACCAGCCACTCAAGTAGTCGGCGCGCCGGTTTTCATGCTTCAGGTAGTAGGCATGTTCCCAGACATCGTTGACCAGAAGCGGGAAGTGGCCCTGCATCAGTGGATTGTCGTGACCGGATGTGGTGTACACCTCGAGCCTGCCGCCGTCCTGTTGGTCCCGCGCAAGCCAAACCCACCCGGACCCGAGCAGCCTGACTCCCGCGTCGTTGAATCGGGCCTTGAACTCCTCGAGACCGCCAAAGTCACGCTTGATCGCGTCGGCAAGCAGTCCCGTGGGCCCGCCGCCCCCCGTTGGAGACATCGCTCGCCACAACAAGCTATGGTTGACGTGCCCGCCCGCGTTGTGGCGCACGGCCGCTCGCATTTTCTCCGGCACCTTGCTCAGGTTGAGCAACAACCAGGTCGCCGTGTGCCCCTGCAGTTCCGAGAATTTCTCCAGCGCCGAATTCAAATTCGCCACGTACGAGGCGTGATGCTTGTTGTGATGCAGCATCAGGGTACGCGCGTCAATGTGCGGCTCCAGCGCCGCATGCTCATACGGCAGGGGTGGAAGCAGATGCGTCAAGGGACCAGCCTCTTGCCTGGCCACCCGATCTCCCGGTCCAACACGCGTCGAGCGGTGACCAGCAGCGTTCCGCTCCAGTGCGCTGGCTTGAACCAAGATCGCGTGTCGCCAGCATTCTGGTCGTGCCCCGCACCATGGACTACATCCTCGCGGTCCGTTTGATCGTGGTCGGAATCCCGTTCGACGATGTTCGACTGCTCGGCGGGAAGATCGACGACGAGCAGCAGCTCACTGCCGAACCGGGAGGCGCCAAGACTCGCGATTAGCTGCCGTTCTTGTACTGCGGATTCGAGCCGGAAGAAACATAACGCCTGGTGCCTTCCAGGCCGGCTCAGGGTCAATACGTCGAAATGTGAGATTTCAACCAATCCGGTGCAAAGCTCGTGGATCGTCGATCTCAGGCCCGCAACGTCCTTGCACCCAGCTAACGATTTCAGGTCTCGCATGTCGTTCCCCCGCGAATCTCACGGTGACTTGATTATGGTTCCCGCTCCTGTAGTGCTCTGTTCGGCAGCGCACATTATTGAGAAATACGCGATGCCGCGGGAAGAGTTGCGTACGGCAGAACACAGGACAGCTCGACCAGACACTTGAACTGCCAGCAGAAATCCGAGAGGTGACGACTTCAACTGGTCTCGCATAGCGTCCTTCGGCTCGTTCAATTCCGGACCAGCGCTCGCCTCGCCCCATCGTCCTGCGGCCCTTGTCCCGGGGAAATGTTCGCGCCGCGCTCTGCAGCGACACTCGACCGAGGCGCGGAACCTAGGAGCTCGGGTCCCGGCGGGTATTGCCCAGCAATTTCTTCACCCTCTTGATCTCGATCGTCACGGCTCCGATATTCGCTGAATACCGGGTATCAAGTCCGTGCGCTTGCAGCGCTTCCCGCTCGCGGTCGAGGATTTCGTGCAACCTGCGCAGCGTCTCATTGCACGCGGCAGCGAGACCTGAATCCTTCTCGATTCTCTGTCGATGCATTTCCACGGACGCGATCAGGGCGATGGTGTTGTCGGTTACGTTTCCTGGATCCATGTGTCTGTCCTCGAGATGCGGTGCTGTTGCTCGAAACCGTGCGCAGGCGTGCTCGAAGTGATGTGCCTGCCGCTTGCCTTCGAGACTTTCGGCGCCCGGTAGCATCGCGATCCCCGCGCAGTCGTTCAACGCTTCGCGGCCAGAAAACCGATCAACATGCCAGCGGCGACGGCCACGCCGATCGCAGTCCACGGGCTGTCGTGCACATAACCGTCGGCTTGCCTGGCTTTTTCGACCGCTGGTTGCGATAGGTCGGCGAGCCGGGCCTTGGCGCTCACTACCTTCTCGGTAAATTTCGCCCGCGCCGCCGTGAAACCTTCTCCGGACGCGTTTGCCGCGGCCTTGAGCAACTCTTCGCCGTCGCTGACCATCATCTTCAGATCATCGGCCATCTTGCCTTTAGCCCGATTGAATTCACCTGCTCTATGTTCCATCATGGTTGCTGTCTCCTTTGAGCTTTCTGCGTTCTGCAAATGCGTCTTGCATCTTGACGCGTGTTTTGCTGCTGACTGCGTTAGCAGATTGTTCCCGTAGCATGGGATCAATCGTCTTTCCCGTGCAGGAGCGCCAGCACGGCCCGGTAGCGCTCGATAGACCAGCTCTTGAGCGCTTGCAGGTTCGATTCCCCTTGGCGGTTCTTGTCGCGGACTTTGTCGACATCGACCAACTCCAGCGCTTTTCCGTTATGCCCGAGCTTCTTGCCCGGAGGCAGCTTCAGGTAGGGCTCGGATTCTCCGACCGTGAGGCCGTACGTAAAGCTCATCGAACTCTTACCGTAGCTGCCGGTACCGTAGCCTTTCTCGAGGGTCATACGCTTGAAACGATAGGTTCCGGTCGCGCCATTACTGCACCGCATTTGTCCCAAACCACCACGCTCGGCGCTGGAGGTGAACTGTCCGGTGCAGGTGACATCAGGGTTCTTTTGTGAGTGGATAGCGATGGTTCCCGCCCCGCTGAGATGGCCCTTCGCCTCACCCACGAAAAGCTCATTGGCCATTATTGCTATCACAGGGCCCGTCTTGGAAAACAATTCCGCACCTGCCGGGTTTGGCCAACCGGCGAGCCCGACAGACGCAACAAGACTCGTAGTCAACAGCTTGTACATTGAGGCCGGCCCCTGGGACGCGGGTGATGCATTGGCGGAGGCGGTCGCGATCGCCCCACGTCGCATTACCTCACCGTTTCCATTTCTTTCTGGCGACCGAGCCATTCGGAAAGCTGCTTGTTCGTTTCATCCTTGGTTATGCCGTAGGTCTCCTGGATCTTGCCGGCGAGCTGGTCGCGCTTGCCCGCGATCACATCGAGTTGAGCGTCGGTGAGCTTCCCCCACTGTTGCTTGACGTTGCCCTTGAATTGCTTCCAATTGCCTTCAATGCGATCCCAATTCATTATTTAGTTTCCTTGCAGGTTGGTTGGAATATCGGTACCGGTCGAGTGAGCTCGGCGCGGTCTTTGGGCATCGCGACGGTGTTGTCCGCGACTGTCGGAGGTTACGGTGAAAACTTTCCGCCGTCTGTCTGGTGGCACACTTAGCTCGGGTTCGCGGGCGAGGTCTTGAAGTGCTTCCACCCGGCCGGGCTCGCGATCCCGGGCAGGAAGAGATCCTTATCGCTTGGACTCGTCGAGACCGCCGATGATTATTACGCGTTCCCCGCGCCGCCACCTGCCCGGATTCGCATCGATTATCACGCGGCTCGATCCGTCCTCCAGTCTGACGGTAATTTTGCGACTCGCGGACCTCACCGATGTGCGGTTCTGGTTTTCAGAGGCCGGCCAGCCAGCCGCGGTCAGAGGGAAGGCTTCGCCATGCCCTTCCATTTCCAGAATCGATTCGATCAAACCGCACTCGTCGCACCTCTTTTTGCGGCGCGCGGTTCCCTTTACCGGCAACGTAGCCGGGTCCATCGCGGCGACCGGCTGCGCGAACTCAGTCGAGGAGACGGGGAGGATGTCGCGGGAAGCGCCGGTCGGCGCCGGCATCCATACCATCAAGGCGCCAAATCCGCCGGTACTTAACAGCATCACGGCGATGCCGACGCCCCACAGCGGCAAGGAAGGGAATTTGTCGGCTCGCGCTTGCACCGAGCAATCATGCCGGTCCCCCAAGGCACTCTCTGTGCGTTGGCGCGCGTAACACGCGATAAATGTCAGTCGCCGTCGGCGCTCGTGATACGCCGTGATGTTCCGATCGATGTGGTCGCGTCCGCGACCGAACGCCTCGCGTGCGCTGGCGTACATACAGTCCGTACGGGTTCACGCTAGTCTGCGCTATCTGCCCGTCCCCGGTGGGGCGGGCAAACCAAAAAGGAATCCGTGCGAGTTGAGAGCCGAGTAGCCGTTGCAAACAGCATGCTTGCCGCCTTGCCTCGCAAGCAGTATCAGCGCCTGCTCACCGGCATGGAATCGGTCGCGTTGGCTTTCGGTGACGTGCTGTACGAACCGGGGGAGCGGATCCGGCATGTATATTTTCCCAGCAACTCGCTCGTCTCCTTGCTGACACTGATAGAAGGCCATCTGGCCCTGGAAGTCGGCATGGTCGGCCGTGAGGGCATGGTCGGCGTTCCACTTTCCTTGGGATCGGACGTTTCGCCTGTTCGCGCGCTGGTGCAGGGAGGGGGAACGGCCATGCGGATGAAGTCGGCGCGTTTTTGCAAGGAAATCCGGAAAAGCCCGCAGCTGCAACAAGAGGTCAACCGCTATACGAGTGCATTGATGGCGCAGATCACCCAAACCGCCGCGTGCAACCGCTTCCACGTCGTAGAAAGACGCCTTGCCCGTTGGCTGCTGATGACGCGGGATCGGGTACGTTCGGGCGAATTCCGTCTTACGCACGAGTTTCTGGGCCACATGCTGGGAGTGCGGCGGGTCGGCGTCACCAAAGCCGCCCGCGTGCTACAAGGACGAAAGCTGATCAGTTACAGCCGTGGCAAGATCAGAATCCTCAACCATCGAGCCCTCGAAGCCGCGTCCTGTTCCTGTTACGCACTCGTCAACGACATGCACGACGGGGCGCGGGCTTAGCAGCAGCCAAAGAAAGGCCCGGAACGGGATTACCGTTGCCGGGCCAGGTACTTCGAGTGTTTATCGGGGAGGAGTAATAAACACTCGTCTCCATGATGCCCTTCTACTCCAAGGCGTTCTGTGCGCTTGCGTACATAAATGCAAATATTTCATGAGCCTTTTGAAGCCGATCGGGTCCACCGCGAACGCGCTCTTCAGGCGGAGCAATGCAAACGATTGATTCTCCAGATGATCGACGATAGGCCGCGCTGTGTGTCGGGGTTGATGCGGCCCCGGGGTCCGTGCGCGCCAGCGCACAGACCGTGACGTCTGCCGAGGCAGACCATGCAGCCGACGGATGGGCCTTCGAAAGGCTCCGGTCGGCGGCAGATCCAACCGGTGCGCAAGGCAAGCCGGCATCACTGACAGGGGGCATGAACAGCCGCAGGGAGGTCGAGATGAATCAACATCGTTTCGCGGGCAACCGGAAGGTCAGGGCTAAGGTGAGGAATTACCGGAGCGAGTTCACCATTGAAACGCTCGATGCAGCTGCCAAAACACGCGATCAACTCGCCGACATAATCCAGGAACCGTACGGAATCTCGGATGAGGAGGCCGCGCGTGAACTCGATGGTTTCCTGGACCGCAACCTCGACTCGGACCTCTCGCTTCGGTAAAGACCGACCTGTCCGGAGGGCTATCGTCCGCCAAATCGACCCTTCCGGCAACGACTTCGTCGACAAGATCGTGCTCATTTGACCGAGACGATCACGTAATCGGACCCCTGCTGCACGAACTCGAACTCGATCTTTTTCTCGGGCGCGAGCTTGCCGATCAGCGCCTTGTCCTTCACGCCGAAGCCCATCGTCATCGCGGGCCATTTGAGACTCGGGATGGGCTCGTGCGCGAGCGTCACCCGGCCGCGCGCGGCATCGATTTTCTTCACCGTGCCGACGGCCTTGTAGGTCTTGACCTGAGCACTCGTCCCGCCGGACTGGGCATAGCCAAAGGGAATGGGCGCGAGCGAAAGGCCGAGAACGACTGCAACCACAGCGATACGCTCCATCTGACTTCTCCTTTCACAGGGGTTGATTCGAAACTTGATCCTGCCCGGCACGCGGTCGGTGCAGGAGGAGATACGCGACGGGAACGACGAGCATGGACAGGAGCGGCGCCGTGATCATCCCGCCCACCATGGGCGCGGCGATCCGCTGCATCACTTCCGATCCCGTGCCCGCCCCGAACATGATGGGCAGGAGCCCCCCGATTACCACCGCGACTGTCATCGCCTTGGGCCGCACGCGCAGCACCGCGCCCTCGTGGATCGCCTCCAACAGCGCGGCCTCTCCGAGCGGCAGCCCCGAGCCGGCGTGCCGCTCGATCGCCTGATCGAGATAGATCACCATCACCACGCCGAACTCCGCCGCGAGACCGGCGAGCGCGATGAAACCGACCACCGTCGCGACCGACACGTGGTGGCCGAGCAGCCACACGAGCCATATTCCCCCGATGAGCGAAAAAGGCAGCAGCAGCATGATGAGCAGCCCCTCGGCCGCCCGCCGGAAGAGCAGGTAGAGCAGAACGAAGATGATGATGAGGGTGGCCGGCACGACGACCTTGAGCCTCGCAGTGGCGCGCTCGAGGTACTCGAACTGGCCCGACCAGGAGACCGAGATCGCGGGCGCGATCTTCACCTTCTCCGCCACCGCGCGCTGCATGTCACGCACCGCCGAGCGCAGGTCGCGTCCGCGGATGTCCACATAGACCCAGCCTGCGAGCCGCGCGTTCTCGCTCTTCAGCATCGGCGGCCCGTCGGCGATTCTCACCGCCGCGACGTCGCCCAGGCGGATCTGCGCCCCGCGCTCGGTGACCACGGGCAGAACGCGGAGCTTCTCCACCGAGTCGCGCAGCTCGCGCGGGTAGCGCACGTTGATCGGAAAGCGCTGCAGGCCCTCGACCGTCTCGCCGATGTTCTCGCCACCGATCGCGGCGGACACGACGCTCTGCACGTCGGCGACGTTCAGGCCGTAGCGCGCCGCCGCATCGCGGTCGATGTCCACGTCGATGTAGCGGCCGCCGGTGAGGCGCTCGGCGAGCGCCGAGCTGACCCCCGGCACGTCCTTCACCGCGCGCTCGATCTCGGCGGCGATGCGGTCGATCTCCTTGAGATCGGTGCCCGCGACCTTCACGCCCACCGGGCTCTTGATGCCGGTCGCGAGCATGTCGATGCGATTGCGGATCGGCGGCACCCAGATGTTGGAAAGGCCGGGCACGCGCACGACGCGGTCCAGCTCCTCGACGAGCTTGTCGGGTGTCATTCCCGGGCGCCACTGATCGCGAGGCTTGAGCTGGATCGTGGTCTCGAACATCTCGAGGGGCGCCGGATCGGTCGCGGTCTCTGCACGGCCGGCCTTGCCGAAGACGCTTGCGACCTCGGGCACCGTCTTGATCATGCGATCGGTCTGCTGCAGCAGCTCCGCCGCCTTGCCCGCCGAAAGCCCCGGGAGCGCCGAGGGCATGTAGAGCAGGTCGCCTTCGTAGAGCGGCGGCAGGAATTCGCCGCCCAGCCGGCTCGCAGGCCAGGCAGTCGCCAGAAGCAGAGCGAACGCGCCGGCGAGCACCGCGTACGGATGGCGCAGCGCCGCTTGGAGCAGCGGCTCGTAGGCCGCGATGAGAAAGCGGTTGAGCGGATTCTTCCCCTCGGCCGGGATGCGTCCGCGGATGAGATAACCCATCAGCACCGGGACGAGCGTCACGGCGAGGCCGGCGGCGGCGGCCATCGCGTAGGTCTTGGTGAAGGCGAGCGGCGAGAACAGCCTGCCCTCCTGCGCCTCCAGCGTGAACACCGGGATGAAGGAAAAGGTGATGATGAGGAGCGACACGAAAAGCGCGGGGCCTACTTGCGTCGCAGCCTCGGCGATCACGCGCCAGCGCTCCTCGCCCGCAAGCGTCCCGCCGGGATGCGCGACACGCCAGGCTTCGATCCGCTTGTGCGCGTTCTCGATCATCACCACCGCCGCGTCCACCATCGCGCCGATCGCCACGGCGATGCCGCCGAGCGACATGATGTTGGCGTTCAGCTGGGTGAACTGGCCCTGGTAGTGCATCACGATGAAGGCCACGAGCACGCCGAGAGGCAGGGAAACGATCGCCACCAGCGACGAGCGCAGGTGGAAGAGAAAGGCGAGGCACACGAGCGCGACCACGACAAACTCCTCGACGAGCTTCTCGGCGAGGTTCGCCACCGCGCGCTCGATGAGGCCGGAGCGGTCGTAGGTGGGAACGATCTCGACGCCAGCCGGAAGGCTCGCTTTCAGCGACGCGATCTTCGCCTTCACCGCGGTTATGGTTTCGAGCGCGTTCTTCCCCGAGCGCATCACGATCACGCCGCCCGCGACCTCGCCTTCGCCGTTGAGCTCGGCGATGCCGCGGCGCATCTCGGGCCCAGTCTGAATCCGCGCGACATCGCCGAGGCGCACTGGAACGCCCGCGTCGCTCGCCGAGAGCGGGATCTTGCGAAAATCGTCGAGCGACTGCAGATAGCCGCTCGCGCGCACCATGTACTCGGCCTCGCCCAGCTCGAGAACCGAGCCGCCGGTCTCCTGGTTGGCGCGCTGCACCGCCTCGATCACTTTGGCGTGCGGGATGTTGTACGCGCGCAGCCGTGCCGGATCGAGCACAATCTGGTACTGCTTCACCATGCCGCCGACGCTCGCGACCTCGGCGACGTTCGGCACCGCCTTCAGTTCGTAGCGCAGGAACCAGTCCTGCAGCGCCCGCAGCTGCGCGAGGTCCATGCGACCGCTGCGGTCGACGAGCGCGTATTCGTAGACCCAGCCGACCCCGGTCGCGTCGGGCCCGAGAGCAGGCTTCGCCTCCCGCGGCAGCCGCGACTGCACCTGGTTCAGGTACTCGAGGACGCGCGAGCGCGCCCAATAGAGATCGGTGCCGTCGTCGAAGATCACGTAGACGAACGAATCGCCGAAGAACGAATAGCCGCGCACGTTCTTCGCTCCGGGCACCGAGAGCATCGTCGTGGTGAGCGGATAGGTCACCTGGTTCTCGACGATCTGCGGCGCCTGTCCCGGCCAGCTCGTGCGGATGATGACCTGCACGTCGGAGAGGTCCGGTATGGCGTCGAGCGGCGTCTTGAGCGCCGCCCAAGCTCCCCAGACAGCGAGCGCGACCGACGCCAGCAGCACCAGGAACCGGTTTGCAATCGAGGCGCGGATGAGGGCGGCGATCACTTGTGCGCTCCATGCTCCGGCAGGCTCGCATCCGCCGGAGCGATCCGGGTGATCTGCAGCTGGCCGTCGGACTTCATGCTGAACTCGAACTGAACCCGGTCGCCTTTCTTCAGGCCCGCCGGAGCGACACCGGGCGGCGCGATGAACGGCATGGTCATCGCGCCCATGCCAGCGCTTGGAATGTCGCCGTGCTTGATGAGCAGTTCACTCGCGCCGATGGCAACGATTTCGCCGATAGCGCGATGCGCCCTCGTTGTTGCTTCGGCCGCACTACCTTCCATGCGCACCCCGCTTGCCCTCAAACTCGCCTCGGAGTCGATTAGGAATTGCCCGGAGACGACCACCTTGTCGCCCTCGGCGAGGCCCTTTCGAATCTCGGTCTTGCCTCCGGAGTCGAAGCCGAGCTCGACCTCCTGTTGGCGGAACCGGCCTTCGCCTTCGGCGACGATCACGACGCTGCGCGCGCCGGTGCGGATGACGGCCTCCGAGGGGACGAGGAGCGCCTTGCCTCCTCCGCCGACTGCAAAGCCGAGCGCCGCGAACATCCCGGGTTTCAGCTTCCCGCCCGCATTGGCGAGTTCGACCCGCGCCCGCAGCGTCCGCGTCACCGCGTTCACCTCGGGGAGGATGGCGCTCACGCGCCCGCGAAAGACCTCGCCCGGAAAGCTCGGCACGCGCGCCTCGACCGCCGTTCCGGGACGCAGCCACCCGCCTTGCGTCTCGGGCACCTCGGCGTTGACCCAGACGGTCGAAAGATCGACCAGGCGAAACAGCATCGCGCCCGCCGCCACCGTCATGCCTTCGCGCACGCCGAGCTCGGCGATCACGCCGTTGATGGGTGCGTACAGCGTGATGCGCGTCTGCGGCTTGCCGGTTTTCTCGAGCAAGCCGATCTGCTCCTCGCTCATGCCGAGCAGCTGCAGCCGGTTGCGCGCCGCCTCGGCGAGGCCCGCTTCCTTCCCGCCGCGGCGCAGCAGCAGATACTCCTCCTGCGCCGCCGCCCAGTCAGGCGCGAGCAGCTCGACGAGCGGTTCGCCCTTGGCGACCGGATCGAGCGGCGCCCGCGCGTACAGCTTCTCGACGAAACCGCCCGAACGCGCCTGCACGACGAACACCGCGCGCTCGTTCCAGGCGATGCCGCCGACCGCCTCGACCCGCCGCGTTATCGATCCCATCGCGGCTTCCGCGGTGCGCACGCCCAGGTTCTGGGCGACGCGCGGATCGATGACGACGGCTCCCTCGCCGTCCATCTCGTCCGCATACTTCGGCACCAGCTCCATGTCCATGAAGGGCGATTTGCCCGGTTTGTCGAAACGCTGCTGCGGGACCATCGGGTCGTACCAGTAGAGAATCCTCCTGCCGGAAGCGTCCTGTGCCGCGGCTGCGGTTTCCTTGGCGGGCGCCATGCGCGAGACGCCGTACCAGTACCCGCCTCCGCCCGCGGCGGCGGCCACCGCGAAACCGATGACGATCAGAGAAGCGCGCCTCACGGTTGCACCTCGTGCGGCAGGAGGAAATTCAATTTCGCCCAGGCGCGCGCACGCTCGATCTGCGCCTGCAACGATCCCAGCCGTGCTTCCGTTTCAGCACGCCGCGCTTCGAGCACCATGCCCAGCTCGCCGCGCCCGCCGCGATAGGCGGCGAGCGCCGCCGCGACCCGCTGGCGCGCGAGCGGCAGCAGGAGCTCTTCGAAGCGCCCGATGCGCACGCCGGCGGTCTGCCAGTCGGCGTACAGGCCGCGCAGCTCGGCTTCGTGCATGCGTCGCGCTTCCTCCACCTGCGCCTGCGCCTGCTCGGCGAGCAGGCGCTTGGCTGCGATGTCCCGGTCCTGGCGCTTTGCCGCCTCCCAGGGAAGATCGAAGCTCACCATCACCGAGATCATGTTGTCGTAAGCGGGTCCGCGCTGCCCGTACAGAACCTCGAGGCTCCAGTCGGATTTCTTCGAACTGGCCGCGAGCGCCACGTCCGCCTTCGCGAGCGCCTCCCGCTCGGCGTAGACGCGCTGGTCCGGATGCTCGTGGAGATTCGCGAGAAGCGCCGACGGCGGATGGTCGAAGCGCGCCGTGTCCGGCGGACCGGCGAGCGGGCGAGCGGCGTCCTCGCGCAACCAGGCGGCGAGCGCGTAGCGCGCGCGCTCGATGGCGCGGTCCTGCTCGATGACGCGGTCCTGCGCAGCCACCGCCGTAGCGCGCAGGGCGAGCGCATCGCCCGCCGTCTGCCGGCCCGCCGCGATCGCGGCCGACACGGTGTCGAGCTGCAGTTGCAGCTCGCCCACCAGTTCGATGAGAGGCGTACGCGCCTGCTGGGCGAAATACAGCTCCAGCCAGGCAGTAGCGATCTCGCGCTTCACGCCCGTGCGCTGCGCGGCGAGGTTCGCGGCCTCGACGTCGCGCTCGCGCGCGGCGCGCTGTCCGCGCAGCTGCCTCTTTTCCCCGTCCGGAAATTCCTGCATGAGGCCGATCCTGCGCATCGTCATGGGATCGGCGTCGTAGCGGAACCGGTCGGGGCCGCTGACGGGCAGATTGTCGATGCCGATGCGCAGCTTGGGATCGGGCAACTCACCCGCGCGCGGCGCGAGCTCTCGCGCGGCAGCGAGCGCGGCGCCCTGCGCGGCGAGGCGCGGAGAAGTCTTCTCGCCGATCTTCAGCGCTTCGGCGAGCGAGAGCGATCCGCCCTCGGCTGCCCGCGCGAACGGCGCGGCGAGCGCGAGACAGATGAAGCAGAACCCGGCGAGTGGGCGCGCGAGGCGCCCGGGCGAAGCAAAAACCATAAAGCCTCCGATGAGCAAAGACACCGGCGCCGCGACAGGCGGCGCCGCGGCTCAGCGGCGGCTAAATGAGAAAACGGGAGTAAAGGAGATTCAGAGGCGGAGGCGGCGCATTCGCCACCGCGATTCGCGGAGGAAGCGCGATGCCCGCAGCGGCCGGAATAACCGCGCGCTCGACCGCGAGCACGAGCACCGGCACGTTGAGGGCCGGAAGCTGTGGGACCTTGGCGAGGTCGAGCGTCTGCGTCTCGGACTGGATATGCACCCGGCACAGCAGCACCGACGGCGCCGGCCGCGAGTGCTCCTCGCACGCCATCTGCGGCTCGGGCACTCTGCCCCCCAGGCAACCATACGACGCCATCGCCGCGTGCGCGAAAGCCAGGGCCGCCAGCGCGAAGCCGGCGGTGAGACGCCTGCGGGATCGGGTCATGAAGAACACAACAAAGCTAGAATAGCTCAATCACGCTCGCAAGGGTGTGCGGCCCCGACGCGCTCATTTTGATCCATGTCAACCCGGGTCGGTGCGGGATTCGAACCTCCGCCAAACCCAGTGATCGAGCGCGAGCCTGCCCGGACCGTGCAGCAGGGTCACCAGCAGCAGAGTTCCCCAGAAAATGTGCGCCATGAGCGCCGCCTGGTTCTCGCCGATCACGTGCCAATAGGAGACCACCGCCGCGACGTTGACGATGGAGAGCGCGGCGGCCGAGAAGCGCGCGGCGAGCCCGAGGGCGAGGAGCGGCGGGAAAATCAGCTCGCCGAAGGTGCCGAGCGCCGCCGCCACCGCAGGCGCGAGGAGCGGCACGCGGTAGATCTCCTCGAACAGGAACACTGTCTTGTCCCAGTCCTCGATCTTGGTGAGGCCGGATTTGAAGAAGACGTCCGCGACATAGAGGCGGATCGCCAGGTCGAGCGGGCTCGCAGCCATTTCCAGCCAGCCGCGGATGCGGGTGGCCGCGGCGATCACAACGCTCAGTAAGTCCATCTGCACGTCCCTCTAGCCCAGTTCGAAATCGATGACGACGGCTGCCTCGATCCAGGCGCGGAGCGCGGCCGGAAATTCGAACCCCGGCTCTTCCGCGAACGCAGCCTCGAGCGCCGCGGCGATGGAGCTGCCGGCGGCGGCGCGCTGCAGAAACCGATGGGCGCCGGCCGACAGCGGCGCGACCTGAACGCGAAAGCGCGGACGGTGGACCAGGATCCGCTCCGGCCCCGACTCGAAATCGACCGAGAGCTCTCCGGCGTAACCGTCCTGGTGCACTTCCCAGATGCGCGCGACCGGCCAGTGCGACTCGAGCAGCGTACAGGATGGGGCCAGCACGGGCCGCAGGTCGTTCCACCTGGTTTCGCGGATCACGGCGAGCCGGCTCGCACCGAACGGTTCGGCGTCTCGCGCGTAATGCGCACGGTGCGCGAGCCATTCCATGCGCGCCACGTCGGGCAGGTAGGGAAGGTCCTGCGTGTGGGGAAACGCGGCGACGAACCCGGCGAAACATTCGCCATACGCGTTGAGGTCGCCGCTGGTCGAAGGATGACGGCGCAGATGTTCGCGGGCGAGGCCGTTGAAGAACTCCTCGCCGACGATCTTGACGACGATCGGGTAGGCGTTCGCGAGCGCTTCTTGCGCGTTCGCGACGACGTTGCCTCGATAGACGGCCAGCCGCGCTATCGCCTCCTCGGGCGCGCCCCGGAAAAATTTCGCGGCGCCGGGCGCGAGCGACGCGTCGGCGAGCGCCGCGGCGAACTTCTCCTGCATCCGTCCAGGCTCAGGCATGAACGAGCCCCCCCATCGCGGCTTCGGCGCGGCGCGCCTCGGCGAGCAGCGTCTCGATCGGCGGGATGTCCGTGTCCCACTCGATCAGGGTCGGCACCGGGCCGAAGCGCTCGAGCGCCGCGTCGTAGAGCGCCCATACGGGTTCGGCGACGCGGTCGCCGTGGGTATCGATGAGGCATTGCTCGCTGACGAGGTGGCCGGCGAGGTGGATTTCGGCGACCGCCTCCGGAGGAATCGCGTCCATCGCGGCCAGAGCGTCGCTGCCGTGGTTCCGCTGGTTGACGTAGAGGTTGTTGACGTCGAGCAGCACGCCGCAGCCTGCGCGCCGGGCAAGCTCGCCGAGAAATTCGCCCTCGGACATGGCGCTTGCGCGAAACTCGAGGTACGCGGATACGTTCTCGACGAGGACGCGCCGACGCAGGGATTCCTGAAGCTGCTGCACGCGCGCGACCATGAGCGCCAGGGCTTCTTCGGTATACGGCAGAGGCAGGAGATCGTTGAAATGCCGGCCGAGGGCGCGGCCCCAGCACAAGTGCTCGGAGACGAACACGGGTTCGATCGCATCGGCAAGCTGCCGCAGACGGGACACATGCTCCGCAGCGTCGCCTTCGACCGAACCGAGCGCGAGCCCGACCCCGTGAAGGCTGACCGGGTAATCGGCCCGCACTCGCCGCAGCACGTGCAGGTCACGGCCGCCCTCGCCGAAATAGTTCTCGCTGTGCACTTCGAGCCACCCCGTCTTGGGGCGCATCTCGAGAAAGTGATGGTAGTGCGCGGCGCGCAGTCCGACCCCGGCGCCGAGGCGCTGCGCCTGCGGCGGCGGGATGCGGATCGTGCTCATGCGGACCCGGGCCTTGCTTACATCTTGGCGGGCTTCATCTTCCCGCCCATCTTCTCGCAGGTTCCGGTCTTGACGAACTTGAAATCGTTCGGGTCGTTGTCCATTTTCGACTGCCCGGCGCAAGAATGCGCGGTCTTGTTGCTGCCGCAGTCGTTCTTTCCCGCCTTGGCGACGCCGAAGCACTGCTCCATGCCCTTCGGGGTCTGGGCGATAGCGGTGGCGGTCAAACCGACGGCGAACAACCCGGCGAGGGCGGTACGTATTAGCTGCTGCTGGTTCATGCTTACCTCCATTGGTCAATTGACGAAGAATGCTCTGTGACGGACGTCCGCAACCCGGGTCGCTCGAATAGGAACCGCGCCCACGATCACGCGCCCACCGCCCATAAAGACCCGGCCGCCGCGCTGTTCCTTACACGGCGCCGGTCGCGCGGGACTCCTCAGGTTGCGAGCCTCCCGGCCGCGTGTAAGGATTGGGCCGCGGGGCGGGTCTTATCGCTAGGCGGTCATGATTCCGGCGGGAACGGGAGAGCAGGCCTTGTCGATGGGTTCGAAGCAGCAGTTCGAGCAGATGGTCCGCGCGTTCAGCGCGGAGCTGTACCGCTTCGCCTATTGGCTTTGCCGCGACCGATTCGTCGCCGAGGACCTGCTTCAGGAGACCTTCGCGCGGGCCTGGAAGGCGTGGCAGGACCTTCGAGAGCCGGCCTCGGTCAAAGCGTGGCTGATCGCAATCCTGCGAAACGAGCACCTACGGCGATTCTCCAGGAAGCAGCTCAGCATCGTCGACGGCGAACCCGACGAGTCCGAGATCCCCTCGGTCCCGTCGAGCGCGAGCCGCCTGGAGATGGAACAGCTCGTCGGCCTTCTGCCGCTAAGCTACCGGGAGCCGCTGCTCCTGCAAGCGCTGGGCGGGTTCAGCTGCGGCGAGATCGCGAGCATGCTCGGCACGACCGAGGGCGCGGTGATGACCCGCCTCACCCGCGCGCGCCAGGCGCTGCGCGGCGAACTGCAGGCCTCCGGGAAACGAAAATCCGCATGATGAACTGTCTCGAATTCCGCCGTCTGAAACTGGCCGACCCGAGGCGCCTGCCCGAGGAAGCGCGCTCGCATGCGAACGGCTGCGCCGGCTGCCTCGCCTTCGCCCGCAGCATGGACGAATCGGAGGCGGCGCTCGAGCGCGCCCTCGCGGTCGCCGTCCCGGAAGGACTCGCCGACCGGATTCTGCTGCGGCAGAGCGGTCAAAGGCGCGCGGGCTGGAAGGCGCTCGCCCTGGCCGCGAGCATCGTTCTCGCCGTCGCCGCGGGCGTCATCGCAATGAACTGGGACGACGATTCGGGCAACCAAGCCCGCCTCGCGATCGAGCACGTGCTCGACGAGCCTCAATCGCTGACGACTCGCTACAACGCCGACCCCGAGCGCTTCGCCGAAATCGTGCGCGAACTCGGCGGAAGCGTGAGGGAACCGATTGGGAGCGTGCGCTACATCAAGCGCTGCCCGGTGGAACAGGGCAGCGGCTGGCATGTGGTCTTCGAGACGCCGCAAGGCCTTGCGACATTGATCCTGGTTCCGGATCGGCCCATCACCACCGCCTCCACCGCAAGCCTCGGGCGCTGGACCGCCCGCGTGGAGCCCATTCGCGGAGGCTATTACGCGCTCGTCACCGACTCGGCGGAATCGAATTCCGCTGCGAACAAGCTCATCAAGCAGCGGATCGGGTGGCAGACCTAGCAGCGGCCGGATCGCGACGTCGATCCGACGTCAGCGCGCGAGCTGCGCATCGAGGTACGCCTTGGTATCGGCGATCGCCCTCGCGCGCGAGGGCTCGTGAGTGCCGACATGCGCCCCGCGCTCGCCGGATGCGCTGGGGTTCCACACGTTCGGCAGCACGCGCAGCTTGGTGTTCGGGCTGTCGAAACCGTGATGCGCTTCCGGATAGATGATCGTCTGCACCGCGTAGGCCCGGCGCTGCATCGCTTCGGCGAGTTTCACGCAGGGCGCGGCCGCCACCCAGTCGTCCGCCTCGCCGTGCTGGATGAGCATGGGAACGACCGGGCGGTAGTTCTTCGCGCGCAGCGGCCGCTCGCACCCCGGGTAGTAGGCGATCGCGGCCCTGAACCGCGGGCCGTCTGCACGCAGTCCCGGCGCATCCGCGCGGACGACGCCGTTGACCGTCGAGCCGCCGTGCGACCAGCCCATCACGAAGATATTTTTCGCATCGACGTCGTTTCGCGCCGCGAGATAGTCGAGCGCCGCGTACGCGTCCGCGGTGCGCTCGACCCAGGGATGCGTGGGGCGGTCCTTGAGCTCGCACAGCGGCCCGTGACCGCGCGGCCCGAAACTGTCCGGAAGCAGCGCGACGAATCCCCAGCCGGCGAAGCGCTGCGCCCAGTCGAGATTGCGCGCGACCAGCGTTCCGCGCGTCGTGTACATGCCGCCGCAACCGTGCAGGAGAACGACCGCGGGGCGGGGTTTTCCTGAGCTGGCTGCGGCAGGAAGGAACAACTCGCCCGAGAGCGTGACCTTCGGTCCGGGAAAGCTCACCGGTTCCCGCTTCGCCGCGCCCGTGGGTGACGGCTTGCTGCCGGGTGTGGACTGGCATGCCGAGAGCGCGAGGATGAAGATGGTCAGCGCGAGCAATCTCATGGCGTTACGGTTGTGTGCGACCACTCGCTTCATGGGATGGAATCGCCCGTGTCAGATCTGCCGATTGACCGAGAGTCGATCCTTGCGCTCGGCGATGCCGTGACCGGCCTCCGCGACAGGGAGATATTGACCGGTGTTGTCGTCAAAGGCCATCACGTTGCCGCTCTCGATCTCGTAGACCCATGCATGGAGCCGCAATGAGCCACGTGTCATCGCAGCCAATACCGACGGATGCGTGCGCAGGTTCTCGATCTGAACAAGCACATTCTCTTCGATGCAGATTTCGAGCTTCTCGTCCTCTGGCAGGTCCTCGTAGTGCATCTTCATCACCCGCCGCGTGGCTTCGGCGTAAGTCAGCCAACCCTTCATCGCAGGCAGCTTGTCCAGAGCAGGGTCGAGAACGGCCTTCATCGCACCGCAATGCGTATGGCCGCAGATGATGATGTCCTTCACAGCCAGCGCTTCAATCGCATACTCGATGGTGGCGGCTTCTCCGCCGTGAATCGGGCCGTACGGCGGGACGATGTTGCCGGCGTTGCGAAGAATGAACAGGTCACCGGGAACCGTCTGGGTGATGAGCGTGGGGCTGACCCTGCTATCCGAACAGGTGATAAACAACGCGTCCGGTTCCTGTCCTTTGGACAGACGGGCGAACAGGTCCTTCTGCTCACTGAAGACGCCGGACTGAAAGCGGTGTATGCCGGCGACCAAGTTTCTCATTCCTTCTCTCCCCTAGCCTGCGCGTCGAGGGCTACGACGCCGGTCTCGGGGTGACGTGCCCGCACTTGCCGCAGGTGCGGTGCGACTCCTCCGAGTAGAACTCCTCGTACACACGCGACACCGGGTCCTCGCGGTAGTCGGGGACGTGGCGCACGGCTTGGTACAGCTCGGCGCGGCACTTCTCGCAATACCAGAAAAATCGGTCGCGCTCGTCGGGCTTGCGCTTCCTCTCCAGCACGAGCAGGAACGAGTCGGGCGAGAAACGCGGCGAGTGCTTCACGCCCGCCGGGCAGTAGATGATCTCGCCCTCGCGCACCACCGCGACTTTCTCCTCGCCTTCGGGCGTGAGGTAGTGCAGGTTCATCTCGCCCTTGATCATGTACATGACTTCGTCGCTCGGGTCGGAGTGAAACTCGCTTCTGTGCTTCCGACCGCGCGCGACGAAGGCGATGGTGTCGGGCGCCTGCCACAGGATGCTGACCGGCTTGACGCTCTTCCTGATGCCCTCTGAAACTTCCGCGAGACTGACGGCCTTGAGTTCTGTCATGTGCTATCCCGTTTCCGCTGCGGAAGGGGAATTGTAGGCGCAAGCGGCGGCTAAGCGGTAAGATCGAGTAAAACCGCTTCACGCTTCGCCAATGACAACAACGAACGCGGCTCCTCGCTTCGCGAGCGTCGTCTTTCTGAAAATCCAGGATTTCGCGCGCAGGTCCGTTTCCGAGCAGACCCGCCTTCGCGCCCAGCTCGAGGCGGTCGTCGCGGTCACCACCGCGGAGCTGCCGATCGCGAGCCGGATCGTGCTCGAAGCCGCGGACGGGATCGCCGTCGCCGTTCTCGGAGATCCGGCAGGCGCATTGCGCATCGCCGAAAGGAGCCTCGCCGCGAACTCGGCCGGACTGCCGTTGTGCGTCGGAATCAATCACGGCGCGGTGCAGATGGCGGGCGGGCGAGCCGACGATGGAATGATCGGGGATGGGATCGCGGTCGCGGCGAGCATCGCCGATTTCTCCTCGCCCTCGCGCCTTCTCATCTCCAGATCCTTCCGCGACGCGATCGCCGACTCCGGCCCGGGGCAGGAGGCCGGCATGCTCGCGGCGGGAACCTTCAACGACGCGGGGCTCCGGACTCACGAGCTGTTCAGCCCGGACGCGCGGGAGCCGGCGCGCAGGCGGAGGCGCTTTCTCGCGCTCGCCGTCGCTGCGGCGATCGCGCTGCCCGCGGCCGGCGTCGCGGTCCGGGTTTCCGCCGAAGGGCATCAAAAGGTTCTCGACGGCATCGCCGGAAAATTCCGCCAAGCGTCGGCGCGGGTCGAGCAATACCTGCGCGGCCTGCTCGACTCCGTTCCATGGCAAAAAAGAAACTGACCCGGCTCGGCCGCTACAAGATCCGCGGAGAACTCGGCCGCGGCGCGATGGGAATCGTCTACGAGGCGGAGGACCCGGCGCTCGATCGCATCGTCGCGCTCAAGACCATCCTCCTTGCCGACGACGCCGAAGGGCGCAAGGAGTATCACCAAAGGTTCTTTCAGGAAGCAAAGGCCGCCGGCAAGCTCACCCATCCCAACATCATCACGGTGCACGACTTCGGCGAGGAGGGCGACCTCGCGTACACCGCGATGGAGCTCCTGAAGGGCGTCGAGCTGCGTGCCAGGATGCTGAAGGGCGAGATCTCCACGGTCGAGGCGGTCGACATCGCCCGGCAGGTCGCCGACGGGCTCGGCTATGCGCACGAGCACGGCGTCGTCCACCGCGACATCAAGCCGAGCAACATCATGATCTTGCCGCGCGGCCAGGTGAAGATCATGGACTTCGGGATCGCGCGCGTGCGCGTTTCCGACCACAAGACGAGCACCGGGGTCGTCCTCGGCACACCGAGGTACATGTCGCCCGAACAGGTCGCGGGATTGCCCGTCGATCACCGCTCCGACATCTTTTCCGTGGGAATCGTGCTCTACGAGATGCTCACGAGGGCGTCGCTGTTCGGGGGCGCGGACACGCCGCAGATCCTGCACAACGTTTCCAGCGTCGAGCCCGTTCCGCCCTCGAGGGTGAACCGCGAGGTGCCGCCCATGCTCGATTTCATCATCGCCCGGGCTCTCAAGAAGGACCCGGCGGGGCGCTACCAGGACGCCTACGAGCTGGCCGCGGACCTGCGCACCTGCCTCGCCGAGCTCGGCGGCCGCGAGCGTGCACCGGCGAAGGACGACGACGATCAGAACGTCACGAAAACGGTGAAGCTCGAAGTGGACACGGACAAGACGCGCTTTGCGCCCGCGGCGCGCGCGATCGGCTCCGATACCCGCCTTCCCCTTTCGCGGCAGTTCGATTCCGCCGCCGCGCTCGAGCGGCTCGCCGCTCCGGGCTGGCGCGACCGCGCGCTCATCGGGCGGTCGGCGCGTCCGGTCGGCTTCATCCGGCGCATCAGGAGCGACCCCGGGCCGCGCCTGTTGTTTGCAGCGGTGCTCGCCGCTGCGATGATCGGGGCAGCCATCGCTTTCGCGTAGGCGCAGCGTCCTTCTGAGAAGGCACGCGCTGAAAGCAGGCTATTTTTCCAGCGCGGCTTCGACGCCCGCCAGAAACTGACCGCGGCGATAGTCGTAGATATCCAGGGTCGATTCATTTCGATAATAGCTGTAGTCGGCGAACACGCGCCACAGCGAGCCCAGGGGACGGCTCACGCGAAAGGCCGCCAGGGTGCGGTCTTCTTCCCGCCGCACTTCCACGCCGTTGAGGCTATGCGGATCGTTGTAGCGGCTGGCGCGGTATTCGCCGAGCAGGTCGGCACGCCAGCCACCGGCACTGAGCAGGGTCAGCGACGCGAACAGTGAGCCCCGGGTCGGAGAGTAGCTGGCGAACTCGCTCCCTTGCCGGAAGTCCTCGCGATTGTTGAGCTCGATCTGAAGACCCAGCCGCACGAGGGCGCGCGCCAGCGCGAGTCCCGCTTCCCCCGAGATGCGCTGCTGCCAGCCGTCGAGATATTCAAACGCCGTGCCGCCGTCGATCTTTCCGAGTTGATAACGCCCCCGCAATTCAGCGCCGCTTTGCAGGCGACCGCGCGCCTGGGCATCGAGAACCGCGGCCCGCTCGAATAGGTGGCCGCCGACATACGTTGCGTCGAAATATGCGCCGGCGCTGGTCTGCGAGCGGCCGGAATCGGTCTCACGGCTGAGACCCACCTGCAGGTCGGTCGGGTCGAACTCCTTCAGGGTCCGGTATTTCCTGATGACGAAGCCGCCGTGGGCGCGCCAGCCGCTCTCGCCGTTTCCGAAAACGGGAAGACTCGCCGAAGCGAGCGCCTCGGCGAATTGATCGCTCTTGTTGCTGACGCCCAGCTGCCCGGCGTCGGAGGACAGGATCACGTTGCTGTCGTAGCCCAGGGCCAACGCTGCCACGACGCTTGTCCGCCGCGGCGGCAGGCTACCGAGCCGCTCGATCGCCGTATCCGCGAGCATGCGCAGGTTCGGATCGCCCGTGGTACGGCGCGCCTGACTGAAGTGCTCGATCGCTTGCTGGCGGCGACCCACGCGCTGCGCCGTCAGGCCGAGGTTGTAATGGGCGAGGGGCGCCCATCGCGGATCGCCCGTGAGCGCCTGGAACTCCTGCTCGGCCTCCGCGTAGCGGCCGAGCCGGTAATACGTCGCTCCGAGGTTGTAGCGCAGACTCCCGGTATCCAGGCCCGCCCGCCTCGCGTCCAGGAACGAGCGCAGCGCCGCCTCGTAGTCGCCGGCGCGAAAGGCCTGTGTGCCCTGGTCGAAAGCCCGCGCTTCCTCCGCGGCCGCACACAGCTTTCCCGGAACGACGCAGAGGAACAGCAACACGACCGCGGCCGCCCGCGAAATCCCTAGTAACATGTTTCTCGCTCGTATTCACGAGCAAAAAAAACCCCGCCAGAGTTTACTCTGACGGGGCGAATCCCGGCGGCGGGCAGGCGGCGACCAGGCCGCCGCCGGGGTTCTTCCTAAGTTGTTCTGCGATCGGGTGGCGTCTCCACCGGCAACGGGCTAGGAACCTTTCTTGGAGGGATTCTTCGCGCGCGCTTTCTCGGACTGAGCCCTGCCGAATTCGCGGCCGAGCTCCCTTGCCATCTCGCGTGCCGTAGTCGCGGTTTCCTGGCCAAAGGCCGAGGCCTCTTGCCCCCGGGGCGAGGCCGCTTCGGGCAGCGCGAGGGGCAGCCTGATCTCGTTGGCTGTGCTCGCAGCGGCGTTGGCCGGGACGACCTCCATCGTCACCTCGAGATCCCGCTGCTGGGCCCAAGCCGTGCCCGACAGGACGAGGCCGAAAATCGCGGCCATCGCGCATTGCGTGAATCGTTTCATGACATCTCTCCTTGCTGCGGTAATGCAAGCCGGGCTACATGCCCGATCTGCGCCCGCTTTCGACTTCGAACTTCACCCGGAATGTCTTGGTGCTGCCGCCGTGTGACAGGCGCGCCACGAGGTCGTCCTTCACCATTCCGCGCGCGATCACGGGAAGCTGCAACAGGTTGCCGCCCTCGCGCAAGTCCGTCTGCCAGGTCAGCTCGCGCTGGTCGCGGTAGCCGACCAGCTCAAGGTTCTCGGGAAGAGCCAGATGCAACATCGCCGCCTGCAACGGCATCGCGCTGTTGAACATGACGCGCACGTTTTCGGGCTGCTCGACCCTCAGCGCCACGGTCTGCACGGGCGCCGACCAGACGACGAGGAACGCGCCCACCGCCACGCCCAGCACCAGAGACGCCGCGAGCGACATGCCGACCACCGCACGCCACTTGGAGCGAGGACCTGGGACCGTCATGCGGGTCGCGCGCGCGATTGCCTGATCCACGAAACCCGGGTGCGGGGCCGGCGGTGCAAGCTCGCGCACGGCTGCCTGCACCCGTACCGCGTGCTCGTGCCGGCGGCGGCAAGCCGGGCAATGCCCGAGGTGTTCCTGAATCGACCTCTGCCCGGCGGCGTCGAGCAGCCCGTCAAGCCAGTCGTCCAGATGCATCGTGAAGTCGCGGCAATTCATGTCATCAACTCCTATTGCTTGACACGCTGGCCGCCGGAAAAAGGTTCCATCGGCAGAAGGGTGCGCATCCGCTGGCGAGCCCGGTGCAGGCGCGACTTGAGCGTCCCGAGGGGAGTCTCGAGGATCGTCTCCAGCTCTTCCAGGCTGTAGCCCTCGACGTCGTGCATGGCGATAACCGCGCGCTGTTCGGGGTTGAGACGCTCGAGGGCCTCCAGGATGCGCTCGCGCAGGCTGCTGCGCTCGGCGTGCTCTTCAGGGCCCTCTCTTGTCCCGGGCAGCAGGTCCAGCGGGTCGTCCTCGCCGTCTGCGTCGTAGACCAGTTCGATAGGCGAGCGGGATTTCCGGCGGACCGAATCGACGTACTGCCGGTACAGGACCCGGGCAAGCCAGGGCCTGAGCATCTCGATCTCGAGCAGCTCCTTGGTGCGGGGAAAGAGCTTGAGCAGTACGTCCTGGACGAGGTCTTCGGCGTCGGACACGCTGCCGGTAAAGCGCCAGGCCAGCCGGTAAAGGTAATCGACTTGCGGACGCAGCAGGTCCTCGAAGTTGGACTCGGCGGGTCGGGCCTGGCGGTACGGTGAAACAGGCGCCATAAGATACGTACACGTCCGCGGGGCCGAAAAGGTTCCCGCGGTGCCCCTCCGGGGAGCGGGTGAGCTACTGCGCCTTGATCCCCGCCGCCTTCACAAGGGCCGCGTTCGATGTGATCTCGTTGCGCAGGTAGGCGTTGAACTGCTCGGGGTTGTATTCCATCGGTTCGGCGCCCAGACGCGCCAGCTTTTCGCGCACATCAGGCAAGGTCAGCGCCTTGACGGTCTCCCGGTAGAGGCGGTTTACGGTGTCGCCCGGCGTCTTCGCCGGCGCGAACATTCCCACCCAGAAGCTGTAATCCGAGTTCGCGATACCCGCTTCCAGCGTGGTCGGAATCTCGGGCAGCGCGACCGAGCGCTTCGAGCTCCCCACCGCGAGCGCGAGCAGCTTGCCGTCCTTCAGGAAAGGCAGAACCGCGTTCACCGGGCAGAAGTAGTAGTCCACACGTCCCGTGATCACCTCGGTGAGCGCTTCGGGCGTGCCCTTGAAGGGGACGTTCACCACCTCGATTCCGGCGCCGAGGCGGAAGCGCTCGGCGTTCAGGTGCGTCGCGCTGCCGATCCCGACGGAGGCGGAGTTCATCGACCCCGGTTTTGCTTTCGCCGCAGCCACCAGCTCCTTTACCGAGCGTATGCCCTTGGAGGGCGCAATCACGAGCACGTTCGGCAGGAGACCGAGCGGCGCGACACCGGTCAGGTCGCGCAGCGTGTCGTACGGCAGGTCCTTGTAGGTGGACGGCGTCACTGTATACGAAGACGAGTGCACCAGGATCATGTAGCCGTCCGATTCGGCCTTCGCCACCAGACCCGCGCCTATGGTGCCGCCCGCGCCGGGACGGTTCTCCACGACGACCGGCTGGCCGAGCTGCGTGGTGAGTCTTTCGGAGACGATACGCGCCATGATGTCTGTCGCGCTGCCGGGGGTGAACGGGACGACGATACGCACGGATTTTGCGGGCCAGCTTTGAGCCCAGGCCAAACCCTGCGTCAGGCATAACGCCAATGCTGCAGCGAATTTCCATGACTTGTTCATCGGTCTTCCTCCCCAACGTTTCGGCAAAAATGCCATTGTGTATCATACCGCCTCACCCCGAGATCAAGCATTGAAAGCAGCTCCATTCGAGTATGTCCGCGCCGCATCGGTCGGCGAAGCCTGCGAGCTGCTCGCGCGCCACGGCGACGGTGCAAAGCTCATCGCCGGCGGCCAGAGCCTCGTCCCGATGATGGCGATGCGCCTGGCGCGCCCGGCGTGGCTCGTCGACATCAACGAGATCTCCGCCCTGAAATTCGTGAAATTCGAGAAAGACGTCGCGCGCATCGGCGCCGGCACGCGGCAGTGCGCGGTCGAACGTGACGATCTGCTCGCCTCGCGCGTGCCGCTGCTGCGTCAGGCACTCGCCTGGGTCGGCCACGTGCAGACACGCAATCGCGGCACGATCGGCGGCAGCCTCGCGCACGCCGATCCGTCCGCCGAGCTGCCGCTCGTTGCGCAGATGCTCGGGGCGCGCATGCTGCTGCGCTCAGGCAGCGGCGCGCGCGCGCTCGAAGCCGCGCAGTTCTTCGCCGGCCCGATGGCGACCGCGGCGCGACCCGACGAATGCCTCGAGGAAATTCAATGGCCCATCTGGCCCGAGCGGCGGGCGGGTTCCGCTTTCACGGAAATCAGCATTCGCCACGGCGACTTCGCGATGGTCGCCGCCGCGGCGCAGGTCGCTCTCGACGGCGACGGGCGCTGCACTCGAGCCGCGCTCGGACTGGGCGGAGTCGGGGGAACGCCGCTCGCCTTTCCCAAGATCGCGGTGCGCCTCGTCGGCACCCAGCTCGAGGATGGCGCCCTTCGGGATGCGGCCGAGGCAGCAGCTGCGGCGTGCGAGCCAGGCAGCGACCTGCACGCCACCGCCGAATACCGCAGGCATCTCGCGCGCGTGCTCACAGGGCGCGCGCTGCGCGAGGCGCGCGAAAAGGCGACAACGGCGTGAGCGAGACGCTGTATACGATAGAGGTCGAGGTCAACGGCATGCGCCGACCGGGCGCGGTGCCGGCGCGGCTGTCGCTGGTCGACTGGCTTAGAGACGAGCTGCGTCTGACCGGCACACACATCGGCTGCGAGCACGGCATCTGCGGCGCCTGCTCGGTCATGCTCGACGGCGAGCCGGTCAGGGCCTGCCTTATGTACGCGGTGCAGGCAAACGGCCACCGCGTGACCACCGTCGAGGGGCTGGCACGGCCCGACGGGTCCATGAGCGTGCTCCAGGACAGCTTTTGCGAAACGCACGGGCTGCAATGCGGCTACTGCACCCCGGGAATGCTGATCGCCTCGCAGGCTTTGCTCGACTCGAACCCGAACCCAACCGAGGCGCAGATCCGCGATGCGATCGGCGGAAACCTCTGCCGTTGCACCGGTTACCAGCAGATCGTCGAGGCCGTGCAACTCGCAGGCCGGCGGACGAGGGAAGCGAAGTGAGCGCTGGATACATGTTTTTCCCCTCCTCAATGAGGAGGGGTGCCTGCGAAGCAGGCGGGGTGGTCGGGCACCGCGATCAAACCACCCCGGCGCTGCGCGCCACCCCTCCTTATCCAAGGAGGGGAAACAGCTCATGACCACGTTCCGCTACATCGGCGCCAAACGCCGAGCCAAGGAGCATCCGCGCTTCGTCGCCGGCCGCGGGCGCTTCGTCGCCGACATCGCGCTCCCGGGAATGAAGCACGTGGCGCTGGTCGCCTCGCCGCATGCAAGCGCGCGCATCGTGTCGATCAGGACGGACGCGGCGCTCGCAGCGCCCGGCGTCGTGTACGTGCTCACGGGCGAGGAATTCTGCGCGAACACCGATTCGCTCGCGGTCGGCGTCGATGCGCCGAAAGTAACGCGCTTCGCGCTCGCGAAGGACGTCGTTCGCTACGCCGGCGAGTGGGTGACGGCGGTGGTCGCCGACTCGCGCGCGCTCGCCGAAGACGCGGCCGAACTCATCGAAATAGACTACGAACCGCTCCCGCACGTGATCGACGCCGAGAAGGCGCTCGCACCCGGCGCGCCGCTCGTGCATCCGGCGCACGGCTCCAACGTCCTCTATCACCGCAAGTTCGTTTGGGGGCCGGTCGAGGAAGCGTTCGCCGAGGCCGAGCACAAGATCTCGTTTCGAGCCGTGTGGGGACGCAGCGCCACCGTGCCGATCGAGACTTTCGGCGTCGCCGCGCAGTGGGACGCGGGCACCGGAATCCTCGACGTCTGGGCCTCGATCCAGATGCCGAAGTTCCCCGACCAGGCTGCGCGCGCCCTGCGCCTGCCGGGGAACGCGGTGCGCGTGCACTTCGACGTGGACGTCGGCGGAAGCTACGGCGTGAAGCGCGGCATCAAGCACACGGTGCTCGTCGGCTATCTTGCGCGGCGCCTCGGCATGCCGGTGCGCCTGATCGAGGACCGGCTCGAGAACCTGCGCGGGGGGGACATGCAGGGCCCGGACCGCTTCTTCGACATGCAGGTCGCGTTCGACGGCGACGGCACGATACGCGGCATGAAAATACGCGCGGTAGATGACGTCGGCGCCTACGCGGGGCGCTCGCCCTTCCAGCTGGGGAAACCGGTGACCGCGATCTGCGGGCCGTATGCAATTCCGGCGATCGAGTACGAGCCCACGTCGTTCATGACCCACAAGACGCCGCAGGAAGCGGTGCGCGGCTTCGGCCAGTCGCCGACCAATTTCGCGATCGAGCGCGCGATCGACCGCGTCGCCCGCCACCTGGGGATGGATCGAGTCGAAGTGCGCAAAAGGAATTTCATCCGCAAGGAACAGTTCCCCTACATCATCCCGAGCGGCTCCACCTACGATTCGGGCGACTACCACGCGGTGCTCGACAAGGCGCTCGCGGCGATCGACTATCCGCTGCTGGTGCGCGCGCGGGACGAGGCGCGGCGCGCGGGAAAACTCGCAGGGATCGGGATCTCCACGTGCCTGGAGCCGAGCGGCGGCAACTCCGCCTTCGAAGTGCTGATGAACCCGAAGAACGAGAACACCACCTGGATGGACTCGTGCCTGGTGCGCGTCGATCTCTCGGGAGCCGTCACCGGCGTCATCAACAATTCGAGCTCCGGCCAGGGCCACGAGTCGCTGGTATCGACCGTGCTCGGAGAGATCCTCGAGCGCGATCCCGATTCGATCCGCGTGGTGCGCGCCGATTCCTTGACGGCGCTGCCCTCCAACAGCCCGGTCGGCAGCCGCATGGCGATCATGCTGGGCGGCGCCGCCGCCGGGGCAGCCAGGCAGATCAAGGAATCGCTCGTCGCCATCGCCGCGCACAACTTCGAGTGCTCGCCCGAGGATCTCGAGTACAGCGGCGGTGACGTGAGTCTGAAAGGCGCACCGGAGAAGAAGCTCGGCTGGGGCGAGCTCGTCGAGATCGCGCACCGCCGATTCCACAGGCTGCCGCCGGGGCTCGAGCCGGGACTGCAGGCGAAGTTCGTCTGGCAAGTGCCGACCGGCGGCGGCCTGCCCACGCCCGAGGGTCGTATACAGATCTACCCCTGCTACGCCTTCGAGGCTCACATCGTGCTCGTCGAAATCGATCCCGACACGGGCAAGCCTGCGATCCGGAAATACGTCTGCGGTCACGACTGCGGGGTGATGATCAACCCCGACATCGTCCACGGCATGACCTACGGCGGCATCGCGCACGGCATCGGCGCTGCCCTCTACGAGAAGTTCTCGTATACAGAGGATGGGCAGCTCGCGAGCGGCACCTTCATGGACTACTTGATCCCGAGCGCGATGGAAGTGCCCGCTATGGCGATCGTCGATCACTGCACGCCCTCCCCGCTCACCACCTTCGGGCAGAAGGGCTCGGGTGAAGCGGGATACCTCGGCGCGCCCGCCGCGATCGCGAACGCGGTCAACGACGCGCTGGCTCCGCTCGGCGCGACCATCGACGCGCTGCCGATGTCGCACCTGGAAATCTGGAAAGCGATCGTGGGCGCGCCCGGATCCATCCCCTCCTCTTCGAGGAGGGGTCGCCCGGAGGGCGGGGGTGGTGATTAGCCGTCATTCCCGACCACCCCGCCGCTGCGCGGCACCCTCCCCTCCTCTTTGAGGAGGGGTCGCCCGAAGGGCGGGGGTGGTGCTTGTCAAGGAGGGGAAAGGCGTTTACGGTCGCACGCATCCATGAAAAACCTCATCATCGACATCCACGCGCACTTCATCCCGAAGCTCCTGTACGAGCGCTACGACGCGAACGTAGCGAAGTTTCCTGAAGTGAAGCTGCTACGCGACGCCAAAGCGGTTCGCCTGCAATTCCCCGGCAGCGAGCCCACTCGGCCGATCTCGCCCAAGCTTTCCGATCTCGCCGACCGGCGCGCCTGGATGGACAGGAACGGAATCGACCACCAGCTCGTCGGCGGATGGCTCGACAGCTTCGGCTACGAGTTGCCGGGGGGCGAAGGCCTGGCGTGGAGCCGCTATTACAACGACTGCCTGCGGGAAGAGTTGCGCGACGAGCCGCGCTTCACGCCGCTTGCCACCGTGCCGCTGCAGCACGGCGGGCTCGCCGCGGAGGTTCTGTCCGAGGCGCTTGAGCAGGGTTTCGGCGGCGTGATGATCGGGACCCTCCCCAAGGGCAATGCCGGCAATCTCGACGACCCCTCGCTCGACCCGTTCTGGCAGGCGGCCTCCGACTTGCGCGCCGCGGTGTTCATGCACCCGATGTTTCTTTGCAACGAGCCGCGGCTCGCGGATTACGACCTGGTGAACGCGATCGGCCGGCTCGCCGACACCTCGATCGCCGTGTCGCGGCTGCTTTTCTCGGGACATCTCCTGAAATTTCCGGGCATGAAGTTCGTGCTCTCGCACGGCGGCGCGGCGCTGCCCTACGCGCTCGGGCGGCTCGCGCGCAACCACGCCATCTCGCCGGGCAAGTACGCCGATCCGCGCAAGGGCTTCGAAGCGATGTACTTCGACTCCTGCGTGTTCGACGCCGATTCGCTCGAATATCTCGCGAAGAAGGCTTCGCCCGAGCACGTCATGCTGGGGTCGGATCAACCCTTCCCGATCGGCGATCCGGAGCCGAAGAAAATCCTCGAAGGCGCGACCTTCAACGAAGCGCTGAAGAAAGGCATCCTCGGCGAGACGGCGCAGCGCGTGTTCCGCGTGCGGCCGGATTGCTGGCAAAGGAATTGATCATTCGGCGAAAACGATCGCAACGCGGATGAGCGCATCGAATTGATCGGGCACAATTCACCGCTTTCTTTTCCGTGAATTCTTCACGCGCCCGTCCGACTACTTCGTCGAGTCCCGCACAGTCGCTTTTCGCTCAAGCGTGACGTAGTACTCAGGCGCGCAACCGCGCGACCCTTGAGTGTCAGAATTACAACCTAAATACATAGACTTGGGATATGAACGCCCCCTGGTATGGTCCTTGCGGTGTATGCCCCGGGCATTTCAAAAAAAGATGGGGGCACCATGATTCGAGTGATCGTTGTTGCAGCACTGGGTTTCGTTCTGGGCGCGCCGGCTTTTGCGGCCGAGCCCGATCGGCTTGAACAGCAAGCGCAGATCGAGCAGCTTGCCGCCGGAATCGCGTCGGAGCTTGCGCGCATCTGTCCGGCGGCTCAGCCGGGCGACCAGGCCGCGTTCGACCGCTGCCGGCAGGGCCTGTTCCGGGACTCGCGGCTCAAGAGCGCGCTTTCGCCCGTCGTGATGTGGGGGCGGGTCCACAAGGATCCCAACGCGTCCCTGAAGCAGAGTCAAATGACGCAGTTCGCGCCGGACGTGCTCACCGGCATGTACATCCCCTTGTTCATGTTCAACGGCAAGCACACCGTCGAGTACGACGAGCGCGAGAAATTTTTCCTCGTGAAGCTCGAGGTCGCATTCCGCAACCGGCTGGCGCCGGGCGAGTTTCCCTACCCGTTCTGGCACAGCTCCGACAAGTGGAACACCTACCAGGGCGCCAACACGGTGCTGCTGCGCTTCGACCCGAAGACGGCCAAGGTGAAGGTCGCTCAGTTCACGGACCGCGGCGCCACCGCGCCCATCGTGCGCTCCGATCCCATCGACCCAGGCAAGTTCGACGGCCTGTGGATGTGGACCGACGCGCAGGGCATTACGCAGCCGCAGGTTACGCTGTTCGACGGCCTGTTCCGCAGGGACAACCCGTATCTGCAGAACCTCGATTCCGCGTATCGCACCCTCGCCCTGAAGATGCGCGACGGGCAATGCGACACCTGCCACGTCCCGAACAATCCGAACGAAATGAAGCGGCTGGTGCTGCTGCAGACGCCGGCGCACGCGGCGGGCGAGATCAAGCGCCTGATGAAATCGGTGCGCCAGGACAGGATGCCGCTCGACGACACCGGCATCGAGCAGCCGCTCGATCCGAAGCTGAAGAACGCGCTGCTCCAGAGCGGCGAGGCTTTCGACAAGCTGGTCGACGCGGCCAAGGGCTGGGAGCTCAATCAATCCCAATCGACGCTGTCGAAGAAATAGTCTGTAGATTCGTGTTCGCCGCGGGCGCCGTCCTGGCACCCGCGGCGCGCACCGAAGTGTTGGAAGTCTCCATCGCGACAACCGCGCAGGAGCGCACCGACCGGCTAATGATGCGAAACTAGATTCGCCCGTCAACGCGGATCGAGGGCAGTAAATCCAACGAGGCGCAGAAGCAGGGCATCGCCGGCCCATCTCTCACAATATCAATTCGGAAACGACATTGTGGGATAATTGCCCGGACTGTGAATACCACCGGGTTTGACTCTGAATACGACCTCGTCGTCCTGGGGTCGGGTGCTTCCGGCATGACCGCCGCTCTCGTGGCCGCCATCGAAGGCGCGCGCGTGCTCGTCCTCGAGAGCACCTCGCGCATCGGCGGCACCAGCGCACGTTCGTCCGGAACGCTCTGGATTCCGCCGGCCGGCGATGTCGCGGCGGAGGCCTACCTCGACGCGCTGGTCGGTCAAAAGGCGGACCGGTCGCTGCGTGCGGCATTCCTCGCCGCAGGTCCCGCGATGATCGCCTGCCTGGAGAAGCACGCCGGCTTCGCATTCCGCCGCTACCCGGAACATCCCGACTATCGCCAGGAGTTCCCCGGCGCCGCGAGCGGGCAGCGGCCGCTCGAGCCGCCCGAGTTCGACGGCCGCCTGCTCGGGGAGGAGTTCGAGCGCCTCGCGTGCCCTATCCCCGAGCTGATGCTGTTCGACGGCATGATGGTGACGCGCGGCGAAGCCGCGAGGCTGCTGCGATCGGGAAGGTCCGTCGACGGATCCATTCTCGGCGCGCGTCTCGTGCTGCGATATCTTGCCGACCGGCTGCATTATTCGCGCGGCACGCGCCTCGTGCTCGGCAACGCCCTGGTGGCGCGATTGTTCAAGAACCTTCTGGACCGGCGGGTACCGGTGTGGTGCGAGGCGCGGACCGCTCGTCTCATCGTCGATGGCGCGGTGCGCGGCGCGCTCGTGCATCGAGGCGGAAAGGAATTACGGGTGCGCGCCCGCCGCGGCGTGGTGCTTGCCGGCGGCGGCTTTCCGGCGAGCACCGCACTTCGCGAGAAGCATTTCCGGCATCCCGTCGCGCGCCATACCGCGGCATATGACGGCTGCGTGGGAGACACGCTGCGTCTCGGCGAGGAGGCCGGCGGCGTGCTGGGGCCCCCCGGAGTCGACAACGCGCTCT
>Ga0105252_10000259_pt1 | contig 42405 bp, 41 predicted proteins | sample EasRivMeERMZT100_FD_89675 | JGI IMG/M metagenome (GOLD analysis project Ga0105252, IMG submission 89675) | Soil microbial communities from meander-bound floodplain in the East River, Colorado, USA - East River MetaG ERMZT100 | ecosystem: Environmental > Terrestrial > Soil > Floodplain | place... | reverse complement strand
TCGTAGCTAGCATCCACGATGAACGTTGCGATCGCGGCTATGGCAGCCACTGCGAGCAGCGTCTTGGTGGGTCCGCCTCTAGCCTTGTCCATAGATGCGCGGTCGCGTGTAACGATCGATGAGGGGTACGGCGCCGTTCATGAGAAGCACCGCGAAGGCCACGCCGTCCGGATAGCCTCCCCAGGTGCGCAGCGCATAAATCAGCAGGCCGATCCCGGCGCCATAGATGAATCGGCCGCGAATCGTGGCCGCCGCCGAAACCGGATCCGTCGCGATGAAGAACGCGCCGAGCATGCTGGCGCCGCTGAAGAGGTGGAATCCAGGTGCCGCGAAACCGCTCGGATCGACCGCGTACAGCGCCGTGGCAGGAACGAGCAGGCCCCCGAGCAGGGCGACGGGGATATGCCAGCGGATCGTACCGGTGTACAGCAGATACAAGCCGCCGATGGCAATGAGATTGGCGACCCACTCCCAACCGCGGCCGCCGAAATCGCCGAACAACGAGCCGCCGCGCAGCTCGGCGAACGTGCGGCCGCCGCGCAGGCCTTCCTTGACGAGATCGAGCGGCGTGGCGCGCGTCAGCGCGTCGATGTCGAGCGTTGCCGGCAGCTGGCCCGTCAACGAGTAGCTGACGTGGGCCGCGAAGCCGAGATGCTGATAGTCGAGATCACCCATGCGCGGCGGAATCCACTGCGTCATTTCCACGGGGAAAGACAGCAGGAGAAACACGTAGCCGACCATCGCGGGGTTGAACAGATTCTTGCCGAGACCGCCGTAGAGCTGTTTGGCCAACGTAATTGCAATGGCGCTGCCGAGGAGCGGTATCCAAAACGGAACGAGCGGCGGCAAGGCGAACGCCAGCAACGCCGCGGTCACGAGCGCGCTGCCGTCGCGCCGCGCATTCCGCGTGTTGCGGCCGCGCGAGCGCAGCACCAGCCCTTCGGTCACCAAAGCCGTGATCGCCGCGATCGTGAAATTGATGACTAGGCCGAAGCCGAAGAACCACGTGTGGCAGAGCGCGGCGGGGACGAGCGCGAGCAGCACCCGGCGCATCACGCGCGGCACGCTGACGAGCGGCGGGGCGTGCGGGGCCGAGGCTTGCTCGAAGCGCATCGTCAAGCAGCTCGCGGTTTGCCGGCGCGCGCGGGTTCACCACCGCCCTTGCGTTCGTTGCTGGCGACGGCGCGTTTGCCGGCGCGGAATTGCTCCGTCAGCGCGATATGGCTCGGGCAAATCACGTCGCAGCAGCCGCACTCGATGCAGTCCTGCAAACCCAGCGTCTTGAGCGCAGTCAAATCGTCGCCGCGCGCCGCCACCAATAGCTCTTGAGGCAGCAGGCGCGACGGGCAAACCATGGCGCAATCGCCGCAGCGGATGCAGGGCCACTCATTCGGGTCGAGGCGCACCTCAACCGCCGTGCCCACGTTCTGGCAAACGTAACCGAATTCGCTGGGATATCGGCCGCTTGGCACTTCCTCGCCGGTAAGCAGTTCCACGAGTTGCCGCTCGCCGCCCGCAGGGTAGATCGTGGGCACTTCAGCGAGCTTCAGACGCGAGTCATCGAGCTCTTTGGCTGCGCCTTCGATGGCTTCGATTGCGCGAGGCTTGTCGCGCTCGATGGCGATGATGCAGAGCGGCGCCGCCAGCACGTCGGCCATGAGTAGGGCGCCGGCGACGATATCGGCGGCGTTCTCGCGCATCAGCATGTCGTCGCAGCTGATGTAGGGCTCGCATTCGGCGCCGTTGACGATCAGCGTCTTGCAAGCCACCGGCGTCGCGAGCTTGTCGGCCGTCGGATAGACGGCGCCGCCGAGGCCGACGATGCCGGCGGCGCGAATCGCCGCGAGTTGCAGAGCGCGATCGACGGGCCATGCGGGGGCCGTTTCAGGCGACACGCGCTCGTCGCGGCCGTCCGTCTCGACGACGATACAGAGCGATGGCTGTACGCCAGCGCCCGCGAGCACGGGTCGCTCCTCGATGGCGCGTACCCAGCCCGAGGTCGAAGCATGGACGGCGGCCGACGGACCAGGACTTGGTGTCGCGACGCACTGGCCTTTCCGCACTCGTTCGCCTATGCGCACGGCGGGCTCCGCCGCGGAGCCGCGGTGCTGTTGCATCGCGAGCACGAGCTGCGACGGAACGAAGCCGCGGTGAATCGGCGCGCTCGTCGAAGTGGTCTTGTTGGCGGGCAACAGGATGCCGCCGCTTAGATGTCGCTCGAAGACGTAGTCAACCATGGACGCAGCGAAGGCGCGGTGCGGGCTTCCCGACGGTCCCAAGGGCGCCGTCGTACGGCAGCGAACGCGCTGCTGCGATCAGCAGGGCCGTTAGTGTCAACGCGAGCCCCGCTGGGATGGCGACTGCAGCCAGCATGTCAGAGTCGGGCGAAGCCCGTGAACCCGAGGAACGCCAATGACAGGATGCCGGCCGTCACGAAGGCGATCGCGGCGCCGCGAAATGGCACGGGGACATCGGCGTCGACGAGACGCTCGCGCAGAGCGGCGAACAGCGCCAGCGCTAGCCCGAAGCCGAGCGCCGCGCCCGCGCCGTAGAACAACGCCGCCAAGAAACCGCGGCTGGCAATCGAATTGAGGAGCGCGACGCCGAGCACGGCGCAGTTGCTGGCAACGAGCGGAATATAGATACCGAGCACACGGTATAGCAGTGGCGAGAATCGGCGAATCAGAACGTCCGTGAGCTGCACGGCGGCGCCGATCACGAGCATGAAAGCCACCAAGCGGAAGTGCTCGAGCTCAAACGGAGCGAGCAGGTAGCGCTCGAGAAGATAGCTCAAGGCCGACGCCGTCGTCAGCACTAAGCCGGTGGCGAGACCAATACCGATCGCGCCCTCGACGCGTCGCGATGCGCCCACGAAGGGGCACACGCCCAAGAATTGGACGAGCACGAAGTTGTTGACGAGCGCCGCTCCCAGGACGATTAGCAAGAGCTCGCTCATCGCTAGCTCACTTTCATCCCCGGCTTGGCTCCGGAGTCTGGGCTCAGGAGGAAAATCCCGGGCTCGTCGCCGCTCGCAGCCAGAACCATTCCTTGCGACACGCCGAAGCGCATCTTGCGCGGCGCCAGGTTGGCCACGAGAACTACGAGGCGGTTGGTGAGCGACGCAGGCTCGTAGGCGCTGCGGATGCCCGAAAAAACCGTGCGTTCCTCGGTGCCGACGTCGAGCCGCAGGCGCAGCAGTTTCTCGGCGCCGTCCACATAGGATGCCTCGATGATGCGCGCGACACGCAGCTCCGTCTCTTGGAACCGTGCGAGATCTATTTCGCCGTTCAATTTGGCCTCCTTGGCCGATTGCGCCTCCGGCGGCGGTGGGGCTTGGTCGGGCGGCGCCGGGTTGCTAATGGCGGCAACGGTGTCGGCCTCGACGCGCTGCAGCAGCGGCTCGAAGCGCGCGATCGGCTGGCCGAGCAGCGGTCGTGCGGCATCCGCCCATTGCAACTCGCCGGCAGCTAGCAGTTTTTCCGCCCTCGCGGTCAATGCGGGTACGACGGGCTTCAAGTACAGCATCAGCGTGCGGAACAGATTCAGGCCGAGCGTGCAGATCCCAACGACCTCGGTTTCCGCGCCCGCGGTCTTGGCGAGCAGCCACGGCTTGCGCTCGTCGATGTATTGGTTGGCACGGTCGGCGAGCGCCATGATCTTGCGCACGGCGCGCGCAAATTCGCGCTGCTCGAAATCGGCGGCCAAATCCTCGGCGGCAGCCGCGAACTCCGCGAACAGCGTCGTGTCGGGCAGCTGCGCCGCGAGGCGCCCGCCGCCAAGCTTGTGCACGAAACCGGCACACCGGCTAGCGATGTTGACGAGCTTGCCGACGAGATCGGCGTTCACTTTGGCCGTGAAGTCGGCGAAGCTCAAATCGAGGTCGTCCATTCCCGAGCCGAGCTTCGACGCGTAGTAATAGCGGAGGTAGTCCGGATCGAGGTGGGCGGAGAATCGTGCGGCGGGGATGAACGTGCCGCGGCGCTTCGACATCTTCTGACCGTCGACCGTGACATGGCCGTGCACGAACACACCGCTCGGTTTGCGATAGCCGGCCCCAGAGAGCATCGCCGGCCAAAACAGCGCATGGAAATACGGAATGTCCTTGCCGATGAAGTGATACAGCTCGTGCCGACTCGAGGTGCCCCAGAACTCGTCGAAGTCGAGGCGATCGCGGCGGCAGAGGTTCAGGAAGCTCGCCATGTAGCCGATCGGTGCATCGAACCAAACGTAGAAGTACTTGTCGCGCTCTCCGGGGATGCGGAAGCCGAAGTAGGGAGAGTCGCGCGAAATGTCCCAGTCTTTGAGCCCGGCCTTGAACCACTCGTCGAGCTTGCGTGCCAGTGCGCCGCCGACGTGCGCCGGCACCCACTCCTGCAGCTCCTGTTGGAACAGACCAAGCTTCAAGAACAGATGCTCCGACTCTCGCACCGTGGGCGTCGTGCCGGAAACCGTCGACACGGCATCCTTGAGATCGAGTGGCGAGTAGGTGGCTCCGCAGTTCTCGCACGAATCGCCGTATTGGTCGGCTGCATTGCAGGCGGGGCACGTCCCGCGAACGTAACGATCGGGCAGGAACATCAGCCGTTCGCTGTCGTAGGCCTGCTTGATGATTTTGCGGCCGATGAAACCCCCGGCCGCCAGTCGGCGATAGAGCTCGTTCGTGAGCTCTTCGTTCTCTGTTGCGTGGGTCGTCAGATAGTTATCGACGCTGATGCGGAAGGTAGCGAAGTCCCGCCGATGCTCGGCGCTGATGCGCTCGATCAGAGCTTCCGGGGAGATACCCTCTTGCTCGGCGCGCAGCATGGTCGGTGTGCCGTGCGCGTCGCTGGCGCAAACGTAGAGGCAGCGCGCACCGCGGAGCCGCTGGAACCGCACCCAAATGTCGGTTTGGATGTAGCCCAACAGGTGACCGAGGTGCAGTGAATTATTCGCGTACGGCAGGGCGCTCGTGACGAGAATTGTGCGCTTGACGCTCAACTGGGTAGGGCTCCGCAACCTAGCTCGGCAGCGTCCGCTGCTGCCGCGGCCCCATTATGCCATCCGCCGGCCGCGAGGTCAGGCGTCTTTGTACTGCTCGAACTTGGATCGTTCGGAGGCTTGCAAGTACGCCTCTTGGCCCGAGATCACGCCGTCGTCGAGCAGTTTTTTCAGCGATCCGTCCATCGTGCACATACCGGCAGCGCCGCCGCTCGATTGCATGACGCTCTCGAGTTGCTCGAGCTTGCCCTGCCGGATCAAGTTGGCCGAGGCCGCGGTGTTGATGAGGATTTCGAGCGCCACGGCGCGTCCCGTGCCGTCTTTTTTCTTCAACAGTTGCTGTGAGATGACGCCGCGCAGTGACGTCGAAAGCATGTTGCGGACGTGATCTTGCTTGTCCGCAGGAAAGATATTCACCACACGGTCGATCGTCGCCGCCGCCCCGTTGGTGTGCAGTGTGCCCAAGACGAGCACGCCTGTCTCGGCGGCCGTCATGGCGATACTCATAGTTTCGAGGTCGCGTAGCTCCCCCACGAGGATGGCATCGGGATCCTCGCGCAACGCCGAGTGCAAGGCGTCGGCAAACGATGGGCTGTGGACACCTATTTGGCGTTGACTAATCAGGCAGAGTTTACGTTGGTGCACGAATTCGATTGGGTCTTCGATCGTGAGGATGTGCCCCTTGAGCCGGCTATTGATGGCGTCGACGATGGCGGCGAGCGTCGTCGACTTGCCCGAGCCGGTTTTGCCGGTCACGAGTATCAAGCCGCGAGTGGCAGTGGCGAGATCGTGTAGGGCTCGCGGCATCTTGAGCTCGTCCAGTGACAGCGCTTTCGAAGGGATTTCTCGAAACACAGCGCCGACACCGTTCAAATGGCGGAAGATATTGACGCGGAAACGTGCCACATCGGGAATCGAGTGAGCGAAATCGGCTGAGTCATGGCGTTGGAATTGATCGCGCGACTGCTCGGACATGATGGCGAACAGCTCGCTTCTCAGCCGTTCTGAATCGAGTCGTTCCGTTTCGAGCGTGATCAGGTCACCGTGCAGCCGCATGCGCGGCGGGTCTCCAGCGACGAGATGCAGGTCGGAGCCTTTTTGCAGATGCACCTTGCGCAGAAATTCGTCGATCAATGACACGGCGTCGTCCCAGGCTCAACCAACGGCTTCGCCGCTCGGCAGAATCGCGGTGTCGGTGACGAACCGCTCGAACTTCTTGCGATCGGTCGCGTAGATGTAGGCATCGTCGGGATCGACGAGCTTCGCGCTGATCGCATCGAGCAGGGCCTGATCCATGAGCTGCATGCCGGCGTTCTTGCCGGTTTGCAGCTGGGCCGGAATCTGGTGGGTTTGCTCCGTCATGATGAGCTTGGCGATCGCTCGGTTCATCACCAAGACCTCGAGCACCGCACGGCGACCGCGGTTGTCCGGCGTCTTGATGAGGTTTTGCGTAACCACGGCCTGCAAGCTGTGCGCCAGGAAGCTCTTGGTCTGCTCGCGCTGATCGGCAGGCAACGCGTCTATGATACGGTCGACCGACTTCACGGCGCTCGTGGTGTGCAGAGTCCCGAGCACCAAGTGTCCGGTTTCCGCGGCCGTCATGGCCATGCTGATCGTGTCGCCGTCACGCAGCTCGCCGACGAGGATGACGTCGGGATCTTCGCGCAACGCTGCGCGAACGCCTTCGGCGAAGCTCGGAATATGCGTGCCGAGCTCGCGCTGAATGATCTGACAGCGCTTGCTGCTGTGGACGAACTCGATCGGATCTTCGAGGCTGATGATGTTCGAGGTGGTGTTCGTGTTGATGTAATCGATCATTGCGGCCAGCGTCGTCGACTTGCCGGTACCGGTCGAGCCGGTGACGAGCACCATGCCCTGTTGGAGATCGCAGAAACTCTTGAGGATCGGCGGCACGCCAAGGCTGTCGAGGCTCGGAATGGCGGTTGGAATGGTTCGGAACGTGGCGCCTACGCCGGTCGCCTTGTGGAAGACGTTGACGCGGAAGCGCCCTCCGTCGGTGCTCACATATGAGAAGTCGATGTCCTGCTTGGTGTGGAATCGAGCCTTCTGCGTGTCGCTCAAGATCTCGTCGACGTAACCTTCGAGCTCCGTGTCACCGAGAGCCCGGAACTTGATCGGCATGAGGTCGCCATGCAGACGAAGCATGGGAGGCAGGCCCACGGCCAAGTGAATGTCGGAGCATCCTTGAGCGAGGCCGAGCTTCAAGAAGGCATCAACGCGCGCCATGTGCTCTCACTTGATCAGCACCGGCGCGGTCTCGAGCGCCGCCCTGAACTCCTCCATCGAGGCGTAGCGCTTCACCTTGTCGACCTGCATGGCCTTGGTCACCACGTCGGCCAGCGCGGCCGGAATCTCTGGGTTGGCTTGGTGCAGCGGCGCCGCCTTGCCTTGCACGTGCTGGTACATGACGGACATGTGATCGCCGCGGCTGTAGGGCGGGTTGCCTGCTAGCATCTCATACAAAATCACGCCCAAGCTGTAGATGTCCGCTCGCTCGTCGACTTTCTTGCCGAGAATCTGCTCAGGGGCCATGTATTTCGGGGAGCCTATGACGTAGCCCGTCTTGGTGAGCTGGGTGTCGCCGCTCTTGGCGGCGGCGGCCACACCGAAGTCCACGATCTTCAACAAACCGCCGTCGTTGATCAGAATGTTGGCTGGCTTGAGGTCCCGGTGGATGATGCCCTGTTGGTGGGCGACGATCATGCCGACGCAGATATCCATCGCGTAGCCGATGGCCTTGCTTGGTCGCATCGGTTTTTCGTTGGCGATCTCGGCCCCGAGCGTGTGCGACGGGAAGTACTCCATCGAGATGGCGTAGCTGCCGCCGACGTACAAGAAGTCGTAGATGCGAATGACGTTCTTGTGCGTGATGCGCCGCGAATAGCGCAACTCGTGGACGAAGCGCTTCAACATCTCCTCGTCCGAGGACACGTTCGCGTTCAAGAATTTGAGGATCAGGCGTTCTTCGACGACGGTGTCCTCCACGAGTACCACGGTGCCGAACGCGCCTTTGCCGATCTTCTGGATGAATTTGTAGCGGCCCTCGATGATATCTCCGGTCTGCAAGGCACTGAGATCGAACGACGGGGCGTCGCCAACGGGCGCCGGAGCGGGAGCCACTTCTTGCGGGCCGTCGATGAGCAGCGTACGTGCCGTCGACGTGGATGCGGTGCTCGGTGGCGGTGCCGCCCGCGGAGCGGCAGCGACGCGGGTCGCGATGGTCGGCGCGGGCGTCCCCGGAGTCGCGGCGGGGGCGCCGGCCAACGTCGCCGACGCGCCGACGTAGCCGCCACTCGGCGACGCTCGACCGTCAAGCTTCTGCAGCGCCTTGGTCGCAGCGCGTACGACTATCTCATCCGCGCCCTGTGCAGCCTGCTGAATGTAGGAGCGCACTGCCTCGGCTTGGGTCTCGCCGGCGAGTCGTGCGACGGCGCCGATAGCGGCTACGCGCACGTCGTTCTCGGGTCGCTGGAGATAGGGCAGGATCTTGTCCAGGATCTTGGTGCTGCCGAGCTTGCCCGCCGCCGCGAGTGCCACCGGCAACGAGCGGTCGTTCTTGGCAATCATTTCCAGAATCGCCGGCAGAGCTTTCGTGTCGCCGATCTCGGCTAGCGCATCCGCTGCCCGTTCACTGACCCACCAGTCGCTGTCGCGCGTGGCTTCGATCAGTTGGTCCACGGCGCGTTTGTCGCGGCAGGTGTTCAAGATCTCGATCGCCGCGCGGCGAATGTTCTCGTCCTTGTCTTTGACGAGCTCGAGGACCGCGTCGACGACGCGGGGCCCGCCGATGCGGGCGAGGGCGTCGGAGGCGCGGGACCTAACCCACCAGTCCTCGTCGGCGATCGCCTCGAGCAGGAACTTCACGCTATGAGTGTTGCCGATCTCGTTGAGAATCTCGACGGCCGCACGACGGCTGAACTCGTTCTCGGCCTTGAGCGCCGGAATCAGGTATTTCGCCGTTTCGGGGTGATTGAGTTGAATCACGACCTCGACCGCCTTGTTCATGACTTCGAGATCGGCGTCGAGCAGTAGGTCCGCGACTACCTGCACGTCGGACTGGCTCTTGGCCCGCGCCACGGCGAGGAGTGCCGCCTCACGCACGAACTTGCTCGAGTCCCGGAGTTGGTGTCGTAGGGCACGGTTGACGTCGGGACGGTTGAAACGCGCGAGCACGTTGATCAAGTGCATTTTTACGATCGGATCCTTGCCGTCCATGCGCGACAACAAATCGGGGACCAGCTCGTCGTTCGCCATTTCGTCGACGATCTTGAAGACCGCGGCCTTCTCGTTTGGCTCCAGGTTGTAGGTCTGGCCGAGCAGTTGCCGCACGCTCAGGCGGTCTTTGTGGGCCGTCAGCACCTCGATGATTGCAGGTTTGGAGAACTCGTCCTCGCCGAGCAAGTCCACCAAACGGTTGACGTTGTAGCGTTTGTTGCTGGCCAGCGCCCAGGAGGTCCCGGCCACCGTGCGCGCGTCGCGGTCGGCCAGGCCGCGCACGATCGTGTCCAGCGTCTTTTCATTGGTCAGGCCGCTGAGCACCTCGACGTACTCGACGGTTTGCCGTTTGTCGGCAGAGGCCAGGGCCTCGAGAATTTTCGGTATGGCGCTGCTACCGAGCTTCGCGAGCCGGGCGAACGCCTTCTTGGCATTCGGGGAATTCGCGTCCGCCTCCTCTCGAATCTGCGAAATAAGGCGATCGGCGTGTATCGAGGTTAGGAAGTTCATCAGCTACTGGATCGGGTCGACAACAGTGTCCCGTGCAAACGAATCATGACTCCACACACCAGCCGCCCAACCTTCGGGTGATGGTCGGGGATGGAACATAATGGTCCTCCAATCGGGAGCGATTATGCCACATGGTTTTTGGGAAAACGTAACGCAGATCACAGGTTTGTGGCGCTCCTTACAGTGCTTTCGCAGGCAGGCAGCGGGGCGACATTAGGTTACAATCCCCGCCCTTTCTCGCCCCGCCTTTTCCCGGGTCACTCGCATGAACGATTCCGCTTTGCTGCAACAACACGTCGCGAGCTTCGTCATGCCCCAGACGGCCCGGCCGCTCGGGGGGGCAGGGGCAAGCTTCGAGGTATCGCGCCGCCCAGCCGGGTGGCACGTGGCCATTCGCTGCGGCTTCCCGCTGGCACGGAGCCGACGGGGCCTGATCGACGCTTTGCAGGTCCATTGCGCGTCCTTGCCGGGAGTTGGCCCGATCGAATTCGAAGTGACGAGCGTCATCGTGGCGCATGCCGTGCAGCACGGACTGAAGCCGCTGCCCGGTGTGCACAACCTGGTGGCTGTGGCGTCGGGTAAGGGCGGTGTCGGCAAGTCCACCGTAGCCGTGAACTTCGCACTGGCTTTGGCTCAGGAAGGCGCACGAGTCGGGATCCTCGATGCCGACATCTACGGCCCGAGCCAGCCCCGCATGCTCGGCCTAATGGGCAAACGCCCCGAAACGCGCGACGGCAAGCTGCTGGAACCGCTGGTGGCTCACGGCATCGAAGCGATGTCGATCGGGTTCCTCGTCGACGATCAGCAGCCCATGGCATGGCGCGGACCGATGGTGACGTCGGCGCTCAATCAGCTCCTCACCCAAACGCATTGGGGTGACCTCGATTATCTAATTGTCGACATGCCGCCGGGCACGGGCGACATTCAGCTCACGCTGGCGCAGCGCGTCCCCGTCAGCGGTGCCGTGATCGTGACGACGCCGCAGGACATCGCGTTGGCCGACGCTCGCAAGGGCCTCGAGATGTTCCAGAAAGTCCACGTGCCGGTGCTCGGTGTGGTCGAGAACATGAGCTTGCACGTCTGTAGTAATTGCGGCCACGAGGAGCGGATATTCGGCGAACACGGTGGGCGCGATTTGAGCGCGCAGTACGGTGTGCCGTTGCTCGGCTCACTGCCGCTCGATCGGCGCATTCGCGAGGAGACGGATCAGGGCAAGCCGAGCGTGGCGGCCGATCCCACCGGTCCACTCGCGCGCGCGTTCACCGAGGCGGCGCTCCGCGCGGTCGGCGAGCTCGCGGCGCGCACCAAGGACTACAGCCGCCTGTTTCCGAACATCACCGTTGAGGAAGATTGATGAGCGTGAAGTCCGACCGCTGGATTCGGCGTATGGCGGCCGAGCGCAAGATGATTGAGCCGTTCGAGGCTGACCAGGTGCGCCAAGTCGACGGTAACCGCGTTATTTCCTACGGCACGTCGAGCTACGGCTACGACGTGCGTTGCGCGCCGGAGTTCAAGATTTTCACGAACATCAACTCGGCCGTCGTGGACCCGAAGAGGTTCGACGAGTCGAGCTTCGTCGATATGTCCGCAAGCGTCTGCATCATTCCGCCGAACTCGTTCGCGCTCGCGCGCACGGTGGAGTATTTCCGCATTCCTCGCAGCGTGCTGACGATTTGCCTCGGCAAGTCGACGTACGCCCGGTGCGGCATCATCGTCAATGTGACACCGCTCGAACCCGAGTGGGAAGGGCACGTGACGCTCGAGTTCTCCAATACCACGACGCTGCCGGCGAGGATCTACGCGAACGAGGGTGTCGCGCAGATGATCTTCTTCGAGTCGGACGAGGTGTGCGAGACGAGCTACGCCGACCGTGGCGGGAAATACCAGGGTCAGCGCGGCGTCACTTTGCCGCGTACATGACGTAAGCTCGCGCTCATTTCTCGGCCGTGAGGCCCGAGACGCTGAGCAGCGAAAAGGCCGTGTAGATCTCACCGTCGCGGCGTTGCTCGATGCGTGCGGGCAGGAAGCGCAATTCCGGCGCCATCCACAGCCACGTGCTGCGCGACGAGCCTTCGCGCTGCTGCATGAGGGAGCGTGTTGCGAGCGTGCCGAGCCCGGTGGTGGTGGTCGCTGTGCCGTTGTCGCTATATTCGTAGTCTCTGATGGAGTCTTCGTCGGTGAGTAGATAACGGCCAGGTTGCCCCGTGGCCGCGAGATCGCGCATCAACGCGACTTGGAGGCTGCCGCGATCGAGTGCCCCGCTTTGCAGCGGAATTTCGCGGTAGCCGGCGCTGTTACTCACTATCGCCACTTGGCGCTCCCAGTCGAAGACGATCGCAAAGTTGTCCTCGCCCTTGCGACTGCCGTCTTCGTACGAGAACTTGAGCGGCAAGATACCGTTCGGCGTGGCGCGGAACTCGCTGCGCTCGATCACGGGGTTAGGGCTCACGAGCTTCAGCAGCCCTTTGGCGAGCGTTCGCGAGCTGAACTCGTAGACGTCGTGTTCGGCTATGAAGCGGACACTGAATTGCGACGTGCCAACGTCTTTGCCTTTGTATTCCACGCGGTACAGCGCCGTGTAGGTGGCCACGTCGGGATCAGCGGCTGGCGACGGGCGTGCTATCGACAGCAGCCCGAGCAGCAGGACGAGCGAAGTGCGCGGGTTCACGTTGCACCTTCCACGACCACGGGTTGCGGCAGTGGCCGTCCGTCCAGCATGACCGACCCGCGCTCGAGCCTCAAGCGTCCGGCCGCAAACCACTCGACTGCCCGCGGCAAGATGATGTGCTCGCCGACGTGCACGCGCTGCGCGAGCGTCTCGACAGTGTCGCCGCGGCGGATGGGAATTCGGTATTGCAGGATAGCGGGTCCCGCGTCGAGCTCGGCCGTGACGAAGTGCACGGTGGCGCCGTGCCAGCGCTCGCCGGCCTCGAGGACGCGGCGGTGAGTGTCGAGTCCCGGGTAGCTAGGGAGTAACGACGGGTGAATGTTCAGCATGCGGCCGGCGAAGCGGTCGATGAATCCGGGGCCGAGGATGCGCATGAAGCCTGCTAGCACGACGAGATCGGGAGATTGTGCGGCCAGCGCGGTCACAAGCGTTTTGTCGTAGGCTTCGCGCGCGAGCGCGCGTGCCGCCGGGACGTGCACGGCGGCGATGCCCGCGGCACGGGCACGCTCGAGCGCGCGCGCCGCAGCGCGGTTGCTGAGCACGAGGACGACCTTGGCGCCGAGCGTGCCTGCGGCGGCAGCGTCGATGAGGGCCTGCAGGTTGCTGCCCTCGCCGGAGACGAGCACAGCGACGCGTGCGGCGCTCGCGCTCAAGCGATGGTTACCAGTTGCTCCGCGTCTGGCACAACCGAGCCGATGACGCTCGCGCGCTCGCCGGCTGCCGTGAGCTCGGCTAGCGTGACTGCGACGTTTTCCGGCGACACGACGGCCACCATGCCGATGCCGCAGTTGAACGTACGGTGCATCTCGCGTGGCGGCACGCCTACGGCCTCGAGCCAGCCGAAGACGGCGGGCGCGGACCAGGAGCCTTTGCGCAGTGCCACGCCCATGCCAGCCGGCAAGACCCGCGGGATGTTCTCGAGCAGCCCGCCGCCCGTGATGTGGGCGAAACCTTTGACGGGCACTTCCTTCACCAAACGCAGCAGGCTGCGCACGTAGATTTTCGTCGGCGTCAGCAGATGCTCGATCAGCGGTCTGCCGTCGAGTATTTCGCTCGTCGCGTCCGGCCGTGTCTTCAAAACGTGGCGGATCAGGGAGAAGCCGTTCGAGTGTAGCCCCGAGGAACCGATGCCGATGACCGTGTCGCCGACCACGATGTTCCGGCCGTCGATGATTCGCTCGCGCTCGACGATGCCGACGCAGAAGCCGGCAAGGTCGTACTCGCCCGGCGTGTGCATGCCGGGATGCTCGGCGGTTTCGCCGCCGATCAGCGTCGCGCCCGCCAGCTCGCAGCCGTGGGCGATCCCGGCGATCACGCGCGTGGCGACGTCCACGTCGAGCCGCGGCGTCGAGTAATAGTCGAGGAAGAACAGAGGCTCGGCGCCGACCACGACCACGTCGTTGGCACACATGGCCACGAGATCGATGCCCACTTCGTCGTGGGCGTCGAAGTCGATGGCGAGCTTGAGCTTCGTGCCAACGCCGTCGGTGCCGGAGACCAGCACGGGTTCCCGATAGCCCTGCGGGACGCGAAACAAGCCACCGAAACCACCGAGCCCGCCGATGACCTCGGGGCGCACCGTGCGCTTGACGGCGGGCTTGATGCGCTCGACGAGCTCGTCACCGGCATCGATGTCGACACCAGCGTCTTTGTAGGTAAACGGGCCACTGGGTGCCATCGAGGAGGCTCCGGAGAACGAAAGGGGTGGAAGATGCCGGCTATAATAAGCGACCTCGTTTGATCGTGGACAGGGAACCGCCATGAGCTCACCGTTGCCGTCGTCGCTCCGCGGTTTACTGGCCGCAGTCGCCGTCACTGCAGTGCTGCTAGCGCAGAGCGCCGGCGGCGCCACGTTGCCCAATCTCTACGTCGTGACCGTGTCGCCCGATCCGGCGGCCAGGGACCAGCGCGCAGCGGCCATCCAAGCGGCCATGGCGCGGTTGCTGATTCGCGTGACCGGCAATCGCAACGCGCCGCTTGATCCTGTGATGCGGCCGATGTTGAGCAATGCCGACCGCTATCTCGCTTCGTATGGGCTCGACCGGCAGCGTCAGCCGCAGGTCGGGTTCCTTCGCAGTCCCGTCGAGCAAGCACTGACCGCTCTGGGCATGCCCGTGTGGGGCCCTGAGCGGCCGCTAACGTTGCTTTGGGTCGCGATGGACGACGGTCTTGGCGGCCGCGCTCTGCTCGGGGCTAACGATGCCAATCACATCGAGGGTGTGTCGAACCCCGCGATGACGGCGTCGTTGAAAGCCCTGCGAACCGAGTTGCTGGCAGTGGCCGACGAACGCGGGTTGCCGATCGAGCTGCCATTGCTCGACCTCGAGGACTTGGGCGCGGTGACTTTCGCCGACGTCTGGGGTGGTTTCGAGGATCGGGTGTCGGCGGCATCGCAGCGCTACCGAGCCGACGCCGTGCTGATCGGGCGCGTGCGCCCCGGAATCGTTGGCAACGAGATTCAATGGCTATTCTTGCGTGGTCTTGAGCGGCGGGTGGTGATTGGCGACGCATTGCGCGACGGGCTCGATGCCGCTGCCGATGCTTACGCGGCTGAGACCAGCACCGTGGGCGGCGTCAGTGCGACGCTCATCAGCGTGCGGGGCGTGGCCAGCTCGGCCGACTACGGGCGTGTGATGAGCTATCTCGAGCAGCAGAGCGTGCTGCAGAGCGTCGACGTCGAGAGTCTCGAGAACGGTGTGTTGAACCTGCGCGTGGCGGCGCGCGGGGACGCGCGCGTGCTCGAACGCATTTTTAGCCTCGGCGGTGTATTGCGCCCTGCTGCGGCCACGGGTGGTCAGCCCACCTTCGAGATCGTGCGGACTGGCTCAGGGCCATGAGCTGGCGGTTCCTACCGAACGCCATCTGTGTCGCGCGGATACTGCTCGTGGGGCCGCTCGTGTGGCTAATCGTCCAAGGGCGCTATGGCGGCGCGCTAGCCGTGTTGATCGTGGCCGGCGCGTCCGACGGGCTCGATGGCTTTCTGGCCAAGACGTTCGATTGGCGCACGCGGCTAGGGAGTCTGCTCGATCCTGCCGCGGATAAGCTGCTGCTCGTCAGCGTATTCTTGGCGCTCACCTATGTCGGTTTGGTGCCGGCGTCCGTCACGGCCGTGGTCGTCGCGCGTGACCTCGTCATCGTCTTCGGCGCAATCGGTTACCAGCTCTTCATCGCCCCGGTGAAAGGCGAGCCTGCGACTATCAGCAAGCTCAACACGGCTTGCCAGCTCGGATTCTTGTTCTTCACGCTCACGAGCGTGGCCCTGGAATGGCCGCCGCAGGTCTCGCTGCTCATGCTCGGAGCTTCGGTCGTGTTCACGAGCATCGTCAGTGGCTTGAACTACGTCCTGCGTTGGAGCACGCGTGCCTGGCGCGTCGCGCACGGGGCGGCGTAGCTCGGGGCGCCAGTTGGCTCAGCTGCCGCTCAAGCTCGCTCTCGCCGACCACGCCCGTTTCGCAACGTTCGTGGCCGGCGGCAACGCCGCGGCGGTAGAGCATTTGCGTGCCCTGGCTAATGGGGCCGCCGAGACGCTTTGGCTGTGGGGTCCGGCGGGCTGTGGGAAGACGCATCTGCTACAAGCCGCGTGTCGCGCGGCCACGGCGGCGGGGCGGCGCGCGATGTACGTGCCGCTCGATGGCACCGACGCTGCGCTGCTGGCGGGGCTCGAGAGCGTGGACGTGTTGGCGCTCGACGATGTGCAGCGCGTGGCCGGCGGGGAGGCTTGGGAGGACGCGCTGTTCGTGATCCTGAACGAATTCTCGCCGCAGCGGGGTGGGCTCGTGCTCGCCGCAGCCACGAGCGCGGCAGGCTGCGGTTTTCGTCTGCCTGACCTTGCGTCGCGGGCCGCCGGCGCCGTGAGCTATCGGCTGAAGCCGCTCGAGGACGACCAGCGTGCGCTGGCGCTGCGCCTGCACGCCGAGGCGCGAGGGCTCGAGCTCGGGCCGGCCGCCGCCGAATACTTACTGAGACGCGTCGATCGCGATATGCCAGTGCTCGCCGCCTGGCTCGACCGGCTCGATCGGGAGTCCCTGATCGAGCAGCGTCGCCTGACGATTCCGTTTATCCGTGAGCGCTTGGCGAGGGGTCCCGCGAGCGGCGAATGAGCACGAGGAGCACGTTGAGCTCGGCGACCGCCGCGAGCAGCGCCGTGCTGACGAGCGGTGCGCCGGCGCGTGCCACCACCTCGACGCTCGTCGCGCCGACGTAGAGAACCAGCAACACGGCGAGCCACCGTTGCGTCTGGCGCTGGCCGCGAGCGAGCCCAGGCAGTGTCGCGAGCAACGGCGCGAGGATCGCCGCCGCTGCGAGCAGGCCCAGGCCGCTTGGATCGGCACCGAGCGCAGACAGCGCGATCGTCGCGACCAACAGGCTATGACAGACGAGCGCCATGCGGCGCCACGGCGCGAGACTGCTGCCGACAGCCGAGCTGCTCAACGCCCTGCCGCCAGCGCGTGCGCGATGCGTGTCACGCGGGCGCCGAGCGCTTTGGCAACGTCGTTCTCGTCTTTCGACAACGTCGTGTTCCATGGAGTCGCGAGGTGCGTCGCGCCGTACGGCGAACCTCCCGTGCGCGTCTCGAACAGCGCGGGTTCAGTGTAGGGGACCCCGATCACGACCATGCCGTGGTGCAGCAGGGGTAATTGCATGCTGAGCAACGTGCTTTCCTGCCCGCCGTGCGCCGAGGACGTTGCCGTGAATACGCCAGCCGGTTTGTCGACGAGGCGCCCCGAAAGCCACAGCTCGCTCGTCGAATCGAGGAAGTGCTTGAGCGGCGCCGCCATGTTGCCGAAGCGCGTTGGGCTGCCGAGCAGCAGGCCGTCGGCCGCGACGAGGTCGTCGAGCTCGGCGTAGGGCGGTCCGTCCGGCGGCACCGGTGGTGCCGCCGTCGTTGTGGTCGCGGTGACGGGTGGCACGGTGCGCAAGCGGGCAATGCCCCCGGCACTCTCGACGCCTCGGGCCGCTTGGCGAGCCAACGCGGCTGTTCGGCCGCCGCGAGAGTAGTAGAGGATCAGGATCAGCGGCGACGTCATTCGAGCAGCTCGAGGACCTGCTCTGGCGGTCTGCCTATGCGCGCGGCCGCGGCGACCTCGACAATCGGCCGCTGCAGCAGGCGGGGGTTCGCCGTTAGGAGATCGAGCAGCTCGTCGTCGCTGCGCGCCCGCCCGCCGAGCGCGAGAAACTCGGGTTCGTCGGTACGGACGATGGCGAGTGGCGGCGCCCCGAGCTTGCGCAGGAGCTGTTCGAGAGTCGCCCGCGTAGGGGGCCGGTCGAGGTACTCGACGATTTCGACATCGACGTTGCGTTCGCGCAGCAGCGCGAGCGCGGCGCGCGATTTGCTGCAACGCGGATTATGGTAGATTTTGGCTTTCATGGGGCATCCCAGCGCAATGCCAGCCAGTGTAAGAAGGTCGGTCCCGCCTTGCTAGAACCGTGGCTGCAGGCCCCATGGCTTGACGCTTCTGGCCGGGACTTGTAGGTTCTGGCTGCCCCGGTCGGACCAGAACAAGAGAACAGTGACATGTTCCGAGCCCTGCTGACGCTCATCGTGCTCGCGCTTGCCGGGTGTGTTACCGCGCCTCCCGTGCAAGAGATGAGCGACGCACGGCAAGCGATCAATGCGGCTGAAGCCGCGGATGCGGGGCGGTTGGCGCCGGAGTCGCTCCAGGACGCGCGCCGTTTCCTCGCCGAAGCGGAGCGGCAGATCCAGGAGGAAGCCTACGGGCCGGCGCGGTTCAACGCGGTCCGCGCCAAGAACCGTGCGGCACAGGCGCTGCGTTCCAGTCAATCGCCCGAAGCCACGAACGACTGACGGCATTGAGCTTACGCACTGCCCCGCAAGCGATCCGCTGCTTGGTCGCCGGTCGCGTCCAGGGGGTGTACTACCGCGCGGCGGTCGTTGCGGAGGCGCAGCGGCTTGGTCTCCAGGGCTCGGTGCGGAATTTGCCGGATGGCCGCGTCGAGGTGATCGCCACGGGTGATGCCGGTGTGCTCGCCGAGCTCGTCGCCTGGTTATGGCAGGGTCCGCCGGCGGCCCGCGTAGACGCTGTGCAGTTAGAGGAATGGCTCGGGCTGGTGCCGCAAGGGTTCGTCGTCGCGAGCTAACGCGATCAGTGCTGGAACCACTTGGTGCGCAGGCGCTCGATGACCTTGTCGGCATAGTGCCGCTGACCGACGCTGCCGTTGTAGCGGGCCAAGCCTTGGATGAGGTCGCCGTCCTCCATGTCGAGGTAGTACTTGAGGATGCGGCAGCCGAGCAAAACGTTCACATCGACTTTGAACAGCTCGTTCTTGTCGTGGTAGCCGAGCTGCGGCACCCAGAACGGCATTACCTGCATCAAGCCCAGCGCGCTGGCCGAGGAAATCGCGAAGCGATCGAAGTTGCTTTCCACGTCGATGACGGCGAGCACCAGCTCCGGTGGTACGTCCGCGTGCGTAGCCTGGCGGTGCACGGCCTTGAGAATGGCCACTCGCTCGTTGGCGTCTGGCACCTGTCGCGTCAGTCGGCGGGACATGTCGGTGAGCCAAACCTCGGCGTCGAACCGGTCTTCGAAGCTATCCGCGTCGGCGATGGCGGCAACCAGGATCGTGCGCAGCTCCGGATCCGGAGCCGAGCGTGCGTCGCTGCGGCGTTGCGCCTCCGCGTTGCAGAGCACACTACTCGCCAGCAACGCGACGAGGAGGCAACACCAACGGCCTAGCCGCTTCGGTTCAGCGGCCGAGCAGGGCATAACGCTGCTTGGTTTGTTGGCCGTGGTCATTGCATCGATCGGTCACGGGTGTCCACCGCGAATTCGTCGGCTTGAATCATGGTGGTGTGTCGTGGGGGCGGCCACGACGCCGATCACAACGGGAGGCAACGTGTTCAGCAGCGCAGGACTCAGGTACATTGGCCCACGATTCATGCCACGGCGCCGGAGGCGACGTGGAATTGTAGCGGTCGAGCGAGCGCGGAAGCCAGCAGGGCAGGCCGGCTGCCGTTGCTAGCGTATTCGCAGCGTCGAGGAACTGGAGTCAGCGTGGACGGCCGGCCGCACAACATTCGCCGCAAGGGCATCTATCTCTTGCCCAACCTCGTGACGACGGGCGGCCTGTTCGCCGGCTTCTATTCGATCGTGGCGTCGATCGATGGCAACTTCACGGCCGCCGCGTGGGCGATTTTCACGGCCATGTTTCTCGATGGCCTGGATGGCCGCGTGGCGCGGCTGACAAGCACGGCAAGCGAATTCGGTAGGGAGTACGACAGCCTTGCCGACATGGTCTCTTTCGGTCTCGCGCCCGCCATCGTCATCTACCAGTGGGGTGTCGAGCGCCTCGCGGAGTACGGGGCGGTGTGGGGCCGACTCGGCTGGCTTGCGGCGTTTTTGTACGTCGCGGCGGCCGCGTTTCGGCTCGCTCGTTTCAATACCAATGCCGGCCAGGATCGGCGGTTCTTCCAGGGCCTCGCGAGCCCCGCGGCTGCGGCCGGTGTGGCGGGCATGGTGTGGCTTGCGACGCACTACGGGATCGAACGTTACGAGTTGCCGGCGCTCGTCGCAGGTATCACCGTGACGGCGATCGCGGGCCTGCTGATGATGTCGCGTTTCGCCTACGTGAGCTTCAAGGACATCAGCACGGGCAAGCGCGTCCGCTTCGCCAACCTACTGTTGATTCCGCTCGTCATCATCGTCATCGCCATCGAGCCCCAGGTGACGATTTTCGGCTTGTTCCTCATTTATGCTGCGTCGGGACCGGCTGCCTGGCTGTGGCACCGGCGCCGCGGCAAACGCCAGGACCCTGTGCCGCCATGAGCAAACGGCGCGATCAGTATCTCGCCGCGATCGGCATTCCCGAGTGGCGCTTGCGCACGGCGGAGCCCGAAGCGCCGGCGCTTGTCGGCGAGGGACGGGTGGCTGCGTCGAGTCCGGTCGCCGTCGAGACAAAAGTCACGACGGTCACGCCGTCGCCCGCGGGCGGCGACAATGCCGCCGTCTGGGAAGAGTTGGCCGCCGCCGTGCGTGTTTGCACTCGCTGCGGGTTGCATGCCGGCCGCACGCAGACGGTGTTCGGTGTCGGTCGGCGCGATGCCGAGGTGATGGTGATCGGTGAGGCGCCGGGTGCCGACGAGGACCGGCAAGGCGAGCCGTTCGTGGGCCGCGCGGGTCAGTTGCTGAATGCCATGCTACGCGCGATCGGCCTACCACGGTCGGAGGTCTATATTGCCAATATCTTGAAATGTCGCCCGCCGAACAATCGTGATCCGCAGCCGGACGAATCGGCCACGTGCACGCCATATCTGACTCGCCAGATAGGCCTCGTTCGGCCGCGCGTGCTGCTGGCCGTAGGGCGCATCGCGGCGCAGTGGTTGTTGCAGACCGATGCCCCCATCGGTAGGCTCCGTGGTCGAGTTTTCGACTACGGTGAACCTGCCACGCCGCTCGTCGTCACGTACCACCCGGCGTACCTGTTGCGCAGCCCGTCGGCGAAGGCCACCGCCTGGGCGGACTTGTGCATGGTGAGAGAGCTGTTGAGCAAAGCATCATGAGCGCTGCCGTTCTTCCGCGCACCGAGATTCGCCTCATGCAGCCGGCGGATTTGAAGTCGGTGGCGTTCGTCGAGCGCACGGCCTACCAATATCCGTGGAGTCTCGGCATCTTTCGCGATTGCCTGTTGGCAGGCTACTACTGCCTCGTGCTCGACGTCGGCGGCAACGTTACCGGGTACGCGGTCATGTCGGTTGCGGCGGGCGAGGCGCACCTGCTCAATCTTTGCGTGCATCCGAGCGCGCAGCACCTTGGCTACGGTCGGCGGCTCCTGAACGCGATGTTGGTGAAGGCCGAAGACGCGGGCGCGACGAGGGTGTTTCTCGAGGTGCGGCCGTCGAACGAGGTCGCGCTGCGTTTGTATCGGTCCGTCGGTTTCGAGCAGATCGGTATTCGCCCCGCCTATTATCAAGCGGAACACGGTCGCGAGGACGCAGTAGTGCTCGCGACCACTCTGCATCCGGCGCACTGACACCTTCCCGGTCTTCGTCATGCACGAGCACCTGAAAAGGCGAACGTTTGCGATCGTGTCGCATCCGGATGCCGGCAAAACCACCCTGACGGAAAAGTTGCTGCTGTTTGGCGGCGCGATCCAGATGGCCGGCACGGTGAAGGGGCGCAAGGCCACTCGTCACGCTACGTCGGACTGGATGCGCCTCGAGCAAGAGCGCGGCATTTCCGTGACCTCGTCGGTCATGCAGTTCCCGTACGGCGAGGCGCTCATCAATCTGCTCGATACGCCGGGCCATGAGGATTTCTCCGAGGACACCTACCGGACGCTGACGGCAGTCGACAGCGCGCTGATGGTGATCGATGCGGCCAAGGGCGTCGAGGCGCGCACGATCAAGCTCATGGAGGTTTGCCGCCTTCGGACCACGCCGATCATCAGCTTCATCAATAAGCTCGATCGCGACGGTCGGCCGCCGATCGAGCTTCTCGACGACATCGAGACGGTGCTCGACATCACCTGTGTGCCGATGACATGGCCGATTGGCATGGGACGCGAATTTCGCGGCATCTACCACTTTAACGACGATTGCGCCTACCTCTATCAGAATCGCGACGGTAGTCGGCTGCCCGATGTGCGGCGCGTGAACGGTATCGATGGCGCCGAGCTAGAAGCGACGCTCGGTGCGAGCGCTGTTGCCGCGTTGCGCGAGGAGGTCGAGCTCGTTCGCGGTGCGACCCCGGCGTTCGAGCACGCGCAGTATCTCAACGGTAAACAAACGCCCGTGTTTTTCGGCGCTGCCATTCACAACTATGGTGTCCGCGAGTTGCTCGATGCGTTCGCGCTCCTGGCGCCGCCGCCGCAACCACGCGCCACTGACCAACGGGTCGTGATGCCGGATGAGCCGGCGTTCAGTGGCTTCGTCTTCAAGATTCAGGCAAACATGGATCCGGCGCATCGCGACCGAATTGCGTTCCTGCGTATCTGCTCCGGCGCGTACCAGCCCTCGATGCGGATGTACCACACGCGGTTGAAGCGGGAGGTTCGGGTCGGTGACGCCATTACGTTCATGGCTGCCGATCGTCAGCACGTCGAGGAAGCGTACGCCGGGGACATCATCGGCTTGCACAATCACGGCACGATCAACATCGGCGATAGCTTCACCCAGGGCGAGCCGCTCGTCTTTACCGGCATCCCTAGCTTCGCACCCGAGTTGTTTCGCCGCGCTCTGTTGCGCGACCCGCTGAAGCTCAAGGCCCTGCAGAAGGGTCTTGCACAGCTCTGTGAGGAGGGTGCCACGCAGCTGTTTCGTCCGCTCCTCGGCAACGATTTGATCTTGGGGGCCGTCGGACCGCTGCAATTCGAGGTGGCAGCGTACCGATTGCGTGATGAGTACGGCGTCGATGCCGCGTTCGAGGGCGTCGGTGTCGTCGCAGCGCGTTGGGTGCGCTCGGACGACAGAGCACAGCTCGAGGAGTTCGCGAAGAGGCTCGGCAACAACGTGGCGCGCGACCACGCCGGTGAGCTCGTCTATCTCGCACCGAGCAATGTGAGCTTGACGCTCACGCAGGAACGCTGGCCGAAGCTTAAGTTCTTCACCACGCGCGAATTGAGCGCCACGGCCGCCTGAGCTCGTCCGCTAGGACGGCCGAAACGCGGCAACGCAGGCACGCAGCTCTGTCAGCGCCGTGCGCTCCGGGTCCGGCTCATAGCGCGCCTTGAGGTACAACGCGGCGATCGTGGAGATCGCTGCGCCCGCCTGAGGAAGCACGGCAGAGGCCCGCACGGCGTAGGCTTGCGGGCCTTCGCCGGGTGCGCGGGGCGGAACACGCAGACGCGTCAGATGGCGGACAAAAGCCGCGAAATAGCGCGCTGCGGGATCGACTTGCGCGCGGCGCCGCTGGCGCCAGGCAAGATAGAGGTGGAGGGCCAACAACAGACCGACGGAACCCGCAACGGTGAGGCCGAGTAGGACGGCCCACCGTTCGGCGCGTCGCAGGTCGGTGATGCCGAGCGACTCGAGCAAGGCACGCTGCAACTCGGGTCCGTAACCGACCACCCAGGCATGCCAACGCGTATTCACGGCATCCCAGAGCAACGCCGTTTGCCGCAACCAGCTATTGCGCAGCACCGCGCCGGCAATAGTGTCGCGCGCCTCCGACCAACGGCCGGAACCGATCGCCACGCGCTCCGGTGCAACCGCGGCCACGGCATCGACGCGAATCCAACCGCGATCCTCGAGCCACACTTCGGTCCAGGCGTGCGCGTCGGATTGGCGGATGATGTAGTAGTCGCCGATGCCGTTGAGCTCGCCGCCCTGGTAGCCCGTCACCACCCGCGCGGGCAAACCGGCGGCACGCAGCAGCACCGTGAGCGCGGAGGCATAGTGCTCGCAGAAACCTTCGCGAGTTTCGAACAAGAATTCGTCGACGGGCTGCGCCCCGAGGGCCGGCGGCGTCAATGTGTATTGAAACGGCTGCGAGCGCAGGTAGTCCATTGCCCGGTCGATGACCTGCTGTGGCGACGGTTGATCGGTAACCCAGCTCGCCGCAAGCGCTCGTGCTCGCGGGCTGCTGTCCTCGGGCAGATTGCGAAAAAGGTTGCGCTCATTCTCGGTCAGCGGCTCGCGCGCGCTGTAGTCGATGAAAGACGTGACCTCGTAGTCGAGCCGCCGCGCGCTCGGTCCGCCGAAGAACGTGCCGAGTTGATAGTCGCTGCCCATGCGCAAGTTACGGTCGCCGCTCCATTCTCTCGCCATGTCGAGCGCGAAGGCCCAGTTGCGGCCGTTCGGCTCGAGCATGACGCGATACTGTGTCGGCTCGCCGTAGTACTCGGTCGAGTCCTTAACGCGCTCGCCGCGGCGCCCGCCTTGCAGCATCGACCAGGTTCGGCCGTTGAAGTGCGTCATCGACGGGCCACGCCAATACAAGTCGCCGGCGCGCGGTGGTCGAGAGTCGAACTCGACACGAAACGCCACTTCGTCGGACAAGCCGAGGTCGGTGATGTCGCCGGGGCTCATCGTGTCATTCAGGCCGCTTGCGCCGCTGCTCGTGCTGCCGGGTATAGCCCAGAGCGGACCCGGCAACCGCGGGAACAACACGAACAACACGACCGTGATGGGCAGCGCATGCAGCAACAGCCGTCCCGCCAGGCGCGCCGTCATGCCACTCGGCAGCAGCGGACCGCGGCGGCCAAGCTGCAGCAAGGCCACAGTCGTCACCCAGACGAGTAAAACCAAGTAAGCGGCCGTGAGGGGGCCGCGCTCCGTCAGCACGCTCGCGAACATCAGGAAGTACGTAATCATGATGAGCACGAGCTGGTCGCGCTGCGTCTGCGATTCCAGGAACTTCAGCGCGACCATCACGACGAGTAACGCGCTGCCGGCTTCAACGCCGTTCAACGTGCGGTATTGGAACAGCACGCCGCAGAACGCGGCGAAGGCAAGCACGAGCCGCAGAGCGCGCCACGGCATCGGCCAGCCGCACAACGCGACCGCGACGCGCCAGGTGACCGCAGCGGCGAGCAGCGCGGGAATCCAAAGAACGAGCGAGGCCCAATGCGGCGCGGTTGCGGCGACGACGATCGCACCTGTCCACAGCAAACGTTGCGTATCGACGGGAAGGTCGCGACTACGCAGCGCCGCGGCGGTCATGGTGGCGCCTCGAACAGGGCTAGGGCCTCGAGGCATGCGGCTACGTGCGACGGTCCGTGGCCAAGCGGCACGGCGACACCGGGCAGGCGCAAGCCGACGCTACGGCCCTCGGTCTCGGCGTCGAGGCACCAACGCGCGAGCTGCGACAAACGCTCCTCGACGGCGAGACCGGGCAGCATGTCCCAGTCCAGCAGACAGGGCTCGCGGTCGCCGCCCGCGAACTGCTTCAACAGCAGAAGGCCGCTGCGGGCGTACGCCTTCCACGCGATCCGCTGCGGTGGGTCACCGGGAGCGGCGCCGCGCAAGCCCGCAAAGTCCTCGTCGCCGTGGTTGGGCCGGCTGCCAACCCCCGTGCCGCCCGTGTCTGGCAGCGGCAGACCGGGCGGCGCCGGTTTCGGGTAGACGAGACAACGCGCATCCATGTGGACCCACGTCCAGGCGCGAAACAGGCGACCGGGGTGGCGCGTGGCGACGGTGAAGCGTTCGAGCTTCACGTAGCCGCGGTGTGCGGTGTCGACGCCGAGTTTCAGGGTTTCCATGCCGCACTGGGGCACATCGACGGGCCCTGCCGCATGCTTGCGATGCGTGAGCTCGATCTCGTAGCGAGGGGTGGCCGCGTCGTTGCCCAGACCTAAGCGGAATTCGGCACGTTCACCTGCGAACACTGGGGTTGCGCCAAAGAACTTGATCTGCGCGCCGAGCAAGTTGTTGTGGCAGTGGTGCATGACAACGAGGCCGAGTCCTGCCAATAGGAACGTGAGTGTGAAGCCGAGGCTCGCACCGTAGTTCAGGGAGCCGAGCAGCATCGCGAACACCATGAAGCCGAACACGGCGCCGAACCGCGTGGGCAGGATGTAGATGCGCCGGCGTTGCAACGCCACGGCGAGCGGGTCCGCGCCTTGCCGGCGGTGCGCCCAGCTGGCCGCCCAGCGTTCGATCGCGCGAGCCGCGGCGAGTGGCATGGCGTCAGTGACGGAGTGGTAGGACGGCGCTCACGGCACCGGCACGGCCGCAATGATGGCCGCACCGAGATCGGCGCCGCGCTCAATCGAGCTGCCGTGCGCGAGCTGCAGGCGGTGCGCGACGATGCTGCCGAGCACGGCCTGAAGGTCTTCGGGATGGACGCCTTGATGGCCCCTCAAGAGCGCCCAGGCCTGCGCCGCGCGCAGCAACGCGAGGCCGCCCCGCGGCGACAGTCCGGCCACGAACTCGCCCGATTCGCGCGTGTACGCCAGCAGCGATTGGACGTAGTCGAGCAGCGCTTCGGCGACGTGCACTTTCGGCACCTGATCCTGCAAGCGCAGCAGCGCGTCGAGCGAGATCACGGGTTGCTGCAGATCGACGAGCGAACGACGCTCGCCGCTCGCAAGCAGCCGGCGCTCATCGGCCGGGGCCGGGTAGCCGAGCTCGATCTGCATGAGAAACCGGTCGAGTTGCGATTCGGGTAGCGGAAAGGTGCCGATGTGATGAGCCGGGTTGCGCGTCGCCACGACGAAGAACGGCAGGGGCAGAGAGTAGGTGCTGCCGTCGGCCGTCACCTGGCGTTCCTCCATCGCTTCGAGCAATGCGCTCTGCGCCTTGGGTGTGGCGCGATTGATCTCGTCGGCGAGCACGAGCTGGGCGAACACGGGGCCTTTGTGGAACTCGAAGCGGCCGCTGTCGCGATGGAACACGGAGACGCCGAGCACGTCGGCCGGCAGCAAGTCGCTCGTGAACTGAATTCGCTGATAGCTCAAGCCCAGCGTGCGCGCTAGCGCGTGCGCCAGCGTGGTCTTGCCGACGCCGGGCAAATCCTCGATCAGTAAGTGGCCACGTGCGAGCAGGCACGCGACGCTGAGCTCGAGCTGGCGCGTCTTGCCGATGACGATGTCGCCGAGTGCCGCGAGCACGGGTTGCAGCAGAGCCTGATGGTCGGCGATAGCGCCGCGCGCGGCGATCAATGTCGGTGTAGCCATGCGCCGAATGTTGGCCTAAAACGCCCGCTCGCGACACCCTGGCTTCGGGCAATTGTGAACTGGTGCCAGTCAGTGGGGCGTTGCGGGCGCACCTGCCGAGGGCGCTGTCCGGGAACGCCGCAAGTACGTCCCTGTAGGCTCGCGCGCGCGCGTCCCTGCGCGCGAGCGTCCCGGACAGTGCCCTCGGCAGGCACGCCCGCAACGCGCGAGGCTGGTGCGCGCGCGTTCGTTTCGCGACCGAAGCGCGTAAGTTGCCACGCGATACGCGCAACGGCGACGCCGAAATCTCGCAATGACGTAGCGTTTCGGGGTGTTCCTTGTGGGGCCGTTTCGGGACACTCGGCGCCAGGGGCAGCAATTTGCTCCTGCAATTGCTGCACTTCCGCCGTCCATTGCGGTGATGGCGCCGCGTGAGCACAGGGACGTACTTGCGGCGTTCCCGAAACGGCCCCACAAAGGACACCCCGAAACGCGGGCTACGAAGCGATTTCAGCGAGGCGGGCGATTTGCTGCGCGAGTTGGGCGGCTCGTTGCTCGAGCTCGGCGATGCGCGCGTTTTCTTTGGCCACGACTTCGGCCGGGGCGTTCGCCACGAAGCTCTGATTCTCGAGCTTGCGCCTCGACTTGCCGAGGTCGTCCTGCGTGCGCGCGAGCTGCTTGCCGAGCCGGTCGCGTTCCGCCGCCACGTCGATCAGGCCCGCGAGCGGCACGAGGATGCGCATGCCGCCAAGGAGTGCCGTGGCCGCGCCCTTGACGTTGGCTCCCGCCTCGACGAGCTCGATACCCTCGAGCCCGGCCAGCTTGCGCAGCTGCGCGCCATGCCGCTCGAGACGCTCGCGATCGAGCGCGCTCGCGTCGGCGAGTCGGAGACTCAAGGGAACCGAGCGCGACAAGTTGGCCTCGCCGCGAATCTGGCGGACGCCGCTGACGAAACCCTTCAACCAGCCGATCTCTTCCTCGGCAGCCGCATCGGTTGCGAAGTCGCCTGTTTCGGGGAAGCGCTCGAGCATCACGGTCGGGCTCTGGCGGCCGCGGTGTTTGGCTATCTCGAGCCACAGCTCCTCGGTGACGAACGGCATCAACGGGTGCAACAGCTTCAGCACAGCGCCGAGCACTTCGACGAGCGTGGTTTGCGCGCCGCGCCGCAGCGCCGGCGACGCGGCCGGGTCGGTGAGCACGGCTTTCGTGAGCTCGAGGTACCAGTCGCAGAGCTCGTGCCAAGCAAAGTCGTAGAGGGTTTGCGCGATGAGGTCGAGGCGGTAGCCAGCAAAGTCCTCGTGCACGGCACGGATCGTGGCGTCGAGACGCGAGCGAATCCAACGGTCGGCGACGGCGAGCTCGGCAGGACCGGCGTCGATGCCTTCCAATTGGGCGAGAACGTACGAGGTGGCGTTCCAGAGCTTGTTGCAGAAACGGTGGTAGCCCTCGGCGCGGCTCAAGTCGAAGCGTGCGTCGCGCCCCGTCGTTGCCAGCGAAGCGAACGTGAAGCGCAAAGCATCGGTGCCCACGCCCTCGATGCCTTGCGGGAATTCCTTGCGCGTGGCTTTCTCGATGCCCGTTTGCAGGTGCGTTTGCATCAACCCGTCGGTGCGCTTCTTGAGCAGCGTGTCGAGATCCACGCCGTCGATGAGGTCGAGGGGATCGAGAATGTTGCCGCGCGACTTCGACATCTTCTGCCCCTCGTGGTCGCGCACGAGAGCGTGGATATAGACCTCGCGGAATGGCACGTCGCCGATGAACTTCAGTCCCATCATGAGCATCCGCGCCACCCAGAAGAAGATGATGTCGAAGCTCGTGACGAGGACGTTGGTCGGGTAGAAGGTAGCCAGCGCTTCCGTCTTGTCGGGCCAGCCGAGCGTGGAGAAGGGCCAGAGAGCCGAGGAGAACCAGGTGTCCAGCACGTCCTCGTCTTGGCGCAGCACGACGTCCTCGCCAAGGTCGTGTTTGCTGCGCGCTTCGGCCTCGTTGCGGGCAACGTAGATGTTGCCGCGGTCGTCATACCAAGCCGGTATCCGGTGACCCCACCACAGTTGCCGCGAGATGCACCAGTCTTGGATGTTGTGCATCCACTCGAAATAGGTCTTGCTCCAGTTCTCCGGCACGAACTTGACGCGACCGTCTTCGACCGCTGCGATCGCGGGTGCAGCGAGGGGTTTCGTGCGCACATACCATTGATCGGTGAGCAAGGGCTCGACGATGACGCCGCTGCGATCGCCGCGCGGGATCATCGACGTGTGCTCGGTGACGCGGTCGAGCAAGCCTGCGGCCGTCAGATCGGCGAGCACGCGCTCGCGTGCCACGAAACGATCGAGCCCGCGATACGGCTCGGGCGCGTTGTCGTTGAGCGCGGCGTTCGCGTCGAGCACGTTCACGAGCGGCAGGCCGTGCCGCTGGCCGACCTCGTAGTCATTGAAGTCGTGGGCCGGCGTGATTTTCACACAGCCGGTGCCGAACTCGGGATCGACATAGTCGTCGGCGATCACCGGTATGAGGCGATTGGTGAGGGGCAGTGCCACTTGTTTGCCGACGAGGTGCCGGTAGCGCTCGTCGTCGGGATGCACCGCGACGGCCGTGTCGCCGAGCATCGTCTCGGGTCGCGTAGTGGCCACCACCAGGTAGCTCTCTGGCGCGTCGGCAATGGGGTAGCGCAAATGCCAGAGCTTGCCGCGTTCCTCCGTGCTCAACACCTCGAGATCCGACAGCGCCGTTTGCAGCACCGGATCCCAGTTGACGAGGCGCGTGCCACGATAGATCAAACCGTCGTCGTAGAGGCGGACGAACACCTCGACCACGGCGCGCGATAGCTCTGGGTCCATCGTAAAGCGATCGCGCGTCCAATCGACGGACGCCCCGAGCCGCCGCAGTTGCTGCGAGATGGTGTTGCCGGAGCGTTCCTTCCACTCCCACACGCGTTCGAGGAAGCGCTCGCGTCCGAGCTCGCGGCGATGCGTCCCTTCGCGGTTGAGCAATCGCTCGACGACCATTTGGGTAGCGATGCCGGCGTGATCGGTCCCGGGTTGCCACAGCGCTCTGTGGCCGCGCATCCGGTGATAGCGCGTCAGCGCATCCATGATCGTGTCCTGGAGCGCATGCCCCATGTGCAGAGTGCCGGTGACGTTGGGCGGTGGGATCACGATGCAGTACGGCGTGCCGTTACCCGCCGGCTTGAAGTACCCCGCGGCCTCCCAGCGCGCGTAGTGGTGGGCCTCGATGTCGGCCGGTCGATATTCCTTTCTCACGATCTTCCTTAACCAGGTTCTTCCGTGTCGAGATGCTCACGCAGCGTGGCGTCGATGAGCTCGGGCAGCTCCCGCCGTAGCTGCGCCGAGATTTGCTCGAACAGCGTGGCTTCCATCGCAGTGAATGCCGAACGAATGATCTCGTCGGCGAGGGCAAAGGTTCGCGAGGCAAGCTTGGTCTGTAGTTCGGCGATCAGCGTGTCGCGGTCGACCGTTGGCGGCGTTTCCGCGTGGCGGATGACGTCCGTTAGCACGGGAATGTTGGTGTCGATGATCTCGAGCGGCTCGATTGGCGGCATGTGTTACACCTGGTGAGTGTTCAATTTGTACCCGCGGTCGCGGTAGAAGCGGTAGCGTTCGCGACTCTGTTCGCGCCGCTCTGCATTGCCGTCCACGACCTCGGCGACGCGCTCGTAACGGCTGAAGAACTCCGGCACGTTGGCCGCGAGGTTGATGAGCACATCCCAACGTCCGGGGGCCGGCGGCTGGTTCACGCCGATGAGGACGGGCTCGAGCGGCGGGGCAGCGAGCGCCTCGCGCACGACTCGGTGTGGAATGAAGCTACCCTGCGAGAACGTCCAGAGCAGCTCGTCGAGCTGCTTGGCCTCGTCGTCCGACGTCGAGTGGATGAAGACATGGTGATCCTGCTGCGTGGCCTTATCGACGATTCTGCACGCGAGACGCAGACGGGCGTCATTGGAATCACCATCGAGTATGTAGAAATCGACTTGTGTCACAGCCCGTCGGAATTGAGTAGAAAGTCGACCAGCAGTGAGACTGGGCGGCCGGTCGCGCCCTTGTTGGAATTGGAGCGCCAGGCCACACCGGCGATGTCGAGGTGCGCCCAGGGAAGCCCATCGACGAACCGCGACAAGAAGTTCGCGGCGACGCTGGCGCCGCCGTCGCGCGTGCCCGCGTTGGCAAAATCGGCGAAATTGCTGCGCAACGTCTCGCCGTAGTCGTCATGCAGCGGCATGCGCCAAGCGAGATCGAGCGACCGCTCGCCGGCGCCGAGCAGCGCTTCGGCGAGCTTCTCGTTGTTGCTGAAGAGCCCGGTGTAGAGGTGCCCGAGCGCGACCACGCAGGCCCCTGTGAGTGTCGCGACGTCGATGATGCAGCGCGGCTTGAAACGGCGGGCGTAGGTCATCGCGTCGCAGAGGATCAGCCGGCCCTCGGCGTCCGTGTTGATGATCTCGATCGTCTGCCCCGACATGCTCTTGACGATGTCGCCGGGTCGCGTGGCGTTGCCGCCCGGCATGTTCTCGCAAGCCGGGACTATGGCGACGACGTTGCACGCGGGCTGCAGCTCACCGACAGCCGCCATCGCGCCGAGCACTCCGGCAGCGCCGCACATGTCGAACTTCATTTCGTCCATTTTCGATGGCGGCTTCAGCGAGATGCCGCCCGTGTCGAATGTCACGCCTTTGCCGCAAAGCGCGATGGGCGCTCGCCGCCGCGCTGCGCCGCGATACTCGAGCACGATGAGCCTTGCGGGTTCGTCGGCACCTTGCGTGACGCATAACAGCGCTCCCATGCCGAGCCGCCGCATGTCCCCTTCGCCGAGGACCTTGACCTGCATGTTGGCGTAGCGCTTGGCGATGTCGCGCGCAGTCGCCGCGAGATGCGTGGGCGTGCAAACGTTCGGCGGGCGGTTGCCAAGGTCGCGTGCCAGATCCGCACCGTTGGCGATTGCCGTGCCGAGCTTGATGCCGTTGCGCAGCGCAGTCGTGCTGGAGCCGCGCGGCACCGCCAGAGCGAGACGGCCCAAGCGGGGTGGCGGATCCGTGCGGCTTTTCAGCTCGTCGAAGCGATACAGGCTCGCGCGAGCCGTCTCGACGCTGTGGCGCGCGGCCTCGCCGCTGCTGAACAGCGGGCTCGTTGCGTAGGTGAGGTAACTGATGGCGTCTTTGGTGCCAGTGCTGCGCAACGCGCTCAGTGCGGCCGCAAGGGCGGCGGCCAAGCGTTTGGCCGTGAAGTCGCTGTGTTTGCCGCAGCCGACGAGCAGCCAGCGCGCGGCTGCCGTGCCCTGCGTGCGGTGAATCAGCGTGGTCGTGCCGAGCCGCCCGGTGACGTCGCCGCGGCGCACGAGCTGCTGGATGGTCCCATGGGCGGCCGTGTCGAACTCTTTCGTGGCACCGTGTAGCTGACCGTCGTCGAACACCGGCAAGATCGCACATTCGGTTCGCTGGCTCGCCGGTGCGCCCGTCTTAACGGGAAACTCCATCCTGAATCTCCTTCCCTTGGCGATCGGTACCGCGATCGTAAGCAGCTCGAGAGACTTCACGGCGGTCCTGCCGTGCTGTGCTATCGTGTTGGAATACCGTGGAAAAAAGCAGTTTAGTGCATTCGATTCGCTTAAGGTACTGGCAGCGGACTCGATCGTGAGTTTGATAAACCGCTACGTTTTTCGCGAGGCCTTCGGGTCGTGGCTGATCGTGCTGGCGGTGCTGTTCCTGATTTTCATGACCAATCAGCTTGCCGACATCCTCGGCGATGCGGCCGCAGACCGGTTACCGCGTGAGGCCGTGGCTGCCATCTTCGGCTTCACCGCGCTGCGGTATCTGACTTTCCTCACGCCGATCGCACTGTTCCTCGGCATCATGTTTGCGCTGGCGCGACTCACGCGCGACAGCGAGATGGCAGCTCTCGCCGCCTGCGGTATCGGGCCCGGGCGGTTGCTCGTGCCGATCGGCGCGTTGACGGTGTTGCTGGCGATCGGCCTCAGTTGGCTCGCCTTGGAGACCACTCCGGCCGTGAGCCGGCGCATCGAGGAAATCCGCTTCAACGCGGATCAAGACATCGAGCTTGGCGCCATCGAGCCCGGGAGATTCACCTCACCGGACTCGGGTAAAACGGTGCTCTATCCGCGCGAGGTGGTCGGTGACGAGCTGCGCGACGTTTTTCTCCAAAGCCAGCAGGGCGAGCGCGTGATCGCCATTCTCGCAGCGCGTGGTCGGCGCGTGATGGACCCTGTCACGGGCGAGTTGTCGTTCGTGCTGTACGACGGTCGCCGCTACGAGGGTGTGCCCGGCGAGGGCAGTTTTCTCGTTCTCGAGTTCGACGAGCACGGTATGCCGATTCGGACGGAGGAAGAGAAGCAGTTCGTCGCAGGGGCCGCGTCCAAGCCGACGCTGGCGTTGCTGCGATCGACGGCGCTCGAGGACCGCGCCGAGCTCCAGTGGCGCGTGTCACTGCCGCTGTCGCTGTTCGTACTCGGGTTGTTGGCCGTGCCGTTGAGTCGCTCGTCGCCGCGGGAGGGTCGCTATGCGCGCCTCGCCGTGGCGCTCTTCATCTACATCATCTACGCCAACATGACGTCGCTCGCGCGCCTGTGGCTCGAGCGCGGTCTCGTAGCGGACTGGCTCGGCATGTGGTGGGTGCACGCGGTCGTGGTGGCGATCGCCTTGTTGCTGTTGGCGCGAGACGACGGCTGGCTTTCGTGGCGCCGGGCCCCGCGGCAGGCAGTGGCCACATGACGCTGTTGCGCAGCTACTTGGTGATGTCCGTCTTGCGCGGCGTCGCCCTCACGCTCACGGTGCTCGTCGTCGTGATGAGCGGTATCGATTTTATCGGGCAGCTCAACGACGTGGGTACCGGCAGATACGACTTGTCCTCGGCGGCCACCTATGTGGTTCTGCAGGTGCCGGGGACCATTTTTGCGACGCTGCCTGCGGCGGCATTGATCGGTTCGCTGTTGAGTCTCGGCAACCTTGCCGTGCATCGCGAGCTCGTCGTCATGCGTGCGAGTGGCATTTCGTCGTGGCAGCTCCTCTCTGCAGTGGGGCTTGCGGGCTTCGGCCTCGCAGTGCTCATGGTGCTGCTCGGCGAGTCTTTGGCGCCGTCGCTCGAGGCCTACGGAAACGAGCTGCGGACGCGCGCCATGCACGAAGACGTGGCCGTCGCCGATGGTCAGGCCACTTGGCTCAAAGACGGTGATCGAATCTTCAGCCTCCGCCGGCAGGCCGGCGATCTCGGTTATGGCGGCGGCGTGCTGATGTTCGAGCTCGGCCCGGATAACGCGCTGCGCGAAGTGGCTCGGGCCGATTCCGCCGACGTCGATTCCGCCAACCGTTGGGTGTTGTCGAATTTCGCGCAGACCTCGTTTCTCGAGAACGGCATCACCGCTCGTAGCGAACGTCAGTCGACCGAGACCTACGATCTCAATCCCGATCTGTTGGCGCTATCCATCGTGCGCGAGGACATGCTCGACACTCCGTCGCTGCAGCGATACATCCGCTATTTGCTCGCCAACGATCTCGACGCGCGCCGTTATCTGATCGCTTACTGGACGCGCATGGCCAATGTGGCGTCCGTAGTCCTGATGACGGTCTTGGCACTGCCGTTCGTGCTGGGCGGGCTGCGCTCCGCTGGGACCGGCGCCCGTTTTCTGGTCGGTCTCGTGATCGGCTTGTCGTACTACGCCATTAGCGAAGTGCTGACGAGCGCGGGAGACGTCTACGACGTCGACCCGCTCGTCGTGGCGTGGGCGCCGAGTGCCGCGCTACTTCTGATCACGACGGTAGCGTTGCTCCGGGTCCGCTAGTCGGCGGTGTGCGGACGACGCGCGTTTGCGTCCAGCGGTCGTGCCAACCGCGGCCGCGCGCATCGAAGGCGCTCCACCACAGCCCCAGGCCGGCCGGCAGCAGGGCAACCAAGGCGGCGGCGAAACGCGCCAAGGCGCGCGGCCAGTCGAGTCGCCCACCGTCGTCGGCGACCACGCGAATGCGCCAGGCGCGCATGCCGAGCGTTTGGCCACCATGCCGCCAGAAGCCGGCGAAGAACACCGTGGCGATCGCCACGAGGCAGATGTCGAACCATAGGCTTCCGGCCGGGATCTCCCGCCCCCCGCGCACCGCTAGCAGCAGCAGCGTGAAACAGAAGATCAGCGCGGCCAGCAGCAGTAGGTCGTAGCAGAACGCGCCGACCCGACGCAGCAAGGGGGCTGGCTGCAGGGTTGGCAGTGGTGTCGGTGGTAGCACTGGTTGCGACGGAGTTGGCACCTCGCCACGGAGTCTAACAAAGTGCCGCTGGCAGACCCGACCAAGATTCGCAACGTTGGTGGGTTCGATGTGCGCCGCTACGATCGCAACGTCATGCGGCCACGCGGCGTCGGTATAGAATTCCGCTATCGCGTAGGCGGCTAGCGGAGTTGTTCGATCGGTACCGCGGCACGAGAAGTCGAGCTTTGGCATCGCGAAGCTGAGAAGCGGCTCAACGGCAGAGATTTGGCGGGAGCCCGCGCGGCCTGTCTCGAGGTGCTGGCTCGGGCGCCGCAGCATGCGGACGCGCACTTTCTGCTCGGCATGGTCGCGGCCGGTAGCAACCGTTACGGCGAGGCCGTAAGCCACATCGAGCGCGCCCTCGCTGCGGATGCCAGTCGCGCCGAGTATCACGCTCAGCACGCACGTTGTCTGGCGCTGCTCAAGCGCGAGCCCGCGGCGCGCGCCGCCGTGGAACGGGCGGAGGCACTGGTGCCCCGGGATGCCCTCACGCTCGACACGATCGGCGTGGTTTGGTCGCGGTTGAATGAGCACGCCCGGGCCGTGCCCGTATTTGAGCGCAGCGTTGCGGTCGCGCGCGACAACGCCGATTTCCATTACAACCTCGCGTCCTCACTGCGCATCCTCGGGCGTTTCGATGAGGCCGAACGGGAGTATGAGAACGTGGTACGGCTCGAGCCGCGATTTTTTCGCGCGCATTCCGCGTTGGCGGAGCTGCGCAAGCAGACGGTCTCGCATAACCATGTCGAGCGACTGTCGTCGCTGCTCGACGACGTGGGTGCCGATGTCGACGGCGAGTTGCACTTGCGCCATGCGCTCGCCAAAGAGCTCGAGGATCTCGGCGACTACGATCGCGCCTTCGCCCATCTTGCGGCTGGTAAGGCTAACAAACGTCGTTCGTTGCAGTATTCGATCGCGACCGATGAAGCCCTGTTTGCCGCCGTCCACGCGGCGTTTCCAGCCGATCGCTTCCCCGAGTCGCAGCTTGGGTTTCAGAGTGGCGAGCCGATTTTCGTCGTCGGCCTACCGCGTTCGGGCACGACGCTCGTGGAACGCATTCTCTCGAGTCACTCGCAGGTGTTGTCCGCAGGCGAGCTGCAGAACTTCGGCGTTTGCCTGAAGCGCGCGGCGGCCACGCCTTCGAACCGCGTGCTCGACGTCCCGACCATCGAACGGGGCGCGCACTGCGACTTGGCCGAGGTTGGCCGGCAGTACGTGGACAGCACGCGCCCGATCACGGGGAGGACGCCGCATTTCGTCGACAAGTTGCCGCTGAATTTTTTCTACATCGGCTTCATTCGCCTGGCGTTGCCGAAGGCGAAGATCATCTGTCTGCGTCGGCAGCCGCTCGATAGCTGCCTCAGCCTCTATCGGCAGCTTTTCGCCGTGAACTTTTCCTACTACAACTTCGCCTACGACCTTAGGGACATCGGCCGCTACTATGTCTTGTTCGACCAGCTCATGGCGCATTGGCAGCGTGTCTTGCCGGACCACGTTTTGCAGGTTCAGTACGAAGACTTGGTCGCCGACCAAGAGCGCGAGACGCGTCGCCTCCTCGGGTTCTGTGAGCTGCCTTGGGAGCCCGCCTGCCTCGATTTTGAGACCAACGCCGCGCCCGTGGCGACGGCGAGCTCCGTGCAGGTGCGCGAGCCGCTCTATAAAACGGCGGTCGGCCGATGGCGGCGGTACTCGCAGCATCTCGGTCCAGTCATCGAGCAGTTGCGCGCCGCAGGAATCCCCGCCGAGTGAGGCGCCGCCATTCGGCCGCACGCTCTCGCGGTGACCGTCGAGGGTTGCCTGCTCGAGCTTCAAGACTGCCGCACGGCCCATAGCCGTCAGCGGACGAGTGGCTGAAACTCCGGGTGCCGCTTGATGTACGCGGCGACGAAGGGACACGTGGGGACGACCTTGAGCTCCCGGTCGCGGGCATAGCGCAAAGCCGCGTCGGTCAGTCGTGAGGCGATGCCGCCGCCACGCAGTGCCACCGGGACGAACGTGCGGTAATAGTCCAGTGTTTGCGCGTCGACCTCGCGGTATTCGAGCACGGCGGGTGCGCCATTGACGTCGATCTTGAAGCGCCGTACGGCGAGCTCATGCCGAACGTCAGCCGATGTCGGCAATGGCTTAGTGGTCAGACCGCGTCCTGCGCGTTGCAAGGGGGTGCGAGGCCGTTCACGAGGTCGGCGAACATCGCGGCGCGCTCTTGCTCGTCGTCGATCTGCAAAACACCTACCACGTTCGCATAGTACATCTCGAAGCACTCGCTGCGTGGGTGGTCCTTGAGGATCTCCGACAAGTCGCCGGCCATGCCGATGAACACCGGTTCGTAAGTCGGCGCCGCGCCCGGGTCGATTGACCTCGAGGCAACGATGTAGACGCCCGCCACGGGTTTGAACCGCGTGCCCCAAACATAGATGCGGAAGGCGTAGCTGCGCCCCGAACGCCCCGTGAAGCTCACGGCATCGATCTTCGTGGTCCTAGCCAAAGGCGACCCTCGCCAAGCGCAGTCGGCACGGATTATAGGACGCGGGGCGCGGGTCACTCACCGTGAGCCAATGCGAAAAAACGCCAACTAGACCGATTGACTGCGCCGGTACTCGGTTGGCGTTACGGCGAAGCGCTCTTTAAAGGCCCGCGTGAAATGCGCCATGCTGCTGAAACCCCAGGTGAATGCCGTATCCGTAATCGAACGACCCTGCCAGAGCGCGTTCCGCAACTGGCTAGCACACTCCTCGAGACGGCGCCGCATGATGTAGTCGGCGATGCCTTCGCCCTCCGGCGCGAACACCATCCGCGTGTAGCGCGGGGACAAGCCAAGCCCCGTCGCGACTGAGCTGGCGTTCAAATCAGCGTCGCGCAGGCGCCGTTCGATGAAACGCTTGATCTGCGCTCGGCGAGCTGCGGCCACGGACGACTCGCAAGCCTCCGCGCGATGCTCCATCGCGTAGGTCGTGGCTATGACCTCGAGCAGGCTCTTCACGAGGTTAGGGCCGTATTCGGGCGGCAGCCCTTGTTCGACTTGCGTCCAGATCGCTTGCAGCATCGTCCCCACGAGCCGGCCGAAGCCCCGGTTGGCCGTGCCGCGGCGGCCGAACACCGCTTCCGGGTTCGGTATGTAGCGGCGCAGCGTCTCGTACGGCAAGATCAAACCGAGCGAAGTGTTCGGCTGGCGGAATGTGGTCCGCGAAGGCATGACGGAGTCCGTGAGGACGAAGTCGCCCTCTTCGAGCTCCACGTCGTGGCCGCAATGCAGCACTCGGAGGCCGGTTTCGACCGGCATCAGCAGCGCGACGCGGCGCTCGGATGAGCCTTCGATGTGCCGGGGCGAGCGTTCGATGACCGCGGCGCTCGAGAACGTGCGGACGACGGCGGCCGTCCCGAGTTGCTCGATACCGAACGCAGCGTTGAAATTGTCGCGATCGACGGGCGTGATTTCGAGCGGATAGAAAACGCGACGGTGCAGATCGTTCCAGTAGGCGAGTCGCGCCGTGCGTGCCGCGTTAGCGGTCGAGTAGTTCTTAAGAATGGCCAGTCACCGTAGCGGCTATTCTGTTGGGATCGTAGCACAGGCTCGAACCCTTGCCCGGACCGGGTGGTTCGGCTGTGTGTAGCGCCGTCGCAACCGGGCAACCTGCCGCGACTTCCCCTCATGGCAAGTGATGCTGCCGTTCTAGGCAAGCGGCCGAAAGCCGTTCGCGCTATCTCATTAGTCAGCTCATATCGAGCAGGGGGGGATCAGCATGCAGTACCGAGTCCATGCGCGCGGGCATCGCAGTCTGCTCGGCTACGCCGCTTTGGCAGCTGCCGTGGCAGGCGTAGTGGACGCACAGGTTCAGACACCGGCGGCCGGCGAAGGGGCGACCGAGGAGATTTTCGTCACGGGCTCGCGCATCAGCCGGCAGGGTTTCGATGCGCCGACACCCGTGACCGCGATCGACAGCGACTACCTGCTCGATCTCGGCTTCGTCAACGTCGGTGCTGCCATCCAGCAGTTGCCGGCCAACAAGGCGAGTCTCACGCCCGAGACCAACGGTTTCGGCAGCTTCAACGTCGGTGCGCAAATCGCCAACCTGCGAGCGCTCGGCGCAGCCCGTACGCTGACACTCGTCGACGGCCGCCGGCACATCGCGAGCACGGATACGGCCAACGTCGACCTGAACTTGATTCCGCCGCTGCTGCTCGAGCGTACCGAGATCGTCACGGGTGGCGCGTCCGCGGCCTACGGTTCGGACGCCGTGGCGGGCGTCATCAACGTGATCCTCGACAAGAACCTCGAAGGTGTCCGCTGGCAAGCTGACCTCTATCAAAGCGCTGAGGGTGACGGTACGTCGCGGCACCTCTCGGGCGCAGGCGGCGTGGAGCTGTTCAACGGCCGCGGCCATCTCATCATCGGCGGCGAGTACGAGGACGCCGATGGCGTCGACTCGTGCGTGCTCACGCGCGATTGGTGCCGCGGCCTGCCGGGCATCGTGACGAACCCGGCCAATGCCACCAACGGCCAGCCACGCAACATCATTGCGAACGACGTGGTGCTCGGCAACATGACCTCGGCCGGCATGATCGTGGGCGTGCCGAATGCGCTGCCACCGACCCATCGGCTCTACGGCATCCAGTTCGACGCCGCCGGCAATCAGATTCCTTACACGTACGGCTTCCCGGCCAATCAGCAGTTTCAGATCGGCGGCGACGGCTTCTCGCGGTACGAGACCACGAATCCGCGCACGCCGGTCGAGCGGGGGAGCTTGTTCACGCACTTGCGCTTCGACCTGTCCGATACGACCGAGCTGTTCTTCGAGACCTCGATGGGTATGGCCGACGGTAACAACTTGGGCGCCGCGCGTTGGTTCAACGGCGCTCAGGCGATCACGGTCAATCGGGGTAATCCCTACATCCCGGCCAGCATTTTGACGCTCATGAACGGCGCGGCAGGCACAGCTGACGACATCAACTCGTTCAGACTCGGCAAGCATTGGGACGACTGGGGTCGCGTCGAGAGTCATTCCGACAACGAGGTGTATCGCCTCGTCGTTGGCGCCCAGGGCGAGTTCTCCGAAGATTGGACCTGGGACACCTACTACCAGATCGCCTATAACGACCGCCACCAGTACCTGTTACGCCAGCCGATCAACAACAACTTCACGCGGGCGCTGAATGCCGTAATCGATCCGGCGAATGGCCAGCCGACGTGCGCGGACTTGTTGAGCACCAATGCCTCGGTTCGTTCGGCGGCCGCGGGCTGTCGGCCGATCAATCCGTTCGGCTTGAACCGTTGGGATCCGGCTGCCCGTGACTACGTGCTCGGCACGCTGCACGAGTGGTACAAAATGAACGAATACGTCGTCGCGGCGAACGTGCAGGGCGAGATCTTCGAGGTGCCCGGTGGCCCGGTCGGCGTGGCGGCGGGTTTGGAGAGTCGCCGCGACAACGGCGCCGTCACGCACGATCCGTGCTCGCGCAGCTCCTGCTACTGGCAGAATTTCGGCGACGACTTTGCCGGCAAGCTCAACGTCTTAGAGGGCTACGTCGAAACGGCCATCCCGTTCATTCGCGACAAGCGCTTCGCGAAGCTGTTCGAGCTCGACGCCGCAGTGCGCCAGACGCATTACACCAACAAGCAGCCCGGCCACCAGGAGTACTACAACAACGGGACGGTGCTGTGGGTGGATGAGCGCCAGAGCAAGATCGATGCAACGACGTACAAGTTCAGCACATTGTACGACCCGACCGACTGGCTGCGCTTCCGCGCCACGCGCTCGCACGACATTCGCGCGCCCAACTTCTCGGAGCTCTACGAGCGCACCGAGAGCGTCGGCTTCGCCGGTTCCATCAATCCGTGGACGGGTGCCACGGACCTGCCGCTCGTGGCGAATACGGGTAACATCAACCTCGCCGCAGAAGAGGGCAATACCGAAACGATAGGCATCGTCTTCTCGCCGACCTGGAACTGGGGTAGCGGCTTCAGGTTGTCGATCGACTGGTGGGATATCGACATCGACGGCGCCATCGCGCGACTCGGGACCGTCGCGCTCATCGACGGTTGCTTCCGCGGTAACACCACGCTGTGCAGCTATATCGATGGCGACGGCCCCGGCGGCTCGATCACGAACATCCGCAATCCGTTCCTGAATCTGGACGTCTACTCGACCGAGGGCATGGATCTCGAGGCCGTGTACCAGTTCGACCTGAGCGGCGGTGCGAACCTCGGGTTCCGGCTGTTCGCGACCCAGACCGACGAAGTGGTGACGGTGGTCGCCGGTCTTAGGACCGACTTCGTGGGCGTCACGGGACCGGCCGCGTTTGGCCAGCCCGAGTGGGCCTTGAACGGTACGACGAGCTACGACCGCGAGAACTGGGGTATGTCGCTGCAACTGCGCTACATCGACAGCGGCCTCTATAACGCGACCTGGATCGATCCCAGCGACCCGCGTTACAACCCGTCGACGACGAACGCCCAGCTCGCGCCGCTGATGGTGAACGACAACACGATCGACAGCGCGACCTACGCCAGTCTGTCCGGCCGCTATAACTTGCCGATCGGCAATGAGCGGACCTGGGAGCTGTTCGCGACGATCAACAATCTGTTGGATGAAGATCCGCCGTTGGCGCCGGATGGCGCGTATCCGACCAATGCGGCGTTCTTCGATCAGATCGGCCGGTCGTTGCGCATCGGTATTCGCGCGGACTTCTAGCAGCCAGTTTGTGGGGGAGCGCGCCGGCGTTGGCCAACAGCCAACGCCGGCGTTTTGACCGAATGCGGTAAGCCGCAATGACGACTTCGCGTCGCAGCGGGCTATACTTTCTCGGCAGATAGAACGTGCTTACGGAGTGCTTGGATGACTAGCAAGATGGGTTCAAAGGTAGCGCTGTTGGCGTTGTCCTTGCCGGCCTCGGTGGCCGTCTTGGCGCATCACTCGGCCGCGCAGTTCGACTTCGGTCAGACCGTCCGCATAGAGGGCGTCGTCAAGGAGATGCGCGTGGCGAATCCGCACATCGCGCTCTATCTCGAGGTGAAAGACGACAAGGGCGCGCGAGTCATCGAGTACGAAGGTCACAGTCGTAACAACGTCTATCGGCGCGGCTGGCGGCCCGATATGGTCCATGAGGGCGATACCATCAGCATCGACATTGCGCCGCTGCGCACGGGTGATGACGGCGGGTACGTCAAGACCTTCATCTTGAAGGACGGCACCGAGTTCTAGAGCGA
>Ga0105252_10000257_pt1 | contig 42544 bp, 63 predicted proteins | sample EasRivMeERMZT100_FD_89675 | JGI IMG/M metagenome (GOLD analysis project Ga0105252, IMG submission 89675) | Soil microbial communities from meander-bound floodplain in the East River, Colorado, USA - East River MetaG ERMZT100 | ecosystem: Environmental > Terrestrial > Soil > Floodplain | place... | reverse complement strand
GATGGCGTGGTTCATCGAGACGGTGGACATGCCGACATTGCGCCACCTGTTCCGACTGTACGACGAGCGCGATCGGTCCTACCGCGCCTACCGGAAGTGCCCGTATGTGAAGGGCTCGAAGGGGCAGCCGGTGATCAACCCGATCCTGAAACAGGCGCGCGCGTTCGAGTCAGAGATCCGCCGCCTCGAGGACCGGTTCGGCATCAGCCCCTGGTCACGGCAACGGATGGGGATCCCGGTGGGCAAGCAGAAGTCCCTGGAAGATCTGAACCATGACCTCGATGACAGCGACGACGACGACCCGCGCGCCTAAGCGCCGCGGGAAGACGGTGCTGCCGCCGAGTCTCGGGCGGCAGATCTGTCGGTGGATGGAGGCGAACCTCGTCCACGCGGAGGGCGACTACTACGGCAAGCCGTTCCGGCTGCGGCCCTGGCAGAAGCGCGTGATCTACGAAGCCTACGAGCTCAACGCGGACGGGAGCCGGCGTTATGATCGCCTGCTCTGGGGGCTACCCAAGGGCCAGGGGAAGACCGAGGTCGCCGCGGCGATCGCCTGCGCCGAGTTTGCGGGGCCGGTGTGCTTCGCCGGCTGGCGCCAGGACGGCACGCCGATCGGCGCCGCCCGGACGTCGCCCGACATCCCGGTCGCGGCGGCGTCGTTCGACCAGGCCGATCTCGTGTTCGGCGCGGCGCGCACGATGGTGCGCGAGGGCACGCTGAACGAGCTCTGCGAGGTCTTCGATACGGAGATCCTGCTCAAGGGCCGGCCGGGGACGCTGTACCGGGTGGCGGCCGTCGCCGGCGCGAACGACGGGAAGCGGCCGACGTGCTTCGTCTCCGACGAGCTCCACGAGTGGGTGGGCACGAAGGAGCGTGTGCACCTGGTGCTGTCGAACGGCCGCGCGAAGCGACGCGACGCCTGGGAGCTAGCGATCACGACGGCCGGCTGGGATCAGTCCACACTGCTCGGCAAGATGTACCTGCACGGGAAGCGCGTGCAGGCTGGCCAGGGGCGGGACGACAAGTTCCTGTTTATCTGGAACGAGGCCGACGAGAAGTGGGACCTGAACGATCCTACGCAGCTCGAGGCGGCGATCCGCCAGGCGAATCCAGCGGTCGGGGACTTCCTGTCGCTCGAGGGGATCGTCGCGCGCTATCAGCAGATCCCCGAACACGAGTTCCGTCGGTATCACTTGAACCAATGGTCCGCGGCGCCGACGCAGTGGATCCCGGTCGAGATGTGGGAGGCCGCGAAACGTGTTGGCGAGGTGGCGCCGGGGACGTCGATGGTGCTCGGCTTCGACGGCTCGTACAACCGCGACTCGACGTCGCTGATGGGCTGCACCGAGGAAGCAGTGCCTCGGCTCATCACGCTGGGCGCGTGGGAACGGCCGGACGGGGTGAAGGAATGGACGGTGCCGCGCGAAGAGGTCCTCGGCGCGATGGAGGACGCGATCGGGAAGTACGCCGTCCGGATCCTCGCGGCGGACGACACGTTCGGGCGCATCTGGGCGATGGACCTGGAGGCGCTGCAGCAGAAGGGCATCGAGGTCGTTGAGTGGCCGACGCGGTCGCAGTCGCGGATCGCGCCGGCGGCCGCGCAGCTCTACGGGGCGATCAAGGACCAGCGGCTGACGCACGACGGGGACACGGTGTTGGCGGCGCACGTCGGCCACTGCGTAGCGAAGGGCACGCGCTGGGGGCTCGTGCCGACGAAGGAGTCGCCGGATTCTCCGCGGCACATCGACTGCGCCATTGCGGCGATCATCGCCTACGACACGGCGGTGCGGCAAACCTCGGGCGCCTGGGACTTCAGCGCGTTCGATCTCTCAGGAGCATGACGATGAGCAAGCTGCCGATGGAAACGAAGCCGATCAAGCTGAACCCCGACCGTGCCGCGGCACTCGAGAAGCTGCTCGCGCCCTACAGCGGCAAGCGGCTCGTGGCCGCGCAGCAGGCGGCGCTGGAGGTTTATCAGAGCAAAGAGCCGCGCTCGGATGAGCAGTGGCTGGCGGATTACCGGGCGGCGATCGCCGAGGCCGTGCAGGAGAAGGAGCCGGCTGAGGCATGAAGAAGCGCGCGAAGTCCACGGCGGTCGCCCGGTTCGGCAAGAAGGGCCTGACCTTCGTCCCCATGCCTTATGGCGGGGCGACGTGGAACTTCTCCTTGCCGGGCAGCAAGATCAACTACGAGCGCGAAGTCGGTCACGATGGGCTCCGCTCCTCGGTGATTACGTCGGCGCTCTGCTGGGTGATGCGGGCCTTCCCGGAAGCACCCGTCGTCGTCGATCGGCTCGCGGAGGAGCAGTGGCTCCCCGTGCAGGCCCACGACATGACGAAGCTGCTGCGCAAGCCGAACCCCTTCTATGGGGGTCGCGTCCTGCTGATGGCGACGATCATGGACTTCTGCTTCGGGGAAGCGTTCTGGCTGAAGGTGCGGAACCAGTTGGGCGAGCTCACCGAGCTCTGGTGGGTGCCGCGCGCGCTGATCACGCCGAAGTGGGACGAGAATGACCCCAAGAGTTTCATCACCCACTACGAATACCAGACCATCGGCGCGCCGGTGGACTACCCGGTTGAGGACGTGGTGCACTTCCGCTTCGGCCAAGACCCCGAGAATCCGCGGCGGGGGTTCTCGCCGCTCGCGTCGATCTTCCGCGAGGTCTACATCGACGACCAGGCGGCCAATTTCACCGCGTCGATTCTCCGTAATTTGGGCATCATCGGCGTGGTGTTCTCGCCCAAAGCGGGGATAATCACCAAGGATGTGGCGGAAAAGACCAAAGAATACCTGAAGAAGAACTTCGGGGGAGATAAGCGCGGGAACGGGCTGGTGCTGACCGCGCCGACCGATGTGTCGCTGCTGCAGTACAATCTCCAGGGCTTCGACGTCGGGCCGCTGCGCGACGTGTCGGAGGAGCGTGTCTGCGCCGCCCTCGGTATTCAGCCGGCGGTCGTGGGCTTTGGGACCGGGCTGCAGCAGACGAAGGTCGGCGCGACGATGAAAGAGGTCGTGAAGCTCTCGTGGGAGCAAGGGATCGAGCCGCCGCAGGCGATCTGCGCCGACGAAATGGACCGGTCACTCCTACCAGAGTTTCAGGACAACATCTCGCTCTTTCGCACGCGGTTCGATACCACCGTCGTCGATGCGATCAACGAGACCAAGAGCGAGAAGACGGATCGCGTGACTAAACTGGTGGCCGGGAACATCATCAAGGTGTCACAGGCCCAGAAGGAACTCGGCTATCCCGTGGACAAGTCGCAGGACAAGTATCTGCGCGAGATGACCGCACCGGCTCCGACGCCGCCGAACGAGCCGGCGCCACCGAACCGAATCGCACCCAAGGACGAGCCTGCGGCGACCGGCAATGGAGGAGCACCATGAACCGCGACGATCTGGAGATGAAAACCTTCGGGGCGTTTGAAGTGAAGGACGCGGAGAAGGGGGAGGTTACCGCCATTGTGGCCGTGTTCAACGCGGTGGACCGTGACCGGGACGTGATCCTTCCGGGCGCATTCGCCGACGGGACGCCGGTGCAAATCTCCGCCCACGAGCACAGCTTGGCGCGCGGAGAAGCCCCTGCCGGGAAGGGCACCGTGCACATCGACGGCGACAAGGGCATCCTCCGCGGGCGCTTCTTCTTGAGCACCGACCTGGGCCGCGAGGCGTTTCACACCGTGAAGGAGATGGGCCAGGACTACCAGTGGTCGGTGGCGTGGCCGAAGCATCTGGTCCAGACCACCCCGATGACGAAAGAGTGGCAGGCGAAAGGTGCGCGGCGGCTCATCACCGGGCTCCCGATCGTCGAGGCCAGCCCCGTCTTCATCGGTGCTGGGATCGGGACGGGCACGGTGGACGCGAAGGCGCTGGATGCGGAGGCGGAGGCGCAGCGCCAGGCGGCGGCCGACGCCCTGAAGGGTGAATTCCATCGGATTCGGCGGAACCTGCGGGTGCGGTGACCGACTTCGATCTGCGTTGCCACAGTTGCTCTCATCGTTTGCCGATGACGACTGCGGACGCGCGTCTTCTTCGGCTGGTCATGCTCTTCAAGCCGTCGCTTGCGGGGCAGGTATCCCGGCAGCCAGATGAAACCCGCCGCCGGTGCGATGCGTGCGGCTGGGTGAATGTCTTCCGGCCTATTGCGGTCGAGGTACTGGCAACCTAGATTGATTCTCGGAGCATCAATCGGGCCCTTCGACGGCCAACCATCTGCTGGTTGGCCGTTTTCGTTTAGCTGGCCTCCAGCACTACGGAGGCTGCTATGCCCGAGTCCAACCTGCTCGCCGAAACCCGCGAACTCCTCGCCACCAAGACCAAGCGGTTCCACGAGGCCAACGAAGCCGCGAAAGCGGACGACGGCTCCGAGGACTACTCGCGCGCGGCCGTCCTCGAGAAGCTCGGGGCCAGCGACATGGCGGACGCCAAGTCGAAGGTCATGGCGCTCGGGGTGGAGATTCAGGAGATCGGCGCCCAGCTCGACTCGCTGACGCTGAAGTCGATCAAGGACGCCGTCGCGAGTCAGGACGAGCGGATGAAGCGGCCGATTCGGCCGAACATCCCCGGTGCGCCGCTTTCCGATGAGCCCAAGAGCTTCGGCGAGCTCGTCGTGGAGAGCAAGTCGTACCTGGAGTTGGCGGGCAAGTCCAAGATGCCGGGGCAGGCCTTGGCGACCGTGGAGATGGGTGTCAAGGCGGTGATGTCCACCACGGCGGGCTGGGCACCGCGCGCCGCTCGCACGGGGCGCGTCGTGGATTTCGCCATCCGCCCGCCGCAGATCCTGGACTTCATCCCCGTCGATCAGACCGATCAGTTCGAGATTCGGTGGATGGAGGAAACGACTCGCACGCAGTCGGAGGCGGAGGTCGCGGAATCCGGCACCTACGCCGAAGACGTGTTCGTGTTCACCGAGCGGACGAGCCCGGTGCGCAAGATCGGCTCGCAGATTCCGATCACCGACGAGCAGCTGGACGATGTGCCGCAGTCCCGCGCGCTGGTGGACAACCGGCTGCGCTTCGGCCTGTCGGCGCGCGTGGACCAGCAGGTCATCGCGGGCACGGGCGCCGGCGTGACGCTGACGGGTATCGTCTCGACCGCCGGCATCCAGACGCAGGCGAAGGGCGCCGACTCCATCCCGGCCGGCGTCCTGAAGGCGCTCACCAAGGTCCGCGTGACGGGGCGGGCGGCGCCGAACGCGATCTTCATGCACCCGACCAACTGGGAGACCACGCGCCTCCTCACGAACGCGGCGGGCGACTTCCAGTTCGGGTCTCCCCTCGACGCCGGCGACATGCGGATGTGGGGTCTTCCCGTCGTGCTGTGCGAGTCACTCACCGTGGGCACGGCGCTCGTGGGCGACTACGCGAACTACTGCCAGCTGCTGGAGCGCAAGCAGATCGAGGTGCAGGTCGGGTGGATCGCCTCGCAGTTCATCATCGGCCAGAAGACGCTGCGTGCCGATGTGCGCGTGGCCTTCTGCGTCTACCGGCCGGCAGCGTTCGCGACCGTGACGGGGCTGTAAGATGCCCGTCTCTCCTGGCAGTCGCGCCCTCAAAACCTTCCGCGGCGAATACGACTTCGCCGTGGACGGCGGCGCGATCGGCACGATCCCCCTCCGCGGGGATTCCGGCGCGCTTCCGGTCGGCTCCCTCATCCTGGGTGGTGTCCTCGAGATCCTCACGGCGTTCACGACCGGTTCGGCGGCCACCGCCGCGCTGACGGCTGAAGCGGCGAACGACATCCAGACTGCCACCGTGGTGTCGGGCGCGCCCTACTCCACGACGGGGCAGAAGAGCATCACTCCGGCGTTCACGGGCGCGACGAGCATCAAGGCCACGGTCGATCGCAGTCCCTCCATCGTCATCGCCACCGGTACGATCACAGCCGGGAAACTCCGGCTCACCCTCTTCTACGTGTAAGGAGCCGCCATCATGGGCTTGGCCATTGCGAAGTCGAAGACCAGCGAAGAGGGGATCGTCGCCGACCGAAAGCTCTGGCTAGATGCATCCCGGGACCGGGTGGTCGAGCACGGCAGCGCCGAATCGGCCTTCCTGCTCGCGAACGAGGGCAGTCTCATCCCGGCATCAGAAGCGCGGCGCCTGGGGCTCAGCGTGAAGGACGGCAAGGTCCACCAGGACCGGGTCGTGCAGGTCGCCGCGCTCCGCAAGGAGCTGGCCGAGGTCGAGGGGCGCCAGAAGGCGCACGCCGAGAAGATTGCCGCCCACAAGACGGAGAACGCCGTCAAGGACACGCCGAGCGAGATGGAAGCCGAGCGCGTCGCCCTCGATGCCGAGGTCGAGTCTGTGCGTCAGGTGCTCGCCCAAGCGATCAAGGCGGCCGCGGTGAAGGCCGAAGCGGAACCTGCGCCAGCGAAGAAAAAGCGGAAGAAGTAGCCGTGGATGATCGGGTCCCTCCGCACGATCACCCCGCCTGCAGAGGAGCCGCTCTCGCTTGATGAGGTGCGGCTCCATCTGCGTATCACCCAGACGGACGAAGAGGATCTCCTCCAGAGCTACCTGAGCGCGCTCCGCATCCACGCGGAGAAGATTCTTGATCTGGCCTTCCTCACCCAAACGCTCGAATGGGCGATCGACGCCTTCCCGGTGGTGGATTTCTGCGACGGGTACGAGGACACGTGGGCCGCGATTGAGTTGCCGCGGCCGCCGCTCCAGTCCGTCACCTCGATCACCTATGTGGATCCCGCGGGCGCGCCGCAGGCCCTGAGTGCCGGGCTGTATCTCGTGGATACCCGCTCCACGCCGGGGCGCATCGTGCCGGCGTTCGGCCAGAACTGGCCGGCGATTCGCGAGCAGCCGAGCAGTGTGGTGGTGAAGTACGTCGCGGGCTCGTTGAATGTCGGCGTCCTCCCAGAAGACCAGAAGCAAATGATGCGGCTCGCCGTGGGGACGCTGTTCCAGTTCCGCGAAGGCATCGTCACGGGCTCCGGCGGGGAGACGCTGCCGCACTCGACGGAACTGCTCGAGCAGTTCTTCGCCCCCTATCGGAATGCGTTGGCGGTCTGATGCGCATCCGTCCGCTGTTCGGTCCGCAGATGGGCACAGAGCAGGATCTCCCTGACGCGGAGGCGCAGGTCCTGGTCGATCGCGGGCTCGCGGTCGTGGTGCTCGCGGCTAAGAAGCCGGCGCGGAAGAAAAAGGCACCGCCGAAGCGGAAGCGGTAGATGGCGCGCGCGCCTAGCGGCGGCGAGTGCGATCGGCTGATCACGATCGAGTCGACGCCCGAAACGCAGAACAGCAGCGGCGAGATGGTGCCCGGCGTCCCGGTGGTCCTGGGGCCTGTGTGGGCGAAGAAGGTGCCGCTCGGAGGGGACGAGGGCGTCGCGGCGCGGCAGATCCAGGCGACGGCAGCCTACCGGTGGGAACTCCGTCATTGGGTTCCCGGGGTGACGCCAAAGATGTGGGTGAACGAGCTGGGCGTGCTGTTCGACATCAACGAGGTCAAGGAAATCGGCCGGCGTGCGAGTCTGCATCTCGGGACGACACAACGAGGAGTGTGATGGGCGATAGCATGAAGATGGAGTTCAAGGGTGGTAAGCAGCTCGAGCGTGCGCTGCTGCAGCTGCCCAAGGAGCTCCGCGGCGAGATTCTCCAGCAGTCGCTGGTCGCCGGCGCCGAGCCCGTGCGCACCGATGCCGCGAGTCGCGCGCGCACGCGCCGCGGACCCCGCCGGCGCCCGGAGACGATCACCCTCGCCGATTCGATCAAGACCTTCCTCGGTGAGAAAGACGCCACGCACGCGGTCGTGGACGTCGGGACGAAAAAGCCACACGCGCACCTCGTGGAGTTCGGGCACCGCAAGGTCGTCGGCGATCAGACGCTCGGCCAAGTGCCGGCCTATCCCTTCTTGCGGCCGGCCTTTGATGAGAACAAGGAAGAGGTGCTGCAGCGCACTGGTGAAGTGATGGGCAAAGAGATCGAGACCGCGTTCCGGCGCCTCGCGCCGCAGGAACGATGAGTGGCGACGATCGAGGACGCGATCTTCACGCGCGGGTCGACGTTCGGGGGGCTGACGGCGCTGCTCGGGACCAATCCGACGCGGCTCTATCCCGTGCAGGCACCGCAGAACGCCGTCGCGCCCTACGTCACCTATCAGATGATCTCGGGTCCGCGCGAGCACGCGATGGGGTCGGATCCCGGGGTCGCGCATCCGCGGTTCCAGTTCTCGCCGTGGGCCAAGACGCGCACCGAGGCGAAGGCGATCACGGTGCAACTGATCGCCTGCTACAGCCGCTGGCGCGGTGTCGTGGCCACGATCGACGTCCTGGATTCCTTCCTGGACAACGAAGGGGATCTGGGACTGGACGACGTCGTGCTGCTGTATCAGCGATTCGTGGATTTCATCATCTCACACCGCGAGTGACCGTATGAAACTTGAACTGGAACTAGACGAAATTGGCTGCGGGCGTGTGGTGATCGACGGCGTGGACATCAGCAACCAGGTCTTCGGGGTCACGGTACGCTGCCGGGTGGGGCAGGTCAGTCGGGTGCGTTTGGACTATCACCCCGTACATGGGCGTCTGGTCGCGCCGATCGAAATCCCTGCGCTCGGACCCGATCAACTGCTGGTGACTCGCTAGATGCCGCCCAAAGTCCTCACGAACGCGCGGATTTGGCTCGACGCCTTCGATCTCTCGGGCGACGTGAACAAGATCGCCCTGCAGTACGGCACTGAACTCCAGGATGCGACGACGTTCGGGAATCAGGGCGGCAAGGCCCGGAAGGGCAGCCTCAAAAGCACATCGCTCGCGCTTGAGGGCTTCTGGGACGGCGCCGTCGACGAGGTGGACGAGGTGTTGTTCGGCAAGATCGGCGTGGTGGACGTGCCGATCACCGTGTCGGACACGGGCGTCGCGGGGGATCCGGGCTCGTTCAGCTTTCTTGCCGGGCTCGCGCAGTACACGCCAGGCGCCGCGGTGGGCGAGATGCTCAAGTTCTCGCTCGATGCCGAGAGCTCGAACGAGGCGCTGATCCGTGGGATCCTTCTGCGCAACGCGGTCGAGACCGCCGGCGGGAACGGGACGGCATTCGCGCAGGGCCTCGTCGGCACCGGGCAGAAGCTGTGGGCGACGCTGCACGTCCTCTCGGTCTCGGGCGGGGGCACCTGGACGTTCAAAGTGCAATCGGACACCAGCGGATTTCCCTCGCCGGTCGATCGCATCACGTTCGCCGCGGTGACGGTGAAGGGCTCGCAGTGGGCCGTGCCGGTCGCAGGGCCGATCGCCAGCGATGACAACTGGCGCGCGACCTGGAGCGTCGCCGGCGGATCCGGCAACAGCATCACGTTCGTGATCTTCATGGGCATTCTCTAAGGAGCTGACCCAATGCCAACGCTCGTATTTGTCGACGCCTCCGTGAAGATCAACGCCGTTGACCTCTCGGACCACGTCAAGTCGGTCAAGCTGAATTACTCCGCCGAGCTCCAAGAAGCGACCGCCATGGGCAATCTCTCCAAGGCGCGGAAGGGTGGGTTGAAAGACTGGAGTGTCGAGATCGAGTTCTACCAGGACTACGCGGCGGGGAAAATCGACGCGACGATCTTCCCGCTCGTTGGGGTGCAGACGGCGTTCGAGCTCATCCCGGTGAAGGGCACGGCAGTGAGCGCCACGAACAAACGCCACTCGGGCAACGGGATCATCTCGAGCTATCCGCCCTACACCGGGAGCGTGGGCGAGATGGGCATGGCGCCGATCACGATGGAAGGATCGGACGGCGTGCCGCTCATCCAGGCGTCGAGCTAAACCGCAGGCCGCAGTTCACCAGCGGGGAGCCGGCCCCTGGCCAGGGCCAGGCCCTTCGGGGTCTCGAGCGGAACTGACCGCCGGGTTCCACCCAGGGTGTCGAGGGTTTCGTATGACTCAGCAGAACGGCAACACCCCACTCACGCGCGAGGAGATCCTCGCCGCCGATGACATCATCTCGGAGACGGTGACCATCCCCGAATGGCGCAAGGGCGGCACGGTGATCGTGCGCGGTCTCATGGGCGACGAGCGCGACGACTTCGAGGCGAGCTGCATCCGCGGCAAAGGTCGCAAGACGGAGGTCAACTACCGGAACGCACGGGCGAAGCTGGTCGCGCGCTCGTGTTTCAATCCTGACGGGTCTCGAATGTTCAGCGATGACGACGTCGCGCTGCTCGGCAAGAAGAGCGCCGCCGCGCTGAACCGAGTCTACGAGGTTGCGGCGCGATTGTCCGGCCTGACGGAGGAAGACCTTGAGGAACTCGCAAAAAACTAACGGAGCGGCCGAGCCGGTATCTCGCCTTTCAGCTCTGCCGCGAGTTGGGGATTGCGGATCCAGATTGGCTACTGCGCAAGATCTCGTCGCGCAAGCTCAGTGAATGGTCGGCGTTTCTTGAGCTGGAGCAGGAGCGTGAGCGTGAGGAAGAGATGGAAGCTGCAGCGAAGGCTCGGCTCGAGGCGAAACAAAAGCGGAGGTAGGCGCATGACGATCGCACACTTGCTGGTCCGGCTCAGTGCGGAGACCGCGGAGTTTCACCAGCAGATGGAGAAAGCCGCGCGGCGCATCGAGAGCACCGGCCGCCGGATTGCGAAGATCGGGCGCGAGATCACGATGGCGATCTCCCTGCCGATCATCGCCGCCGGATTCGCCGCCTTCCACGTGCTCCTCGAGGAGTCGCACCGCCAATTTGGGCCACTCTATCGAGACTTCCAGTCGCTGAAAGCCAACGCGCACGATCTCGTCCTCGAGCTCGGGCGAGAGCTGCAGCCGGTATTCCTCCAACTCATTGAGTTGATGCGCACGGGCATCGGGATCCTGCGCGGGTGGATTGTCGCCTTCCACGAGCTGCCGCAGTGGATCAAAACGACGGTGATCTATACGCTGCTCTTCCTGGCGGCGCTGGGGCCGACGGTGCTGGTGGTGGGCAAGCTCATCACCGCGATCGGGGCGCTGATCCGGATCCTGCCGATCTTGGTCACGACGACGAACCTCACCACGGGCGGGATCCTGCTCATCGGTGGGGCGATGATCTATGCCGCCACGCACACGGACTGGGCGAAGTACCGGCTCGCGCTGTTCGCGACCTTCTTGGCCGAGCAGTTCATCAACGTGATGCGCTTGTCGATTCTGATGATCGACATCTTCTCGCTCGGGCTGGCGAAGCTGGTGGGCTGGACCGACTTCCTGCGCGGCAAGCTCAACGAATTGTCCGACGCGACGCTCGGGAAGCTCGGCGGGCTCTTGGTCGAGCTCGAGAAGAATCTTCCCAAGGTGGGCGAGGGTCTCAAGGATCTCGGCACCCAGAGTCTCACGGTGCGCGACGCGATCAATGCGTTCTACGAAGCCCAGCGGCGGCTCAATGCCCAGGCCCGCGTGCTGGGCGGCACCTTTGACTACGAGGGCGCCCAGGCCGCAAATCTGAAGACGCTCCTGGATGCGCTGATCGCCAATAATGTGACGGGCACCGTGATGATGAACGGGCACGCCACCTCGGTGCAGCAGCTCGCGACGTCATTCCTCAGCGCGACCGAGATGTCGCGCGCGTTTAACGTGGCGCTGGGGGCGTTGGGGCCGCAGCTCGAGCGGCAGCTGCGCGCGATCGCGCAGTTCCAAGAAATGGTGCGGGCGGGGGTCAGGCCTGACCTCGCCGCCGACGCGCTGGTGGCCGAAGGCAAGATCATCAGCGACGTGCTGCAGGGGATCGCCGACGGCATTGCGGTGGTCGCCTCCCGGATTGGGGACCTCTTCAGCGGCGTCTCGGGACGCATCCGCGGGTTCTTCGGGGCGGTGGGCAGCGTGCTTGCTGGCGTGATGAAGATGATCGGCAAGACCCTGGTGGAGCTCGGCGTCGTCTCGATCATGTATGGCAAGCTGGGCTTCGCCATCAAGTTCTTTGCCAAGAATCCACTGGCGGCGATCGCCGTCGGGGCGGCGCTCATCGCGCTCGGCAATCAACTGGGCGCGCAGGCGGAGCGGATCTCCAGCACGGGCCTCTCTGGCGGCGGTGGGGGTGGTGGTGTCGGCGCCGAGTCGAGCGCCGGCGTCGGGGGCGGTCAGGGGAGCGGCCGAATCATCCTTGAGTTGCATGGGGACGCGGTGATCGCGACGCTGTTCCAGGACCCGCGGAACCAGGACGCGCTGGCGGAGGCGCTCTCGAACTTGTCGGGCCGCGAAGTCATCGTCGAGGCCCGGGGAGCCTGATGCCAATCTCCAAGCTGCTGTGGGGCGCTGGTTTTGAGAATGAGCTGCGCATCGGGTTTCCACTGTTCGACCTGGTGACGGACCGCGAGGAGCGCGAGGGCAGCGAGCACATCCAGGCGCCGAGCGGTGTCGAGGATGCGTGGATCACGGGCCGGGACTATGTGATCGACGCCGAGGTGCGCTGGATCCCCGACGGCCCGGGCACGGCGCCAGTGCAGACGCAGCTCTCCGGCGCCGTGAGCTGGCAGGCGTTCCTTGACTACGCGCGAGACGCCAACGCGCTGCGGTTCATTCCGGACGACACCGCCCCCGATTTCTACATCGACAACGTGTATCTCGTCGAACCGCGCAAGGGGTTCGGTAACCCCTCGGCGGACATCAAGCGCAATGTCCGCATCAAGCTCCGGAACGCCACGATGGATTTCCACCAGGCGCTGCGTGGCGTCATGCTGCAGATCCAGGCAGGCATGAGTCTTACCGATCCAACTGTGGTCACATTCACGCGTGCGGACGCGACCACGTGCGCGACCCGAATCAAGCGCGACGGGACGATCGAGACGGTGGCGGCCAATGTGCTGCGCACCGAGTGGGTGGATCTCGACGGGGACGGGATTCGGGAAACGCCGGGGCTCCTTCTCGAAGGAAGCCGCACGAACATCGCGCTGCGATCCGAGGAGTTCGACAACGCGACGTGGACGAAATCGCAAACCACCGTGACGGCCAACGCGACCACGGCACCAGACGGAACCGCGACCGCGGACCATGTGCTGGAAGTCGCATCCGCCGCCAATCACTACATCTACCAGACCTCCATGACGATCACCAGCGGTGAGGCGGTGGTCGGCGCAGTGGAGATCAAGAATGGTGGACGCTTCCGGGGGCGTCTCTACATTGGCGACATCAGTGGGACGAATCTGGTCGCGGCGGATTTCAACCTCACAGCCGGAACGGTGAGCGCCCCGACCGTCGGCGGTGCCGGGGTGGCTGCCTACGCCAAGATCACGGCGCTTGGCAACGGCTGGTATCGGGTGGAGGTCGCAGGGAAGATCAACGGGGGAGTCACGTCCGGGCACCTCCAGGTGAACCTCTACGACGACGGGGGGGCGATCAACTATACCGGGGACGCGGCGAAAGGTCTCTACCTCTGGGGCGCGCAATTCGAGCGGGCGGTGTTCTCGTCCTCCTACATCAAGACGGTCGCGAGTGCAGTCACTCGGGCAGCGGATAGCCTCTCCGTACCGTTCAACTGGGGTCCAATGGACCTGACCGTCCTCGCACGGGTGGCGCGGCCGGTGTGGGCCGATGCCGTGGGGGACATCGTAACGAATCCCGGTATTGCTGACATCGGGTCTACCACCCCTCCCCAGTTGCGGTTATACGGCACGGGCAACTCCCGGTTCTATCATGCCGACATCATCACACCTGGAGCGGATGGGGACGCCTTTCTGGCCATCCCCGCTGGGGTCCAGCAGACGCTTTGCGCGCAATTCAAGAACCTTACCACGGCTGGGCAATCGCGCCTTGACGTAGGCGCAGGTTTTGGAGCGTTCGGAACAACGGCTGCGGCATTTTCGGCCTTCGGTACGCAGACGCTTCGTATTGGCTGTGTCTCAAGCGGGGCAGATCCGCTCTACGGCGTCCTCCTCGACCTGAAGATCGCCTCGAAGCTCCGTACCCTCGGCGAGATGCTGGCCCTCTAGCGTGGCGAGCTACCGCCCGCATTACCGCCTTGAAGTCCGCGCTCCCCGGGCGACCGATCCCGCCGAGCTCACCGTCCTGACGCCCGCCGCCGGCGCCGCCCACTCGGACCCCTTCCGCGTCACGACGCACCCGAGCCTGGCTGGCTGGAAGCCCTACCTCCTCCCCCCGCGCGGCCGCCGCGGCCGCCTGGACCCGCTGTCGAAACACCTAGATACGGGCGAGCTCGCGTTCAGCATCGTTGACCAGCGCACCACCGCCGGGGGGTCGAACCTCGTCCGCTGGGTCACCGCATTCCTCGGCGACGTGAACGGGAACCCCGCCTGGATGGGGCTCCGCGTCTTCGTCGAGGAGAGCCTCAACGACGGCGCGACGTGGTCCTCTTTCTGGACCGGCTCCATTCACACCGCGCGCCTCAACAGCAAGCTGCAGTTTGAGCTCGCCACCAGGGACCGCGCCCAGGAACTCCGCTACAAGGTCTTCGTCGGCCGCCCACATCTCGACGCCGCCGGCGCCATCAGCGCCCTGCTGCCCATCGGGATCACGAAGCCCTACGGCGTCCAGCCGGCCGTCACGCCGCTCGCTGGCACCGTCGTTCAGAACACGACCGTCACGTTCCAGGGCCTGAGCTACCAGGTGGCGGGCGTCCGGCTCAGCGCCGCGTCGGTGAGCCGCCTCGATAATGTCGTCTCGGACAACATGTTCCAGCTCGGCAACGGGCCTGCCCGCATCACGAATCCCAGCGGCACGCTCTACATCCCGAATTCCATCCCGGACGATCGGTCGCGGATGCGCGGCATCCTGAAGCGTCTCGACACCGGCCAGCAGGGGGAATTCCGAGTCGGCTTCATGAACATGTCGCCCACGATCCGCGGCGGCCGGCTGCGCTCGATCGAGGCGGTGGTCCTGACCGAGCTCCGCCCGCCCGCCGGCGTTGCGACGGGCACCCCGCTTGTGAACAACGGCGGCGGCTACGTGATCGGCACGAAGGTGATCGCCACGGATGGCTGGACGATCTCGATCACGGGGATCGTGAAGGCGGGCGACCTGGTCCGCTTCACGGGGCACACGCGGCACTACACGGTGCAGGCGGACGCGAACTCCAATGGCAGCGGTCAGGCGACACTCTCGCTCGAGCCCGGGCTCACGGTGGCGGTGGCCGATAACGAAGCCCTCTCCGTGGTGGGCGAGCCCGGGTTCATGAAGATGCCGCCCAACACGACGAGCGTGGAGCTGACGCTCGTGGGCGACGCGCCGGTCTCGAAGACCAATCCCCTGCTCATCAACGACATCCACCCGGTGCAACTCTGGAAGGACATCTACGACGGGCACTATAGTCGCCTCTGGCGCCGCGCCGAGGCGGTGCCGGTGGGCCAGAGCCCCGGGGATCCGGTGCGCACCGTCGCCTATGACACCGCGAAGTTCGCGATCCTGATCGCCGACCTCAGCTTTCCGAAGGTGCGCTTTGTCATCACCGGCCCGGAGTCGATGTCGGCGTTCATTGAGTCGGCGATCTGCCAGCCCTACCAGCTGGGCTATTACTTGGACGCCGACGGGAAGGTCGTGCCCGTCGACCTGCGGCTGCCGACATCGCTCGGCGGAATCCTGACGATTACCGACGCAGATCTCGTCGAAGTCCCGGGCAACGCCGTGTGGGAGCAGACCCGCGACTCGGCGATCGCGCGGGCGGACGTGACCTACTACGAAGACATCGCCATCGCGCCGGCGGATTTCCTCGCCTCACCGGACTTCGGGCCCAGCGGGGGCCCGGTCATCGCGAACGCGCTGATTGCCCAGATCGAACATCCGCTGAGCGTGCTCGACCTCGGGGCCGCGCAGCTCGCCGACACGGTCGTGGCGATTAACGCTCGCGGCGCGCGGTTCATGGCCGGCGACCCGACGATCGACGGCCTCGTCCGTGCGCGCTGGGTCGAAGACAAGCTCTACGGCTTCACGCAGCACCTGCGCCAGCCCTGGGGCTTCGGTGGGCAGAAGGCGGTCCTCCAGTGCCGCCGCACGGCGAACACGAACGCGAAGCCGGGCGACCTCCGACTCGTCGATGTCGACGCCCTGCCCGATCCCGCGACGCACCTCCGCGGCGGGGTGCGGCTGATGCGCTGCCTCGAGCCGTCCGAGGATGGCGTCGACATCAATCTGCGGTTCCTCGATGTTGCGGTGAACATCGTAGCGAGCGTGCCGTCGCTCGCGCAGCCGGTGCAGATGGCGGGCAACACCCGGCATGGGGCCTCGACAACCGTGACACTCAACGCCTCGAGCGAGCCCGTAGAGGTGCATTACGCCGTCACCGACACGGCCACCGGCTCGGCGCCGGCCGAGGCGAGTGCGCTGTGGACCTCCGCGGGCTTTCTGCTACGGATGGCGGGCGACGTGACGGTCACGCAGATCCCCGCAGGGCAACGCGTCTGGTTTCGCGGGCGCACGGTGCCCGCGAGTCTGAAGCAGCTGAAGCTGCCGTCGGCGTGGGCGCTCGCCGGCGGGACGGGACGTGTGGACCTCGCGACGATCGCCGCCCCGAGCGCGCCGGCGGGCTCGCTGCAAACCGCGAAAAGTTTCCGCGTCAGCTGGACGGCGGGCGACGCGGACCTCATGACGGAGATCCTGCTGGCTACGCCCACCACGGATCCGCGGATCGTGATCGGGCGCGCGCTGCCGGGCTCGACGTTCTTCAACATCCCGGGCGACATCGACGGCACCGTGCTCGTTGCGTCCACCACCTACCGCGTGGGCCTCCGGCACGTTGCGCTCGATGGCTCGGTATCAGCCGAAGTGACGGTGGACATCGCGACCACAGGAGTCACGACGGTCGCACCCGACACGGGCGGGATCACGGTCTTAATCGGGGAGCCGTAGGCGATGGCCGTCCTCCCATCGACGACGCCGTTCCGCGTCCAACTCATCGGGATTGCGCTCACGCTCGTGCCGGGGCGCGATGCGGCCACGGGCCGGATATGGAAAGGTGCGTCGGAGGTGCAGCGGGCGCCCGATAGCGGGGGGTCCCCAGGCACCTGGGCAACGCTCGTCGATAACCTCCCGCCGCTTCCCGCCGCCGGTGCGCCGTTCGTTGATCAGACCCCGGCCACGGGCGCGCGCTGGCACTACCGCTGGCGGCACAAAGGCCCCGATGTCGGAGAGGGGGCGTGGAGCAACTCGGTGAGCGCGCTGCCGGCGCTCATTCCGAAGGACGTTCTCGCGGCGTCGATCAATGGAGGCACGGCGAGCATCTATCCGCTGATCGTAACGTCGCCGACCCTCGCCCCGGATGTCATCAAACAGGTCACCGAAGTCGGGACGAACGCCGCTGTCAACGGCGACTACGAGCAGGGGGTCACGAACTGGCGCGTGTCGAGCGCGTCGGGCGGTGCCCACACGATGGAGGCCATCACAGCGAGTCCGATTGAGGGCGCGAAGAGTCTCAAGATCACGATTGGTGGAGTTGGGACAACGTCGCGCGTGCAGCAATGCGATCGCCAAACTGATGTCGACGATTCGACGGACGGGGGCCCGCTGTATCTGCCCGTGCAGCCGCTCGACGAGGTCTGGGGAACGGTCAAGGTCAACATCGGCCTGCTCGCCGGCACCTACGCGCTGAAGGTCGAGGAGTACGACTCAGCCAAGTCGCTCATCCAGCGCACGACGATCGCAAGCAAGGTCAACACGGGCGCGGTCGCGACCTTCCAGCTCTACGGCGGGGTGGTGCTGCAGACCACAACGCGCTACATCATCATCATCCACGAGTTTCCCGGCTCGTTCAGCGACGACACCGGTACATTCAAGGTCGATGCCGCGCAGGTGTTTCGCATCCCGTCCAAGCAGCGATGTCACGTCTACCGCTCGGCCGCGAAAGCAATCACGAGCCAGGCCGCGCTCACGCCGATGGACTGGGATACGGAAGCCTACGACATCGGCGGGATTCACGACAACGCCACCAACAATCAACGACTGACCGTCACCTCAGCAGCAGCCAATCGCGGGGTCGTACAACTGCTCGCGCAGATCGAATGGGCTGCCGGCACCACGGGCTACCGCCGCGTCGTGATTCGGAAGAACGGCACCACGATTCTCGCCGAGGACACGCGGAACGGCACCAACACGATCGAGACCCGCCAGCAAGTCAAGGTGACCGACAATGCGCCGGTTGCGGGCGACTACTACGAGTGCCTGGTCGCGCAGACGCAGGGCACCAATCTTAACGTCAATAATGGGCAATGGATTAGCTATTTCCTCATGGACCACAAGGAGTAGGGCACATGCCGATCAAGGAACTCAAGATCACCCTGGTCGTCGCTCCAACCGCAGGCGGGCGCGAGCACGCAGTCGCCTTCGTTGTCCCCGCCGACGGGCAAGCGGGACTGACCCTCACGGCAGCGCAAAAGACGAAACTCGGCGACCGGCTGGACATCTGCGCGTCCCTCGTTGATGAGAACGAGACGCCGCTTTAGAAGCGGCAAATCGTGGCGGGGTCCGGCGTAATCTGGAAGCGGGTGGTATCGCCGCGGACCACGTTCGAATCGTTGGCGATGTACCAGTGCCAATAGTAGGGTTTGTTGTACGTCTGTCCGTAGCCGTTGGCAGAATCCGCGCTGGGGATCGCGGCAATGTCCAGCGTGTCACTCTGGAGCGTGTCGCCGACAGCGGAGGGAAAGGCAGAGCGGAGTTCGAAATACGCAAGGCGTGAGCCTAAGCTGTCAGCGCCCATGCTAAAGCACGTGGTGAACCCGTTCGCGGATTGGGTTGAGTCGATGCCCCCCCACGTGACTTCGAATGGAGAGGTTGCTCCATGATCGAAGACCATCGCAAAGAAGTTGTACTGCTGCACAAGCGTGTCCGTGAAGTGGGCATGCGTCACGATGACCGTGAACGGATCACCCCGCGGCTTGGCACCGGCTGTCGGATCGCCGCAGGCGGTGATCAGTGCCAGGGCGATGATGAGTAGAGAGCGATTCATTGCTGCCTCGGACGTCGGAAGATGAATCCAACAAACTGTACATCTGCTTGAACCAACTCCCATCCCTGCTCACTGAGTTCGTTCAACACTCCGACGACAATGTCGGTGTTCCGCTTCGTCCCACTCCGCTCGCGATCCTCGACGGATTGAATGAGCGCGCGGGCATTGCCTGAACTGTCGCCAGCACTCCAGCCAACCGGCACACCACCACTGAGTGCCAGACGGCCGTATTCCCAGCGAGGCGGCTGCTGCGCTGAGAGAGGGGCGGCCAGGAGAAGAAGCGTGACCAGGAAGACTGTGATCGTGCGCATGGGATAGACACTATGGCGGCGCCGCGCCAGGCGCTACTCGGGGAAGCAGCGCGCCGGGGTTAATTCGATTCGCTATATTCTTAGCCTAGCATCGAAGGCTCTAGGTCGAGTCGGACGATCGGCGAGGGGCCCCTGCTCAGGTAACTCCTGGGCGGGGGCCCTTTTCGCATTCCTGGGAGGCCGATGAAGCTGTTCGCCGATGACCGCTTCCTGGCACTGGACAAGCTCGAGCACATCGTCTGGGCGTTCGTCACCTGGACGATGCTCGCGGCGCTCACGCGGGCGTCGTTCCTCGTGCTGCTCGGGCTGTTCGGCATCGCCGCGGTCGGGGTCGAGCTCGTGGAGCTTTGGCGGTTCTGGCGCTGGGACGGGAAGGGGCGTCCCCAGCCGTGGCCCTGGCTTACCGACCAGTTTTCGTATCGCGACCTGGTGGCGGATGTCGTCGGGGCCGCGCTCGCGGCCGGCGCTCTGTGGAAGATCTGCCGGTGAGTCAGAACGGCATGACCCACGCCCAGGAAGTCCGGTTGCGCGAGTACCTCGAGCGGATCATGGACGAGCGCGACCGGCGATACGAGGACCGTTTCAAGGCGCAGGAGACCGCGGTCTATGCGGCGCTCGCGGCGCAAGAGAAGTTGACCAACGCCGCGTTCGCCTCCAGCGAAAAGGCCATCGTCAAAGCCGAGGATGCGCAGCGCGATTACAACGTGCGCTCCAACGAGTTCCGCGGCCAGCTCGACGATCAGAACAAGGTCATGAGCAACGAGATGCTGCGCCGAGCCGAAGCGGAGCAGCGATTCGACGCCCAGGACGAGAAGATTGACGAGATCAAGAAGGATGTTGGAGGGTTGCGCGAATCGCGCAGCGGCATGAGCGGCCGCGACGACGCGCTCGACGCGGCGCGGCAGGCCCAGCGGTGGGCCATCGGTCTCGGGGTAACGCTGCTGCTGTTCGTCGCGGGGAGCGTCATCATTCCCTTGCTCAAGGCGACGCCATGATCCGCTGGAGCACGTTGGTCGCCGACGAAAAGGGCGTGATCAACTATGGGCGCGTGCGTGGCTTTGTCAGCGTCGGCCTTGCGACGCTCGCCGGGATCGCGACGGTCTGGGTCGTGTTCATGGCCCGCGACGTGAACGAGACGCTGGTGGGCATCATGGTCGCGGCGTGCGTCGCGCCGCTCACGGGTGGTCAGGTCGCGGATGGCCTGCGGGGAGTCAGGGAACGAGCGGCCACGGCGAAGGTCGTGGCCGGCGAGGCGCCGGGGCGCCGCGCCTCCGATCCCAATGTCCCAGCGGTGGTCGAATGAACGTGACGCTCCGGCGCACCGAGCGCACGAGGGACGGCGTGTTCGGACTCCTCACGATCCCCGAGCATCGCGCGCTGTGCACGATGGAGGACGACGAAGACATCTTCCCCGCCGGCGTCTACCTCTGTCGCCGCACGATCTACTACAAGCACGGCTACGAAGCCTTCGAGATCACGGGCATCCCCGGCCGCTCGCGCATTCTGTTTCACCCAGCCAACACCGAGGAGGATGTGCGCGGCTGCGTGGGCGTCGGGCTGCGGCGCGGTATGGTGAAGGTGCCGACCGACGAAGATACGGGCGCGCACGATGTGCTGAAGCAGGCCGTAGTCGCAAGTCAGGTGGCGTTCCGGCTGATGATGGACTGGCTCGCGGACGTGGACGACTTCTCGCTCACGATCACCGACGCCTTCCCGCTTCGTTAGGAGGTTCAGATGCTGAAGACCATTCTCGCGCAGATCCTGCCGCTCGTCGTGCCGGTGATCGCCTCGTTCCTGTTCAAGCTCTTGAACAAGGGACTGGTGTTCGTCAGCGGGCTAAACGACTGGGTGAAGCGCATCGTCTTTGCGATCGTCAACATCGTCTTCTCGCTGGGCGTCGCCGCGCTGAAGCTCGCGCCCGTCGGGGATGTCGAGACCTGGGGCGAGACGACGCTGGTGGGATTGCTGACGGCGGTCATCGCCATGCTGCTGTACGACAACGGTAAGACCGCCGCGACGACGCCCGATCCTGTCCCGTGAAGTATGCGTGGTGGCTGCTGCTACTCCTCGGTTGTCCCGGCGGCGAGTCTCCGCCGCCGCAACCGCCGGCACCGCCGCCGGTGGTCGTTGTCCCAACCCTGCCACCGCCGCTGCCGCTCGGGCCCCTCATTACGGTGCGCGGGGTGCCCTGGCCCTCGAACGCGCGCTACGACAACACGAAGCTGACAGCGCATACGCGGATCGACGCGCGGACGGCCTCGTGGATCGGCCAGTTAACCCAGGCGGTGCGCTACGGCGGCGGGCCGAACGTCCACTGGTCCGGCGGACGCATCACGGGGACGTTCCCGGACAGCACGTCGTGGAGCACCTACCATGACCATTACGCCTTCGTGATCCGCGGCGCGCCCGGCACGGTGGTCGAGGGCGTGCGGATCCACAACTACGGGGACACCTTCAGCTTTGACGCCGTGGGGAGTGAAGGCTGGACGGTCCGGGGCAATCACGTCTCCTACATCCATGACGACTGCCTCTCGAACGATTTCGGCAACAGCGGGCTTGTGGACGACAATCTCTTTGACGGCTGCTACATGGGCTATAGCTCGCGGGCATACGCGGGGTTCGTCGCGGACAACCGTCACAAGGTCGTCGTATTCCGCGGGAATCTGATCCGGTTGCAGGACATGCCGACAGGGTATGCGAGGCCGGGGCATGGGCGCTTCTGGAAGATGAACAGCAGCGACGGCAGCGGCGGTGATCCGCGTCTCGCGCTGCACGACAACATCTTTCGGATGGACACCGACAATAGCTGCTGCGGGAACTTCTTCATCCCGCCGCCAGCCTATCTCGCCTCGTGCGCGAACAACATCATCGTGTGGCTCGGGCCGGGAGACTTCCCTGAGCCGATCCCGAGCTGCTTTAGGGTGACGCGGGACCGTGCGGTGTGGGACGATGCCGTCGCGGCGTGGCTCGAACGCCATCCGAACGTAGCCCCGTGAAGGCGTGGCACGTCGTCGCGCTGATCGGCGGGGGCGCGTTGCTCGGGGCCCTGCTCTGCCGGCCGGATACCTCGCTCGCGCGCGCGGAGTTCGAGCGGGACAGCCTGAAGGTCGTCGCCGATTCCCTGCAGGGGCAGGACGAGCGGCGCGCGATCGCCGACGCCGCGGCCGCCGACAGCACCCGCCGGCGCGAGGCGGCGATCGACTCGCTCCGCAAGCGCGCCGATTCCCTGGAGCTCGCGCATGCGAATGTCGTCATCCAGGTCAACCAGTTTCCGGATCTCGTCCCGCGGGCACTCGTGGACGACCTCACGCGGATTCACGCCCAGGCGATGCGCACCGCGAACGCGACGAGCGACTCGCTGCGGGCCGAGCTGCTCACCGCGCGCCGGCAGAAGGTGGAGGCCGACACGGCGGCCGCGCGCTGGCGTCGCCACGCCGAGACGCTCGAGACCAAGCTCGACAACGCGCTGAAGCATCGACGCTGGGGATGCGTCGTCGGCGTCGGCGCGACGGTCGGCCCCGCGATCGCGGGCACGACGGCCAGTCTATTCGGCGGGTCGGTCGGGTTCAGCGCGAGCTGCGGGCGGAAGTTCCTCTAGCTCTGCAGCCGTCTGCACGGGCCGCCCGGCCAACCGGAAGATCGCCTTCAGCGTGAGCTCGTCAGCCGATGAGTTCTCGGACCTGGTCGGCCGCACGACGAATCTCAAGCGTGTCATAGGACGGATCAACGCGATGCAGGTCGTTCGCGAGGTTTACCAGCCAGACCGCCAGCATCTCGAGACGCGGCGTATTACCGGTAAGCACGACGTGTTCGACGGCCCGGGCAATCTGGGCAGCAAGCAGGGCGCGATTCCTTTCTCTCTCGTCTACAGGTACGCCACGCCAGAGCCAATCCGCCGTGACGCCAAGCACATCGGCGAGCACAGCCGCCGCGTGACCAGACGGCAGTGCCCCGAGCGTCCACTCGTTGACCGATTGTCGGCTAATCGTCACACCGCGTTCCCTCAGGGCTTCCGCCAACTGGGGCGCTCGCCAGCGCAGCTTGAGCAGCTGGAGTCGCAGCCGGTCGGCGAATAACTGCTTGTCGGGGCCTGCCTTAGTGGATTTCGTAAACCTCTCTTGACATTTGCGTGTCAACACGCCATTGTAAGGCCCACCTGACAGTGCGGAACTCATCACCCGCCACTGACTCAAGCGCAACCCGGGAGCATACGGCGCATGGCACGACACGTCAAGAAAGAATTCAAGGTCGGATTGGACCGCGACGAGACCGTCGTGGCGAAGGAACTCGCCCGCCGGGAGCGGGACCTCCGGAAGGACAACGAGCTCGGTGTGGGCACGATCCTCCGGGAGCACGCCATGCCCAGCATCCGCGCGCGCCTCGCTGAGTTGCGGGCGCAGGACTCCCTCGCGTCTGCCGGTGTCGAGTCGCCATGACCACCGCCACCGCGCCGGGCTTCACGGTCGTCGATGTCGTCGCGCTGCTGCTGGACCGCGGCTTTCGGCCCACGATCATCATCGATGACGTCGTCGTGGCCGAACGGGACGACCCGACGATTCCTCACGCGCTGCGTCGCGTGGTCGTGCAGGCGAATCATGACGGCTCGTGGCGCTGCGGTTACCTCCTGGCCCGTCCCGGCCAACCCGGTGGACCCATTTACCAGAACGAGCTCGTCGATCGCGAGCTCGCCTGCCGGGACCTCGCGCAGCTGACGCGGTGGCTCACCATCCAAGACGCGCGTCGCGCGTACCCGCTCTAGCATGGCGACGAGCCTCGCACCACGTCGTCGCTGGGGCCAGTCGGGACGTGCCGACCCCGTAGCCGCCTACGCCGCACCCACGCTCGGGATGCGGCCCGCCTCCGTCGAACAGTTGATGAAATCCGTCAACCATCGTTGTGCCGCGATTGTCCATGCCTTCCGAAAACTGGGCGACGACGACCGACTGGCCCGCTTCGTGGAACCGATCTACCGCGCCCTCGACGGGCGCGAGCCGCCGCCGAACTGCGAGGCGACGTGGATGCTCGCAGAGCAGGCGGATGCGCTGGAGGACGTGGACGAGCTCCGGTATCAGCTCGACAAGTCTGATGCGAACCTCGCGCGACTGATCGCCCGAAAGCGCGAGATGATCAGACGGGAAACGGCGGTGCTGGACATGCTGCTCGAGGAGCAGCGGCAGCGGGGGCGCGCGTGAATCGCCATCGCGACCCCAGCCGAAATCGGCCGCGGTTCGAGTGCCCCGCGACGGACCGTCGGCGCGCGCGCAACCGGCGCCGCTACGAACGCGCCGCATGCAATCCGCGGTGGACGACGACGCATCGCGCGCCGTGCGGTGAATGCCTCCACTGCCAGCGGCCCCGCTAATGGACCGCGTCGTCGAGGTCGTGCTCGCGCTGCTCTACATGGGCTGCCTGATGTTGTGGGCGAGTTACCGGCCGAAGCGTCGCGACAGCGTCGACGATCTCCTCGATCGGCGCCGCGATCAGATCCGCCCGTCCACGAGGGATACATGACCGCGGTCACCAGCCAGCTCACCCCCGAACAACGCGAGCTGCGCAAGCAGGGGCTCGGCGCCAGTGAAATCGCGGCCGTGCTCGGGCTCGATCCCCGGCGCACCGCGCTCGATGTCTTCCTCGAAAAGACCGGCCAAGTGCTCCCGTTCGAGGGCAACCGCTACACGAAGTGGGGCAACCGGCTCGAGGACGACATCATCGAGGAGTACCAGGAGCGCCATCCCACCTGGACCGTGCTGCCGGCCAACACCGTCGTCGGTCCCGAGCCGTGGATGCTGGCGACGCCCGATCGCCGGGTAGTGATGGGGCCGCTCGACGGCCGGGACGTGCTGGCGAAGGACGACCGCGGCCTCGAGTGCAAGTGCCGCGGCGAGTACGATCGGGACTCCTGGGGCGACGAGGGCACCGACGAGGTGCCGGATGCGGTCGCGGTGCAGTGCCACTGGGGCATGATCGTGACGGGCCTCAAGGTCTGGGACGCCGCGGTCCTGCTCGGCGGCAACGACTACCGCGAGTACACGATCGCCTACGACGAGACGATCGCCGCCGCGCTGATTGAGAAGGCGCGGGCGTTCTGGTTCGATCGCGTCCTCAAGAACGTGCACCCGCCCTTCACCGGCGCCGAGTCCGATCACCGGTTCCTGCTCCGCACCTACCCGACGCATTCGGGGGAGATCGTCCCCGCGCCGCCCGAGCTGTCCTTCGTCGTCGAGCGGCTGCAGCAGGTGCGCGCGCAGCTCGGCACGCTCGAGCGGGAGAAGGACGAGCTCGCGGCCAACATCAAGGAATTCATCGCGGACCGCCGCGGCGTCTCGGGGCCCGGGTTCAAGATCACCTGGACGCACATGGACGCCGTCGAGGTGAAGGCGTTCACGCGCGCCGCGACGCGTCGGTTCGACTGCCGGTTCTCCAAATGAACGAGGGGCCTATGACCGCTGCGCCGAATGCCCAGCAAGAGATCCCGCTGCCGCCCGAGCCCGGGAGCGCCGGCACGGCGCTGACCGTCCCGCCATCACCGACGGCCGTCGCGCCTCTGGCGAGTGAGACCGCGTCCAGCGCTGTCGCCGCTCGGGAGCGCGCGGCCGTCGAGGCGCGGTTCGTCATGGCGGCGAAGTTCCCCCGCAACACCGACCAAGCGCGGCTGCGGATCATGGACGCCTGCAAGCGTCCGCGCTTCGCCGAGTCGGCGCGGTACTCCAAGCCCGTCGGCAAGAGCCGCGTCGAAGGGCTGTCGATCCGCTTCGCCGAGGAAGCGGCGCGGGCCTGGGGCAACCTCGACGTCATGGGGATGATCGTCTTCGACGACGCCGATCGGCGCATCTACCGCGTCACCGGGACCGACCTCGAGACCAACGCGACGCAGAGCCAGGACGTGATCATCGAGAAGGTCGTCGAGCGCCGCCAGCCGCGGCAGGGGCAGACGGTGATCGGCCAGCGCCAGAACACCAAGGGCGAGACCGTCTACTTGATCGAGGCGACCGAAGACGAGCTGCACAACAAGGTCAACGCGATGATCGCCAAGGCGCGCCGCAACATCATCCTGACGCTGATCCCGTCCGACATCAGCGAAGAGGCCGAAGAAACGATCCTGCGCGTCGTGCGGGAGCGGGACACGAAGGACCCCGCCGGCGCGCGCAAGCAGATCCTCGACGCGTTCTGGGCGCTGGGTGTTACGCCGCAGGACGTCCAGGAGTTCATGCAGAAGCCGCTCGATCAGCTGAACCCGGCCGAGCTCTCGACGCTGCGGGCGATCTACACCGCGGTGAAAGACGGCGAGACCACGTGGGCCGCGGCGGTCGAGGATCTGCGCGGCAAGGTGGGGACCGGCAAGAAGGCCGAGCGGGGCTCCGAGGCGTTGAAGGGCAAGCTCGGCGAGAACCCGGCGTGACGTTCTTGACACTTGATCTGGAAACTGTTCCGCAGGCGCGGTTCACGAACGACCAGGCCTGGCCGGAGCTCGACACCGACTACTTGAACGAAGACCGCGGCGCCGATCGCATCGGCTACGAGGTGGCCGCGGGCCGCGCGGTGCTGGCCGCGACGAAGCAGCCGGCGGCGTTGCACGCGTCGACCTGCCACATCGTGCAGGTGTCGTTCGGGTGGCGCGGCGCGCCGGCCGAGCTGCAGCGCAAGGTGCTCCAGGCGGACGACTATTGCGACGGATCGCCGGCCGGCGTGGCGACCGCGGAGCGAGCGCTGGTCACCGAGGCACTCGACATTCTTGCCAGCGCCTGCGGCAAGCGCACCACGATCGTCTCGTTCAACGGCAAGAGCTTCGACGTGCCGGTGCTGCGCGGCCGCGCGGCGCTGCTCGGTCTGCGCGTCCCGTCGATCCCCTGGCGCCGGCTGCTCTATCCCTTCGACGACAACCAGCACGCGGACCTCCGGTTGATCCTCGGCGCCGACGATCGCCGCGCGCGGGGGACGCTGCAGTGGTGGGCCGAGGCGTTCGGGATCCATGCCGAGGAGCACGGCGCCGAGGTGTTCAGCTGGGTGCAGGGCGGTGAGTGGATCGCGTTGCGCGACTACGGGCTTTGCGAAGCGCAGACGCTCGTCGAGCTCTTCGAGCGGGTGCAGCCGATTCTCTGAGCGAAGCGGACACGCGCGGGAAGCTGAACAGATCAGCGCCTCGGACCAACCGCCGAGGAGGGTGCGGCCTCGAAACCGCCTCGCGCTCTACACGCCCCGGGCCGTTGGTTGGCCGGACACTAGTGAGCCGGTGCACGAGGACGGCTGGCGACCCGGGGCAAGGGGCCACCCGCAGGACCCTGTGAGGATCTCATGACGACCGCGCAGAAGCTGGACCTCGATGCCCTCACGCTCACCAAGGGCGGGCATGGCTCGCTGAGCGATGGCGCCTGCATCATGGAAGCCGTGTCGCTGATCGCTGGCGAGCCTTGGGGCGATCATCCGGAATGCGTCTCGCCGACGATCGGCGCCTTCCTCCGTAGCTGGAACGACGGGCTCGACGACGAGCCGCGGCAGCGCCTGAAGCCCTACGCGACGAAGGTTGTCGGCACGAACACTGGTCCGGCGGACGAGCAGATCCGGGGCGCGCTCGCGATGGACTGGCTGGTGCGGGTGCACACGCCGGCCTGGCTCGAGCTCGCCGGTCTGAAGGACGAGGCGGCCGAGCTGCGCGCGTTGCCGGAAATCACGCCGGGCGAATTGTCGGTGGCTGTGCAGGCGACGCTCGAGAAGGCGCGCGCCAGCGCGCGTTCGAGAGCGGCCGCCGCGTGGCCGCCGCGTGGGCCGCCGCGAGGGACGCCGGATATGAAGCTGCTCGCTCGGCCTTGCGGCCGACCGAGCAGCAGCTCACCGAGAGCGCGTTCGACCTGCTTGACCGGATGATCGCCGTCGGGCAGAAGGCCGCGTGAGACCAGCAGTCCGTCGCTACAGCCGTCCGCGGCCGCAACTCGTCGCCCCAGGCCAGATCTGCTACGTCGCCGTGAAGGGCTGCGGCTGCGCGGTCGCCGTTCTCATTCCCGAATTCTGTTCGACCCGTGACATCGGTTACCGCGTGGCGCCGTGGATGCGCCGCGGGTGGACGATCGAGCGGATGCGCGTCACCGACGCCCGCCAATCACTCCAGAAGTGCCAGCATGACCACCTGCCCGCCCGCCAAGGCGAGCTCTTTGTGCAGAGGAAAACGCTATGACGAGTTCAGCCGCTGCCCATGATCCATCGCTCAATATTGGATCGCTCCCGCTCAACGATTGCCGCACGGTCTGCCGGGCGCTGAAGCTCCGCGGCGCCGAGCTCCGGAAGGTGGCGAAGAAGTGCAAGGAGCTTGATCGCCACAACGAAGCCGCCCAGCTCGAGCGCGAGGCCTCCGACATCCAGGAGCGGCTCGGCCCCAAGTTCGACGAGCAGGGCACGTTCAACTTCGGCGCCGGGCCGAACGAGAAGAAGGACATCAAGCCGAAGGGCGGCGGGTTCCGCGGACGCGGCAAGGGCAAGCGCGCGCCGCGGGACCTGGCTGAGGAAGCGCACGATCGCCTGAGCCGAGGTGGCCGATGACCGCCGTCGCCACGCCGCCGAAAGCGGCACCATCGAACGGCTCGCCCGCCGGCGAGCTGCGCCGGATCCCCCTGGGTGAGCTGCACGAGTCGTCCCACAATCCGCGGCAGCGGTACGACGAGGCGGCCCTCAAGGAGCTCGCGGCGTCCCTGCTCCAGACCGGGCAGCTCACGCCGATCATCGTCCGGTCGCGCAAGAGCGGCGGCTACGAGATTGCCGCCGGCCATCGGCGCTACCGTGCCGCGACGCTCGCGGTCAAGCAACAGCCTGACGGGGCGAAGTACCGCGGCGTCGACGCGCTCGAGGCGAAGGTCGTGGAGCTCGACGATCGCGCGTTCATCGAGGTCCTGAACGTCGAGAACCTTCAGCGCGACGATCTGCATCCGCTCGAGGAGGCGACGGGCTACGGGTTCGTCGCATCTGGCCGTGGACAGGGTGAAGTCTTCCGCGTCTGCATCAACAAGCAGAAGTGCAAAGTCCACTGGCCCGAGCACGTCAAGCGCGCTGAGGCGGCAAAGAAACGCGCCAAGAAGGGCACGACCGCGACGTCGAGTGGCAGCGACGAGAAGCGCCAGAACGCGGAGGCGGCCGCCGAGCGCAAGCGCACGCTGGAAGAGCAGCACACGCACCGCGTCGAAGACGTCACGCTCCGACTGATCCAGGAGCGCGCGCCGCAGTGGGCGCTGGGCGTCGTCGCGCTCGCCAAGCAGATCAAGCTGCCCGCCGAGTTCGCGAGCTGGATGGCGCGCGATCGCATGCTCGAGCCGGACCTCGAGAACGACATCGATTTCGGTGACGCGGGCCCGCGCGCGCGGCACGTCTTCGAGGCCATGCGCCCGAAGCTGGGCGGGGGCTGGTCGAAGCGCGGCCTGCCCGAAACGGCCGCGGCGCAGCCGGTCGCGATGGCGTTGCTGTTCTGGCTGAACAACAGCTTGACGAGCGTCGAGGCCGCGCTCGAGCGCGACGCCGAAAAGATCGTCGTGGCCGAGGAGAAGGCTGCCGCTGCCAAGGCGAAGGCCGAGAAGAAACCCGCCAAGAAGAAGGCCAAGAAGTGAGCCGCCCCAAGCCAAAGCGCCGCGCGAAGCCGAAGCCCTGGCCGCGGTGCGCGAAGTGCGGATGCACCGAGGACCGTGCCTGCCCGGGGGGCTGCGCCTGGGATCCCATCCTGTTGGCCACCGGCCGGCAGGTCTGCACGAAGTGCACGGAACGCCAGTGAACGGTCGCTCGTGGTCTCGCCAGGACGACGTGCGCCGGCGCCGGAGGAAGCGGTGAGCCTGTGGATCCAAGTCGACACACAGCGCTCGAGCAACCGAAAGACCTACGTGCTGGCCGAGCTCCTCAGTCAGGGCGCCGGGGATCTCTTCCCGGGGCGGGACGACGTCGCCTGGCTGGCGATCGCGATCTCGGTGCTCGACGAGTTCTGGGCCTGGGCCGCGGAACATCACCCGGACGGGGACGTGACCGCGGCGCATCAGGCGTCCATCCGGAAGTCGCTGCTGCAGTGGCTCCACGGCACCGAATGGGCGCGCAAGGATGCGCGCGAGCTGCTCGTAGCGTCGGGGCATATCGACCGCCGTCCGGACGGCCGGCTGCTCATCCACGACTGGCTCGAATGGACGGGCGGTAGCGTGCTCAAGCTCGCTAAGGACCGCAAGCGCAAAAGGTTGGCACGGTCCAAAGGGACGCGGACGCGTCCACGGACAAGTATAAGGAAAGAGCGCGGAATTTCCGCGCCCGGTCCAGCGTTGGCTGTGCAGGGCAGTGCTGTGCTGTCCAGTGCAGTGCAGTCCAGTCCTACTACAACAGCAGCAGCTATGGGCTACGCGACGCGCTGCGTGATCGCTGTGAACCAGGTCCTCAGCGAACGCCTCGCCGGCGCCTACCACGCGCTCCACGCCGGCGAGGATGGCGACGTTGCCCTGGCGTGGGAGTCGGCTGGCATCCCCGTCGAACTGGCCGAGAAGGTGCTGCGCGAGCGCGCGAAAGAGTTCCGCGCGACGCCGCTGAACCGCCAGCCGCACACGCTGAGGTACTTCGAGGCGCCCGTGCGCGAGGCGTGGGCGAAGCAGCAAGCCGCCGGGCAACCGGGACCGCTGCGCGATTACGAGAAGATGCGGCTCGCGGCTGAGGCCGAGCGTCGGCGTGAGGAAGAGGCCGCACGGTGACCATGCCCCTGTCGCTGCCGCTGAACCGCTCCGATGTGATGGCGCAACTCGATCGCCTACTCCGAGTCTACAACCGGCCGGCGCACGCGCCGCCCGAAGTGCTGGAGTTCGCCACCGATTACGCGCAGATCTGCGGCGAGCTCACGACCGCGCAGTTCACCGGGGCCGTCGACGCCTATCTCAAGAGCGCCGGCCGCTGGTTCCCGAAGCCGGGCGAGCTGCTCGCGCTGGGCAAGGGCATCGCCCGTGGGTCGGGGCCGGCGAGCGGATTGCAGGGACAGTACGACGACTGGGAGAAGAACGCCTGGCAGGATCCCGCCACGGGCCGGTGGACGCCGTGCCCCGTCTGCGACGCGCGGATGGGGGAGCATCTCGTCGCCATCACCCGCGAGGGGAATCAAATCTACCGGCTGCTGATCCTGCACAACGCGGCGCTGCACTGGAAGGCGGGAGTCGCCTTCACGATGGGCGCGGCCCCGGGCACGGGCGGCGGGCGGTACGAGCACAAGGTCCGCGATCAGCGGCCGTCGGCGGCGCCGCCGCCCATCCAGGCGGACGCATGAGGATTATCGTCGGGGTCCTGGCGGCCGGCGCCCTGGTCTACGTCGGCATCGTGGGGATCGGGCTGCTGTGCTTCGGCGTCGCGTGGCTGGTGCAGCGCTGGCGCGCCGTGTCGGTCGTGCCGCGCCGTGGGATCGCGCCGGGCGCCTCGGCGCTGGCGACACTCAACGCGCAGTGCGACGCGCTGGCGCAACGCGACGAGGGCGACGAGGATCCCGAGAAGGACATCGCGACCGAGGGGCTGGGCACCGATCGCCCGGTGCCGCTGTGGCACTGGGGCCGGCGCTCGGATGGGCGCCCGTTCGTGCGCCGCGCGTGGCCGTCGTGGACGACGCCGCTCGCGTATTTGCCCGAGACCGAGTGGCAGCTGTGGACGTCGGTGATCGCGGAGTCGGCGCGATGACGCCGCTCACGATGTATTGCGCGCGCTGTGGCGAGGCGATCAGCCTCGCGGTCGCCGCCGCATTTCCGAACGCGTGCCCAAAGTGTGCGGGCACGTTGTTTGTGAACAGCTTCTCGCTCACGCGGGCCCAGCGCCCCGGGAATTGCCCGCTGTGTGAGGGGACGGGCAATCTGTGAAGCTCTCGCGCTGCCGCTCCTGCGGCGATCCGATCATCTGGACGATCACCACGAACGGGAAGCGGATGCCCGTCGACGCCGAGCCGTGGCCAGCGGCGCGGGGCTTTCGCATTGACGAGACGGTGCTCGATGAGGCGCAGATGGGATTCAACGACGACGACCTGCGCCCCGGCAAGGACATCCTGGCGACGTTCACGGCGGAGCCCGCGAAGGACGAGCGGCTGTATCAGAGCCATTTCGCCACGTGCGTTCACGCAGACGAGCACCGGCGATGAGCGACGAGCAGCTCGCCCTGCTGCCCGGCGTCCGGCGCGTCGATCCGGAGACGTCCGTCGAAGCTGCCAACGGCATGATCGACGGCGCGGCTGCACACCGCGCGAAGATCCTCGCTGCACTCGCGGACGGGATCGCGCGGACCTACGTCGAGATTGCAGACGTCTGCGGTTTGGATCCGATCGCGGTCGCCCGGCGCATGTCCGAACTGGGGCGCCTGGGCCAGGTCCAGCGGCTCGTTGAGACGCGGCTCACGCCGAGTGGCTACAAGGCGCGGTTGTGGCGAGCCTCGTGACGGGGGCTGCCGTTGGTGACGAGCCCGTCCTCACGTCCGAGCAGGCGGCCGCGTTGCTCAAGGTCGACGTCGACACCCTGCGCGCCTTGCCGATTCCGTACCTCACGATCGGGCATGGACAGAAGCGGCCGCGGCGGCGCTATTTGCGGGAGACCGTTTTGAAGTGGGCCAAGCAGCAGGAGGTGGCATGACCGAATTCGAGCAGCAGGTGGCGGAGACATTGGCTCAAGTGCTGGGTCGCAGCACGGCAGAAATCTTAGAGTGGGAGCCGCCGCCCGGCTACGATGGTCCACACCACGGGTGGCCCGCATACCTCGCGAACGAACTCGCGCCCCGTGTAGCGGCGGCGATCCTTGCTGCGGGCCAGACAGCCCGCGATCGCGCTGACGCATTCTCACCCGGAATTGCCGCACTCGCCGCGCTGCGGGGCGAGTCGTGACGCCAATGATTCGGAAGTCGCACGGGCGGGGCACGCCGATCGTCCGCATCGGATTCCGCGGCGTTGGCCAGATCGAGCGGGCCAGCGGCTTCGCGGATCCCGCGATGGTGCCGCGGCTCAAGGAAATGCTGCGCGTCCTGTTCGAGTCGGGCCGCGCCGACGAACTGCTGCGCGCGGTGCGCGCCGGCCGCATCAGCTTGCGCCAGGTCTGGACGGTCTATCGCGCCGGCGCGTGGCAACGGCTCCCAACACCAGAGCACGCGCTCCCGTTCGGCGAGACGTTCGAGGCCTGGCGGCTCAAGAAGCCGAGTCTCGCGTATCGGAAGTTCGCGGCCTGGGCGCGCGCGGGTCTCGAGCGCACCAGCACGCCCGCGACGCTCGCCGAGCTCCGGCAGGCCTGCGTTCTCTATCGCGCCGCCTGTGATAGCCTGAAGCAGGGCGCTATGTTCAATCGCGCGATCGCCTACCTGCGTGCCTTCCTCCGCGACACGATCACGAACGAGCATGCACTAGCCACCGAGCTCGCCACGCTCGAGCCGCTGCCCGAACCGGTGAAGCGCGCGAAAAATCCGCAGCGGCCCGACGAAGCGGCGGCGATCCGTGAGACGCTCGGCGGCGACGTCGGCGCGATGTGGTGGGCGCTCTGCTGCTCGGGCATGTTGCCCGACGAGTACTTCGCCAACAAGTGGGCCATCGAGGACGGCCGGCTACACATCAGGGGCACGAAAGCCGACGCGCGCGATCGTATCGTCCCACTTCTGGGAGCAATCCCCGAGCCCGTCGGCACGCTCCAGCAATTCCAGCGCGCGCTGCGCGGCGCCGGCGTGGGCGTTCGGCCGAAGGACGGCCGCGATTCGTTCGCGCTCTGGTGCGACCTGGCGGGGATCTCGTTCCTCTGGCGTGAGGCCTTGCTTGGGCACGCGCGCGGGAAACTCGACTACGGCTGGCAGGAGACGGAGCGGATCTACGACGAGTGCGAGACCCGGCTCACGCACGTGCTCCAATCATGGGGGACAACACGGGGGACAGCCGCGGTCGACGACCTCGTAAGTGCAAGTGCGCCCAGGAAGACTCGAACTCCCAGCCTCTTGATCCGTAGTCAAGCCCGCCCGAGCACGGCCCCGAAAGCTAAAGCCGGACTGAACCCGAAGGAACCCATCGAAACCGGCGAAAACCCACCGAAGAGTGGGGGACATTCGGGGGGACAGCCGTGAAGAAACTCAAGCTCGCCGACGAGCTCGCGCTGCCCGTCGAGGCCGTGACGCAGAAGCTCGCGTGGATCGGCACGACGGGCAGCGGCAAGACGTACGGCGCCTCGAAGCTCGCCGAGCTGATGTGGGACGCCGGTGCGCAGTTCATCGTCCTGGATCCCGTCGGCGTGTGGTATGGCCTGCGCCTCGCCGGCGACGGCAAGCGGCCGAGCGACATCACGATCCCGATCTTCGGCGGGCTGCACGGCGACGTGCCGCTCGAGCCGACGGGCGGTGCGCTGCTCGCCGATCTCATCATCGACCGCGCGATCTCGGCCATCCTGGACGTCTCGCAGTTCGAGACGGACACCGACAAGGCGCGCTTCGCCCGCGGCTTCGCCGATCGGTTCTTCTTTCGCAAGAAGGCCTCGCCGAGCGCCGTGCACCTGTTCCTCGAGGAGTGCCAGGAATTCGTCCCCGAGAACGAGCAGCGCGGCGAGGAGCACATGAAGCATGCGTTCATCCGGATGCAGAAGATCGGCCGCAACTTCGGCATTGGAACGTCGCTCATCACCCAGCGGCCGCAGGACGTCTCCAAGAAGGCGCTCAATCTGGCGCAGACGCTGTTCGTGTTTCGCACCACCGGCAGCCACGAGCGGAAGGCGATCGAGTCGTGGATCAAAGACAAGGCGATCGCCGACCAGGACATCGGCGCCGAGCTGCCGAAGCTGAAGACCGGGCGGCCGCACGTGTGGAGCCCCGAGTGGCTGGAGATCTCCGAGGTCGTCGGGATCCTCGAGAAGCGATCGTTCAACGCGTCCGCCACGCCGGAGGTCGGCGCCGCGGCGGTCGCCCGCGAGCTCGCGCCGATCGATCTCGAGCGGATCCGGACTGACATGGCGGCCACGATCGAGAAGGCGAAGGCGGAGGACCCGAAGCTGCTGCGCGAGCAGGTCGGTCGCTTGCAGCGCGAGCTCGCCAAGAAGGGCACCGTCAAGATCGAGCCGCGCGTCGAGACGAAGATCGAGCGTGTGGCCGTACCCATGCTGACCGAGGAACACCTTACCGGACTCAAGCAGGCGCTCGTCGTGATTCAGCAGGTCTTTGCGGACGCGCGTGGCGTGGCGGAGCGTATGACGGAGGGCAGAAGGATCCTGACGGACGCGCTCGAGCGCATCGACGTCGCCATTGCCCGAGCCACGAAGCCAGTGCAGACGGCTGCAGTCCGCCAACCGGTCCCCGGAAAAAGGCCGACCGTTTCCCTCCCGGCTCGGCAGATCCCTCCCGCCCGGGAGGTTTTTGACGGCGCGCTCCCCAAGGGCGAAGCCGCCGTCCTGCGCGCCGTGGCGCATTACCCGGAAGGCTGCAGTCGCAAGCAGCTGACCGTCCTCACCGGCTACCGCCGGTCGACGCACCACACGTATCTGCAGCGCCTGAGCGAGAAGGGCCTGGTCCAGGTCGCCGGCACGAGCGCGCTCGCAACGTCGGCAGGCCTCGCCGCGCTCGGTCCGGACTTCGAGCCGCTGCCGATCGGCGCCGAACTCCTGGAGCATTGGCGCCGGCGGCTGCCCGAAGGCGAGCGGAAGATCCTCGACATCGTCGTGGCGGACTACCCGAAAGCCGTCGCCCGCGACGTCATCAGTGAAATAACAGGCTATGCGCGCTCGAGCCGGGACACGTATCTGCAGCGGCTCGGCGCGAAGCGCCTCGTCGAAGCCGATCGCGACGGCGTCAAAGCGAGCGAGCTGCTGTTCGATGGTGCGGTGTGAGCGACACACGCTGGAAGGCGTTCGAGCGGCGCGTGGCGGTCCTACTCGGGACCCGGCGGATCCCCGTCACCGGCGAGCGGGACGGGGCCGACTTCGAGGACGGCATGTTCTGCTACCAGGCGAAGAGCCGCGCCTCACAGTTCCCGGGCTACGTCCTCGAGTGGCTCGACAAGATCCGCCGGAAGGCGGCCGAGCGATCGCCGGCGAAGATCGGCGTCGTCATCCTGCAGCGGCCGCGGTGCCTGGATCAGGATGCGCTCGTCGTCGTGTCGCTGCGGGACTGGATCGATCTGCACGGGCCAGTCGGGCAGGTCGAAGATGATCACGCCGTCCATGGCGCGGAGACTAGCGGGACCGCATCAACGCCCCGTCAACTGGAGGTGCGGTGACGGCCGTCGCGGAGACGCGCGTGATCAAGCGCAGTTGTCGCTGCCCCGGTCGCACGCATGTGCCGTTGCATCGGCATCTCGCCGGCGTGGCGGTGCTGGCGAGCCTGCTCGGGCGTCGCGAGGCCGGGTTCAGCCATGACGAGTTGGAGACGGTCCTGTTCAGTTACCGCTGCATTCGCTGCAAGGTGATCGTGGACATCCGGCTCCGAGATCTGCTCGGCTAAGTCGCTGCAAAGTCGCTATATTCGACGCCATGAAGTAAACGAGGCCCTAGGTCGGCACACTGGTCGGCGAGGGGCTGGAGCGCAGTCAGCGCTCTGGCCCCTCGTTTCTTTTTGCGCGGAGCAAATCAGGCGATGATTCTCGAGCTCCACATCCAATACGATCTCCAGCAGGGGCGCGTCGCGATCAAGGGACCGCTCGATCAGACGGTGCTCATCCTCGGTGCGCTCGCCGAAGCCACGCGACTGATCGAGCGCATCGCCAACAAGCGCGACGATGCCGCCGCGAACGGTGGCGGGCCAAAGATCGTCGTCGCCCAAGCCCTCGACGGATTGATCCGAAAGGACGGGTAGCGATACGGCCGTCGCGAACAAGTTCCAGGATTTCGTCGAGCAGCTCGGCCTCGGCAAGCATGTCCTCGATGCTGCCGGGCACGTGCTCAAGGTGTACGCCTCGAACGCCGTGCCGTCCGCGTCGGCCGATGCGGTGAAGGCCGACCTCGCCGAGATCACGCCGGCGAACGGCTACCCTGCTGGGGGTACTGACGTACAGAACGGCTGGACGGAGACGACGGGGACGGCGACGCTGACGGGCGTCGATGTGGTCTGGACGGCGTCGGGTGGATCGTTCGGGCCGCTGCAGTACATCCCGCTCTACAACGACACGCAGACCTCACCGGCGGATCCCCTCGTCCTGTGGTGGGATTACGGGAGCGCGGTGACAGTGCTCGATGGAGAGACCTTCACGGTCGATTTCGGCGCCAGCATCCTGACCCTCGCGTAACGGGGCACTTTATGAACCGAGACAAATATCCGGAGCTGTCCAAGCGCTTCGACGAGCTCGTCAAGCAGCGGGACGCGATCCTCAAGAAAACCGCGCCGCTCGAGCAGGAGGCCGACGAGCTCCACAAAGCCGTCGATGCCGCGACGAAGAAATGGCGCGCGGTGCGCCAACGTGCGGCGGCGATCGAGGAGAAGGGCAACCTCCGCGCGATCAGCATGGAGATCGCGGCGCTGGCCCGCGGGATGGGAGCGCACTCGCTCGCGGCAGAGTCCGCGAAGTAATGCGGCAACCTCATCCCTTCGCCTATCTGAAGCAGCGCACGGATCTCATGAAGTGCTGCGCCGATGTGCGGAACCTCGACGTGACGGAACCCCAGCCGGATGTGAAGGTGGCGACCTGCCGGCGGTGCGGGCGGCGGCACCGGAAGGTGTTCTGTGAGCCGGGGTCGCTCTTGGCGAAGACGTTCCAGGCCATGCCGCGGCGCTGATGCTGAACCTCAAGAACAGCCCAGCGGATAAGCTCCAGCTCGTCACCTCGGCGGCGGGGGACATCGATGTGGAGGTGGACTTCGTCGACACCGACGACCCCATCACCCCGACGAGCAACATGGTGCCGGATACGCAATCGACGACGATCGTGACAGCTGCCACCACCGACGTCTGTGCCACGCCCGCCGCCAGCAAGGTTCGCAACGTCAAGGCCGTCAAGATCAACAACGTCCACGCCAGCGTCTCGAACGTGGTGGAGCTGCTCCGGCACGATGGGACGAACGCGCGTCGGCTCATGCCCGCCGTGACGCTGCTCGCCGGTGAGGCGGCGATGATCTCGGATACGGGCGTTGCCTTTCACTACACGGCGCTCGGGTCGGTCTACTCCTCGGGTGGCCCGATCGTGGACCCCGCCCGCAATGACTTCCGGCTTTCCGGGGTGACCGGGACGCCGGTGATGGTGGCCGACTCGACCACGCTGTCGAACATCTTCCTCTGCCAGCACAAAGGCAATCACCTCAGCCTGTTCGACGGAAACAACTGGCAGGACTGCGCGCCAGCGGCGGAGATTTCCCTTGCGGTGACCGGACGCACGACCGACCTCCCGTTCGACATCTTCGGCTTCTTGTCCGGTGGTGTGGTGACGCTGGAGTTCTTGAACTGGACGAACGCCACCACGCGCGCGACAGCCCTGGTGCGGCTCGACGGGGTGCTCGTCAAGTCCGGAGACTCGACGCGGCGCTACCTCGGGTCATGCCGTCCGCGCTCGGCGACGACGTTCCACTGGGTGACCATCGGCTCGGACCTCCCCTGCAAGTTCGACCTCTGGAACGCCGACAATCGGGTCGAGTTTCCGTTCGTCCTCCGGGCGCTCACGAATACCTGGGCCTACACGCTCGCGACGTGGCGGCAGGCGCAGGCCTCGGCCAACTACCAAGTCGATGTGATGGTGGGGCTGCAGGTCGAGAACTTCATGGCCGATCTCATGGCCACCAGCACCAACGCCAGCACAACGGTGGCGCGCGAAGTCGGGATCGGGTTCGATTCCACCACCGCGTTTACCGGCATCACTGGGTCCAGCTCGAACCCGGCCGCTGTGGCGGCACAGCAGATCGCCCATGCGACCTTGAGTCATCAGCCGACCATCGGCCGCCACTTCTACGCGTGGCTCGAAATCTCGACGGCGACGGGCACGACAACGTGGTTCGGCGATAACGGCGCCCTCCGCATTCAAAGTGGAATGACTGGTAGTTGGAACGCTTAAAACAGAGAGGAAGGCCACCGTATGTCCAAGGCGCTAGTCGAATCCATCTACGGTCTACAACAGCAGGCCAACGGCGACTACGAACTGCAGGCATCGGCATCGGTCACCAACGGGCTGGGGCAGCCCTTCGTCGCGGTGAGCGCATTCGCCAGTGCGCCATCCATCGACCCGCACAACCCGAAGTGGCACCAGCGTATCGCCCAGGCAGTCGTAGACGCGGCAGCCGCACTCGATCCGCCCATTACGGTAGACGAAGTGCTGTTCGCTGATGGCGACGTGGTGGGTGTGTGAGCGGCATGACCGGCAACTGGAGCTGCTGATGCCCAGCTATCCCATTCCCGCCTTCACGACGCCCCAGGTGCTCGACCCCTTCGTCGTGCCGGGTCCCTTCACGAAGCTCTCGCTCTGGCTCGACATGGCGTCCCTCGTGGGCACCATGCGGCTGCTCGTGGAGGTGTCGCAGGACAGCGGCAATAGCTGGAAGCAGCTCGTCGGGGAAACGGGCTGCGTTCCGGGCATCAACCAGCGGACGCTGCAGCCGCGCACACGGGAGGAGTTCACCGCTGGTTGGGGCCGTCCCTTCGTCAATGCCCTCGTGCGCGTCACCGTCGCCGGTCCGCAGCCGTGGTCCTGTGCGGGCGGCATGATGGAGTTGACCTAGTATGGGTTACGTCTACGTCGCGAGCAGCGGCGCGAGCTTTCAAGCGGATGCCTCCGCCGGGACGGTGGCTATCACACTCGGCGTGGCGGTCGAGGTCGGCGATGTGATCGTCGGCATGTCGGGCTGGGGCGACGGCGGGACGGACAACATTTCGACCGTCGATGACAATCTCGGAAACAGCTACAGCGTGAACAGCGACAAAATCATTGAGGACTTCGACGGGGAGGCGGGGCAGACGTGGCGGAGTAAAGTCACGGTGGCGGGGACGCCCGTCATTACCGTGACCTTCTCGGCGGCGGTGCAGTTCCGGCGTATCATCGCCGGCGCGTGGCGCGGCGGGGCTGCTGTGCCGTTCGACACCTCGCTCGGGCATGAGCAAGGGCCCAACGGTCCTGGGAATCCGGGGACGGGGGCGGACGCGGTGACCAGTACGAACATCACGACCGCCGAGAATAACGAGCTGCTCGTCGGGTTCCACCAGAACACCTCCGAGGGAACGCCAGGGGCCGGGACGGTGGCTGCGGGCACCAACTACACGATGCGGCACAACCCGGACGCGATTCTTGCGATGGAGGATCGCGTACTCGCGTCGGCCGGCGCGGTAGCGGCCACGTTCACGATCAGCGTGGACCACTCGACGATTTGCCACATCGTGGCGCTCAAAGAGGACACGACCCCGCCAGGGGAAGAGGAGCCGTTCTACCGCCAGAACCGCTCGAACGTCCCGCCCAACGTGCGGATGACCTGATGGCGCGCTACGGCTTCTTCGATCCACAGGTTGGGCGCGCGGGAATCTTCGACCCGGAGATCAACCCGCAAGGCGTCTTCGATCAGGAGCTCGCATTCGCGGGAGGGGGAGCTGCTGCCTACATCCTCACCGCAGCGTCGGCCTCCTTCACCATGTCTGGCACGGCCGCTGCGCTGAAGCTGGGGCGTAAGATCACTGCAGCATCCGCGAGCTACGCGGTGACAGGGCAAGCGGCGAGCCTTGAGTACGGGAGGAAGATCCAAGCCGCGAGCGCGGCGTTCGTGCTCACCGGCACCGCGGCAGGGCTCAGGAAGACCTGGCTGCTCACCGCTGCCCCAGCTGCCTATGTGCTCACGGGCACGGCAGCCGCCCTGAAGTACGGGCGCCGGCTCAGTGCAGGCAGTGCGACCTACGTCCTCACGGGCTCGGATGTCACGCTGACCTATGTGGCGGGCAGCACGTACACGCTCGCGGCGGCATCGGGGACGTTCGTCCTCACGGGCACTGCCGCGAGCCTCACGCTTGGTCGGCGGCTGAGTGCGGCATCGGCGGCGTTCACCATCACGGGGACGGCGGCAGGGCTGCGGGCGACGCATCGCCTCGTGGCCACCGGGACGGCGTACACGCTCACCGGCACGGCCGCAGGCTTGCGCATCGCACGGCGCATCAGTGCTGCGGGTGGTGTCTTCGTCCTCACGGGCACCGTCGCCGGATTGCGGAAGACGTGGCGCCTCGTGGCGCTGCCGGCGGCGTACATCATCAGTGGCCAAGATGTCACGTTCGTGCATGGGGGGGTGCCGATCCCCCTGCCGTTGCAGGTCATGGACCAGAGCGGCCTGCGCTACCTCGTTCTCGATCAGTCGGACGTGCGCTACGGACTGCTTGAGCAATCGACCATGCGGTTTCTCGTGGACGATGAGTCGCGCGCGAAGCAGGAAGTCGAAGAGGAATCGAGTGCGCGCTTCGACCTGGCGGAGGCCTCGACGTGAAGACGATCTATCTCGACAGCGACTGGGAGTTCGAGTATCGGGCCACGCGAAAGAACGCCACAACCGGCGCGCTCGAGCCAGCGACAGGCCTCGCTGGACTCACGGGGCGTCTGAGTCTCACGGATGGGGGCGCCACGATTCATGCCACCATGAGCGTGGCGCTGGCTGAGCGCGGCACCACGGGCATCTACTTCGGCGTGCTTGAGGGAGATAACCTCCGCACCCAACTCCTGGCACTGGTGGGGACAGTGGTCTACGAGGTGTTTGGGGATGGCGTGAACGTCCTCACCTCCAGTCCTCGCATGGTCCGTGCGGTACGGAGACCATAGGTGAGACACCACTGTTTCACACCACGTTGCCCTGCCCTCGTGGCTAAGGGGGAGAAGTACTGTCCTAAGCACACCACGGAGGCAGCGCAGCGTGACGTACAGCAGCGAGGGACCGCAGCGCAGCGTGGTTACGATAGGGACTGGCAGCACGCAACCGCAGGCTTCCTGAAGGCGCACCCTGACTGCGCGCGGTGTATGCGCGAGGGACGCGGGCAAGTGAAGGCCCGAGCGGTAGGCCACATCATCAGCATCCGCATTGCGCCAAGCAGACGGCTTGATCCCACGAACTGGGAGTCGCTCTGTCGCTCGTGCAATGCCAAGCAGGCGCACGAAGATGCGGTTTTCTTCCAGGCCCCCCCCTCGAAGACCGCTTGCAGGTCGTCTTCGCGCGCGCCCGAAATTTCTCCGCGAATTTCCCGCGATGAGGAAATTCCGTGGGCCGTCTAGCGAAAGCGGCCGAGCGCCGCCAGGGGCATCGGCGCCACCTCGACCTAGTCGCGCCGACTAAGCCGTCCAAGGCTGCGACGGTTCCCGTTGCGCCCGATGGGGTCTCGCTTGCGACGCGGAAGATGTGGCGCGAGTTCTGGGCGTCGCGGATGGCGTGGTTCATCGAGACGGTGGACATGCCGACATTGCGCCACCTGTTCCGACTGTACGACGAGCGCGATCGGTCCTACCGCGCCTACCGGAAGTGCCCGTATGTGAAGGGCTCGAAGGG